>Ga0247727_10004555_pt1 | contig 29241 bp, 25 predicted proteins | sample WisWelCaveWW1625_FD_202498 | JGI IMG/M metagenome (GOLD analysis project Ga0247727, IMG submission 202498) | Biofilm microbial communities from Wishing Well Cave, Virginia, United States - WW16-25 | ecosystem: Environmental > Aquatic > Deep subsurface > Groundwater > Cave microbial mat | place...
CCTACAGGCAGCGCAGGAACGCCAGCAGGTCGGCCTTCTCGTCCGCCGCGAGTTGCGTGCCGGACACCAGGTTGAAGAACTCCAGCGTGTCCTCGAGCGTCAGCAGCCGGCCGTCGTGCAAGTAGGGGGGGCTGTCGCGCAGGCCGCGCAGCGGGAAGGTCTTGATCTTGCCGTCGCCCACCATGGCGTGGCCCGCCACGGTGCGCGGCGCGTAGAAGCGCTCGGTGCGCAGGTCGTGCATGGAGTTGTCCGTGTAGTACGGCGCCGGGTGGCAGCCGGCGCAGTTGGCCTTGTCGGAGAACAGCGCCTCGCCGCGCAGCTCCTGCGCGTTGGCCAGCGCCGGGTCCAGCCGGCCGTCGATCCCCAGCTTGGGCGCGGGCGGGAAGTCCAGCAGGGCCTGGAACTCGCCCATGAAGTGCACCTGGCTGCCGCGCTCGAGGATGTTCACGCCCTTCCGCGTGGCGGCCACCGGGTCGCCGTCGAAGTAGGCCGCGCGCTGCTCGAACTCGGTGAAGTCCTCGACGCTCTTCAGCGCGCGCTGGCTGCCGAAGAGGCGCTGCACGTTGACGCCGCGCAGGCTGGGCGTCTCGATGCGGTGCCGGAACTCCTGCGGGCGGATGTCGCCCACCAGGTGGTTGGCGCCGTTGGCGTGCCCGTTGGCGTGGCAGTCGAAGCACGCGACGCCGAGGCTGGGCAGCGCCGAGCGCCGGTCGTCCGTGGCGTTGAACTGCGCCTGCGGGAAGGGCGTGACCAGCAGCCGCAGGCCCTCGAGCTGCTTGGGGTTGAGGATGCCCGCGAACAGCTCGTGGAAATTGGCCAGCGTCACGAGCTGCCCCTGCGAGACGTCGCCGAGGTCCGGGCGCGTGGTCAGGTAGATGGCCGGCGGGAAGTCCGGCACCAGGTGCGCGGGCAGGTCGAAGCCGAGGTCGAAGCGGTTCAGGTCGCGGCCGGTCTGGCGCAGCAGCTCGTCGATCTGGTGCTGCGGGAAGAGCATGCCGCCCTCGGCGTGGTTGGCGTGCGGCAGCGGCAGGAAGCCGGCCGGCCACAGGTCGCGCGCGCGGACCTCGGCCGGCGGCAGCGCGGCCAGGGCGTCCCACGTCAGGCCGGGCTTCAGCTTCGCGCGCACGCCGGACTGCACGGGCTTGCCGCGCGAGGTGGTGGCGCTCGCGGCCGGGCGATCGGACAGGTCGTAGCGCTCCTCGAGCAGCGCGCGGAAGCGCGCCTCGATCGCGGCGCGCTCGGACTCCATGCGCGCCTTCGCCTGCGCGAAGGTCTCGGGGGCGGCTTGCGCGGCGGCGGCCACAGGCGGCGCGGCGACAGGCGCGGCCGGCGCGGTCGGCGCGCCGTCAGGCGCGGCCAGCGCGCCGCAGCCCAGCAGGGCGAGCAGCGCGACGGTGGTGAGGATCGGACGTGACATGGCGGGAACCTCCTGCGTGGTGCGGGCGGCGGAGTGTCCTGCCGCGGTGCGCGACGACGCCTCGTCACGCTCCATCCGCATCCTGGCACCGGGACGCGCCACGGGACAGCCCGCGCACGAGACGCCTTCCCGATCGCAGCGAGAGGTATCCGCGATTGGACGGCCGCGCGACCCGGCCCTAGGTTCCGCCGTGTCGCGCCGCGGCAGCGTGCCGTGCGCGACGCTCCCGCCACCTCGACCAGGACGCTCCCCCATGCTCACCGTCGGCGACACCTTCCCCGCCTTCCGCCTCAAGGCCGTGACCGGCAACGACCCGGCCACCGCGTTCCAGGACGTGGACGCGTCCACGTGGCGCGGCAAGTGGCTGGTGTTCGTGTTCTATCCCAAGGACTTCACCTTCGTGTGCCCCACGGAGCTGGCCGGCTTCGGCAAGCTGGCGCGCGAGTTCGCGGACCGCGACGCGCAACTGCTGGGCGCCAACACGGACAGCGAGTTCGTGCACCTGGCCTGGCGCAGGAGCCACGACGACCTGAAGGCGCTGCCGTACCCGCTGCTCTCGGACCTGACGCGCGACCTTTCGCGGCAGCTCGGCATCCTCGGAGACGACGGCGTCGCCAAGCGCGCCACCTTCGTGGTGGACCCGCAGGGCGTGATCCGTTTCGCGCTGGTGACCGACGGCAAGGTCGGCCGCAGCCCGGATGAGGTGCTGCGCGTGCTGGACGCGCTGCAGACGGACGAGCTGTGCCCGTGCAACTGGAAGCCCGGCCAGCCCGTGCTCCAGCCGGCGTGAGGGCGGCGCCATGACGCTCGACGAGCTGCTGTCCGCCGACACCGCCAAGGACCTGTGCCTGAACCTGCGCGTGATCCGCGAGCCGCACGTGCTGACGCCCGCGCAGGCGTGGGGCACGGCGCTGGCCGCGGCCCACGCCGCGCGTGGCGCGTCGGTGCTGCGGGCCGTGGCCGCGGAGGCGGCGCCGCACCTGCCACCGGAGGCCGCGCGCGCCGCCACGCTGGCGGCCACGCTGATGGCCATGAACAACGTCTACTACCGCTTCACGCACCTGGTCGGGGCGCCGGAGTACGCGCAGATGGGGGCGGGCCTGCGCATGCAGGGCCTGGCCAACCCGGGCGTGCCGAAGCCGGACTTTGAGCTGTGGTCGCTGGCCGCCTCGATCGTGAACGGTTGCGGGATGTGCATGGGCGCGCACGAGCGGCAGTTGCGCGCGGCGGGCCTCGCGCCCGAGGCCGTGCAGGAGGCGGCGCGCATCGCGGCCGTGGTGCACGCCGCGGCGGCGGCGGTCGAGAACGCGGAGGCGCTGGCCGCCGCCCCATCCATATGATGCGCGCATGCCCACCCGCCCGCGCCCGACGCTGAGGCAGCTCGAGTACCTGGTCGCCGTCGCGGAGGACCTGAGCTTTCGCGCGGCGGCCGCGCGCTGCCACGTCAGCCAGCCGGCGCTCTCCGAGCAGATCCAGTTGCTGGAGGAGCAGCTGGGCGTGCGGCTGCTGGAGCGCGACGCCCGGCGCGTGTCGTTGACCGCCGCCGGCGCGCACCTGCTCGATCGCGCGCGCGCCGTACTGGCCGACGTGGACCAGCTCGTGGACGCCGCGCTGGGCCAGGGCGGTCCGCTGACCGGCCCGCTCTCGCTGGGTGCCATCCCCACCGTCGCGCCCTACCTGCTGCCGGGCCTGCTGGCCGCCCTGCGCAAGGCGCACCCGAAGCTGCGGCTCACCCTGCGCGAGTCGCAGACCGCCACGCTGCTGGACCTGCTGCGCGGCGGGCGCCTGGATGCCGCGCTGCTGGCGCTGCCGGTCTCCGCCGCCGGCCTCGCCTCGGTGCCGGTGTGCGCGGACCCCTTCCTGCTGGCCGCGCCGCACGGCCACCGCCTGGCCGGCAAGGGCCCGGTGCGCCTGTCCGAGCTGCGCCGCGAGGAAGTGCTGCTGCTCGAGGACGGCCACTGCCTGCGCGACCAGGCGCTGGAGCTGTGCGGCGAGGCCGGCGCGCGCGAGGCCACGGACGTGCGCGCCACCTCGCTGCGCACGCTGACGCGCCTCGTGGCCGCGGGCCTCGGGGTCACGCTGCTGCCCGCCATCGCACGCGACGAGGCCGGCGAGGGCGTCGTGCTGCGCGAGTTCCGCGATCCGGCGCCGAAGCGCACGCTGGGGCTGTGCTGGCGCGCTTCGTCGTCGCGCGAGCGGGACTTCCTGCTGCTGGCGGAGGCAGCGCGGGGGGCGCTGCCGGCGGGGGCGGTGGCGGTGGCGCGGGGGTGAGGAGCAGGCTCAGCGTGGGGCCGCGAGCGCGGCCAGCGCCGCGGCCACGTGCGCTGCGGTCGTGCCGGCGCCAGTGTCGATGACCACGTGTGGCACGTCGGGCGGCAGAGCCAGGGGCTCGGCCTGCGCGGCGAGGCGCCGGTAGAGCTCGGGGTCGCGGTTGGTGGCGGGGTGCGTGCCCGCGGCGACGTCGCGGTTGAGGCTGGCCTCGGCCGTCCCGGGAGAGCAGCGACACTCGACGACGGCAAGGTGCGTGCCCATGCGCGTCGCCGCGGCGAGCAGTGCCTCAACCGACGCGCGGCGCGTGAAAGGTGCGGCCGTCGACGATCACGCCCCGCGCGCCGGCCGCGAGCAGCGCCGCGGCCTGCTCGTAGAGCGCGGCCATCGAGTGGCCGTTCTGGGCCGTCGAGTAGTCCACGGCGGCGCCGAAGAGGCGCGCCGCGAGCGCGCGCGCCAGCACGGACTTGCCGGTGCCGGGGAGACCGGCGAGGGCGAGCAGGGCGGGGCAGGGGGTATGCTCACGTCGTGGACGAGCCGGCCCAGCGGAGTGCGCCGGAGTCACGACGTTCCAGGGATGCGTCGGGCGTTGGCCGGCGCCGTAACGTTTGGCAAACTTGACCGACTGGCGTACTAATGGACGATTCCATCATGGTTCCGCGATCCTTGGCGGTTGACCGTTTGGCGCGCAAGCGTCTGGGCGCCTGGTATACGCCCGAGAATCTGGTTCGCCCCATGGTCGAGTGGGCCGTTCGTAGCCTCCGCGATGAGGTCCTCGATCCGGCCTGCGGCGGGGGGAGCTTTCTGACGGAGGTCGTTGGGCGGTTGCGCCAGCTCGGCTCACCCCTTCCCACGGAGCAGGTTCACGGCGTAGACGTCCACGACGAGGCGCTGCGCTTGTGCAGCCAAGCCCTCGAGACGCACAGCGGATCCGGGATCGGACTCCATCTGCGTCATGGGAACTTCTTCGACCTGCCGGCGCCAGGTGGAGTTGTCAGGCCGCTCGAAGCCATGCATGTCGTCGTCGGCAACCCCCCGTTCATTCGATACCAACTCTTCACGGGTCGGAACCGCGCCGCAGGCCTGGCGCGCGCACGCGATCAGGGTCTCCGGTTGCCCAGCCTGTGTTCTTCATGGGCGCCGTTTCTCGTTCACGCGGCCGCGTTCGTCCGAACGGGAGGACGGCTTGCCTTTGTTCTGCCGACCGAACTACTGCACGCATCGTACGCATCGCAGGTCAGGGACTTCCTACGCCGCACTTTCGGCTCAGTGAGTGTCATTGCCTTCGAGGATCACGTATTCCCTGAGTCGCAGGAGCGAGTTGTCCTGCTCTTGGCTGACGACAAGGGCTGCCAGGACCCGGGAGAGTTGAGGCTTGCATCGGTCCGCTCACCTGCCGATCTCGTCGACCTTCGCAACATCATTCGGCGCGCTGAGAGGTTCGGAAGGGGACAACATCCCGCAAAGTGGCTGCCGCGCGATCGAGATATGGGAGTTGACCTGGTCGACAGGCTCATTGCCGACGAGTTGCTCGTTCCGCTCCAGGAGATCGGGAAGGCCAGCATTGGCTTCGTTTCCGGCGCGAATGACTACTTCGTGCTCAAGCCATCAGAGGTCGAAGCGGCGCGTCTGCCGAGGCGATTGCTCAGGCCAACAGTCATGGGGGCCAAGCACGTGCCGGGCGCCCGCCTTCTGCCAACTGACTTTCGGCGCATGGCTGAGGGGGATGAGCGCTGCTGGCTGTGGGATGGGTCGGGATCCGAACTTCCCGAAGTCGCAGCGTACATTCGGTTGGGCAAGGCGCGAGGCATCCATGAGCGGTACAAGTGCCGCGTGCGAACTCCGTGGCACGTCGTGCCGGGCGTACATCGTCCCGACGCCTTCTTGACGTACATGTCGGACGCATTCCCCCGGCTAGTGCTCAATGCTACGCGTGCGGCGTGCTCAAACACGCTGCATGCAGTTACTTTGAAGGGAGTTGTTCCTGACCTGAGGAGTGCCTTTGTGGCGACCTTCTTCAACTCGGCGACGCTCCTGTCGGCGGAACGGATCGGTCGTCCATACGGCGGCGGCGTACTCAAGCTGGAGCCATCCGAGGCTGATCGCTTGCATGTTCCATCTCCACGTGCTGTTGCCAGGATCCGGGACGGCGCCGAGCTGATCGCTGCAATCGACTCGGGCTTGCGGAAGAAGGACTTCGAGGCCGTCGTGTCGCGTGCAGATCAGGCGTTTTTGCGTGACGTTTGCCGGCTGAAGGCCGATGAACTTTCGGCGATTCAGGAGGCTGTTGTTCGAAGGCGGTGCGTTCGATTGCGCAGCCGCAAGCACGGAGTGACCGAGCGGCGCTAGAAGCCGCCCAAGGAGGCTTGTCACTGGCACGGTCATCTAGCAAACAGGTTGCAGCGAGCCCGGCGTGCCAGCCATTCCGAGAGATGCTCGCCGAGGCGGAACGACGTGCATGGTCCCGCTGGGATGAGGCTGCACCGCTGTTTCTTGAGACGATGTTCACTTTCGACAGGGCAGTCAGCGAAGGTCGTGCGACGCAAGGCGATAATCAGAATGGCAAGGGCGACTTCTTCACTGACCTGCTGAGGGCATTGCTGAAGAACTGCTCAGGCAAGAACCTGTCCGCCCGGCCACCTCAGCCGGGGCTTGTCTTTCGTCGACACGCGCTGGATGCCGCCTATCCGACGATTGGCGATGATGTGGAAGTGCTCATCGAAACAAAGGTTCTCGGTGCACCAAAGAACCCGCGCAATCCGAGCCAACGCAATCCCTTGGGGAGGCGAGGCAGCTCAGACCTGGACAAGCGGCTGAAGGAAGCCGGGCTGAAGACCATTGACCTGAAGGCTGAAGGGGCTCGGCGAGCAGGGCAGGGAGGAGGCCCCACGGGGGACTTCGTGTCCTGGCTGCGCCGATGCAAGCCGTCCTGCTACCTCCTGTTGGCAGTTCGCGTGATCGGCGAGGCCGATCTTGCACTCACCTTGCGACAGGCCAGTGCCGCCAACATGGTCATGGATGGTTGCGGTATCGTGTGCTACGCGCCGGACAAGCGCGGTCGGTACATCCTCCAGGACGTCGACACGCAACTTGAACTCGACCGCGTCCTCAGTCGCATCTGCGTGCAGTTGCGCAATCTGCCCTGAGGCGCCTCCGGCAGGGTCACGTCGGCGTGGATGTGTCCAGTCAAGGCACGCGGCACAATCCGGAAGTCGCCCGGACGAGGAATGCAACCCGCAAAGTTCGTTCCGCCTGTATTCACGCTATGGCTTTCTCGGACGACTGCGCAGGTGAACTCCACTCCGCACTCTTGGCACCCCGCCCACCCGCTCCATCACCGCCCGCACGATCAACGGCCAGGCGATGGTCGCGTCATCCTTCACCTCCGCCCACCGCCCGCCCTCGCTCCTCGGCACGATCTTGCCCCAGCTCACCGACTCGCTGTAGTCGCAGCCCGACAGCCCGCCCCAGTGCACCGGCTCGGGGCAGATGCGCACCGCGTAGGTGTAGCGCTTGAGCGGGCGGCGCATCTGCGGCACGCGCTTGCCCAGGATGTCGATGAAGGGCGCCACCTGCTGGGCCCAGTTGCGCGGCACGCCGCCGCCGATGGTGAAGATGCCCCAGCGCTCGTGCGCGTCGACGCGCTCGCGGAAGTCCTCGAGGTCGAGGAACGGGTCGTAGGGGATGGGCCCCTTGCCCGCGAGCCGCCGGCGGTGGTTGTTGGTGGCGTAGTCCAGCCCCAGCTCGCTGTCCGTGAAGGCCGGCACGTAGACCGGGACGTCGTGCTCGAAGGCCGAGCGCAGCGGACCGCGGCCGCGCGTGTTGCGGTGCAGCCACTCGCCGATGCGGCGGTTGAGCTTGTGCGAGCAGAGCGTCTCGCCGTCGGGCACGGCGCCCAGCACCTGCGCCATGATGCGCTCGGTGTCGTCGAGGTTCTGCTCCAGCTCGATCGTGTCGTAGACGCGGTTGTAGCCCTTCTCGAAGAGCTTCTCGTCCGGCAGCGACGGGTCGTGCTTGAAATGCAGCATGCCGGCCGTCTCGGCCAGGCCGTGGCACATCAGGGCGCCGGTGGAGACCACGGCGTGCACCCAGCCGCGCTCGATCATCTCGCAGATGACCAGGCCCTGCTTGGCGATGGTCATGGCGCCGGACAGCGTGAGCACGACCTTGCAGCCGGGGTCGCGCACCATGAGTTCGAGGATGTCGGCCGCCTCGCCCAGGCTGCGCCCGCCGAAGGACGTGGCCGCCATGCCGCGCACCAGGTCGTCCACCGACTTGACCGCCGCGAGGTCCAGCGAGCGCACCGGCGTCAGGCCGTCGGAGTGACCGGTGCCCATGTGCTGGCGCCAGTGGCCGGCGGCGGGCTTGCGGGGCTTGCGCGAGGACACCTTGGGCTTGCGGGCCATGGACCCTTCCGTCGGGGGCAAACGCGCGGGATTCTACGGATCGGGGCGTGCCGGCGCCCGCGGGAAGCCCTGGCTGCTAACACCTGCGCCCGGCCCGGACTCTCTGGATCCGTTGGGAGCGCGTGCTCCCGTGTCGCACCCGGAAGGAGACCGCCATGCTCGCCGCCCTTGCCGCGACGCTGCTGTTCGCCGCCCCCGCGCCCGCCAGCGTGGGGCCGCCCACCCTGTGCTTCCAGTTGGACATCGGCGAGGCCACCAGCCTGCCGTGGGGCGCGGGCGCCTTCGGCGCCGACCCGGACTACGACCTGCAGCGCCTGCCGCAGGACACCTACGACATCCTGCTGCGCAGCGACGACCCCTTCGTGCACGCCGAGACGCTGCGGCGCGCGGTCGTGTACCTGACCGGCGCTGGCAAGACCCGCGCCAAGCCGTCGGCCGAGGTGGGCGAGGCGCTGCTGGCCGCGCTGTTCGAGGAGCTGGAGTTCGACCGCGCCGTGCACGACGCGGCCGGCAAGGCGGCCTGCGAAGAGCAGAAGGCAGCGTGCGAGGAGGCCAAGGCCTGCGAGAAGCCCGCACCGGGCGCCGCCGGCGTGCGCCACTGGATCCTGCCGGTCGAGCCCGCGTGGGGCGGGCGCGTCTGCCAGGCAAAGGGCCGTCCCGCCGACCTGTGCTTCTTCGACGTGGGCTACCTGCGCGCGGTGCTGCGCGAGGCCGGTGCAGCGCGTCGCGAGGACGGCGCGACCGAGCTGCGTGTCATGCTGGCGCTGGACGCCGCGGACCCGCGGTTGCAGTTGCTGGCCGGCCTCGGCCTGGTGGACCACCCGGACCAGGCCCTCCGGACGGAAGGCTGGAAGCTGCTCGACAGCGCCGCCGCGGTGGCCGAAGATTCTCCGGCACGCGCGACCGTGCGCCGGAACCTGCTCGGCACCGCCGGCCGCATCCTGGGCGCCAAGGACCATGACGAACTGGTCGACCGCATCCGCCAACGCCTCGCGCCGGGTTGAGCCGCCGCCGCTCGACGGCCACCTGGTGTCGCGTGCCCTCGACGGCGACGAGCCCGCGTTCCGGGCGCTGTACGAGCGCCACGCGCCGATGGTCCACGCGCTGCTGCTCTCGCACGCGCCGCGCGGCGAGGCCGACGACCTGATGCAGGAGGTCTTCCTGGCCGCGTGGCGCGCGCTGCACCAGTTGCGCGACGGCGAGCACGCCGGCGCGTGGCTGGCGGCCATCGCCCGCCACGCCGCGCAGCGCGGCCGCGAGCGCCGCGCGCGCCGCGAGGAGACGCCGCTGGAGCACGAGCCGGCCGACCCGCGCGCCGGCCGCGACAGCCGCGCCGACGTGCTGGCCGTGCTGCTGACGCTGCCCGAGGCCTACCGCGAGACGCTGGCGATGCGCCTGGTCGAGGGCCTCACCGGCCCGCAGATCGCCGAGGCCACCGGGCTGACGCACGGCTCGGTGCGCGTGAACCTGTCGCGCGGGATGAAGCTGCTGCAGGACGCCCTGCGCAAGGAAGGCTGGCCATGAACGACGAGCACGACGAGTACCTGTGGGACCGCAGCGGTCCGCCCGACCCCGAGGTGGCGGCCCTGGAGTCCGAGCTGGCCCGCGCACGCTGGAGCGGGCGCCTGCCCGCCGCGCCGCTGCCGGCGCGCGCGCCGCGCGCGGCGTGGCGCCCGGCGCTGGCGGCCTCGCTGGCCGCGGCGGCGCTGTTCGGCGGCGCGCTGTGGTGGTGGTCGCGCGGCGGCAGCGCGCACGTGGCCCCGGCGCAGTACCTGGCCGAGGCGCCCGTCTACCGCGCCGAGGCCCTCGCGGGCGCGCTGTCCGCGCACGAGTTCCGCGACGGCGAGCGGCTGGTGACCGACGCCGCCACCCGCGCGCGCGTCGAGATCGGGGAGATCGGCTCGCTGGTGCTCGAGCCGGACAGCTCGCTGCGCGTCCGGCGCCCCGGGCCCGAGCTGGCCGCCGACGCCGAGCACCTGCTGTGGCTGGAGCGCGGCGCGCTGACGGCCTCGATCTTCGCCGCGCCGCGGCTGTTCCAGCTCGGAACGCCGGGCGGCCTGGCGGTGGACCTCGGCTGCGTCTACACGGCACGCGTGCAGGACGACGGCACGACGCTGCTCTCGGTGCTGGCCGGCCAGGTGTCCTTCGAGGCCGAGCAGCGGCGCGTCACGGTGCCCAGCGGCGCCAGCACGCTGGCGCGTCCGGGCCGCGGGCCGGAGACGCCTACGTGGGACGACGCGCCGTCGGCGTGGCGCGCGGCGGTCGCGCGGCTGGACGAGTCCGTCGCGCGCGGCGCGGCGCCTGACGCGCTGGACGACGTGCTGTCCACCGACCGCACCGACGACAGCCTCTCGCTCTGGCACCTGCTCGCGTGGCCAGCGCTGCCGGCAGCGGAGCGCGCGGCCGTGGTGGACCGGCTGGCGCAGCTCGTGCCGCCGCCCGCGGAGGCCGGCCGTGCGGCCTGCCTGGCGCTGGAGGAGGACGCGCTGGTCGCCTGGAAGGACGCGCTGGACTGGGGTTGGTAAGGGCGGCGGCCGGGCCGCCGCGTGGCCAGGCGCCCTTTTCCCTCGGACGCGACATCCGCGCGCGCCCGGCTGTCGTACTCTCCGCGTCGCCTTCCCGCTGGTGCGCCCCATGCCCGCAGCCGGCTCCGCCGAGACGTCGCTCGAGGTCCTGCTGGTCCGCGTGGCCGGCGGGGACGAGTCCGCCCTGCGCGAGCTGTACGACCGCACCAGTCGGCGGGTGTTCGGACTGGCCCTGGCCGTGCTGCGCGAGCGCGCGGCGGCCGAGGACGTGGCGCTGGAGGTGTACGTGCAGGTGTGGAGGCAGGCGCAACGCTTTGACGCGACGCAGGGCGCGGCCCTCGCGTGGCTGGCCACGCTGGCGCGCACGCGGGCCATCGACGCCTGGCGCGCGCGGCAGCGGCAGGCGGCGCTCGTCGCGGCGCCGGACCTGGCCGACGCCGCGCAACTGGCCAGCCCCGCGGCCGGCCCCGAGGTGCATTGCGCGGACGCCGAGCGCGCCGCGCGCGTGCGCCAGGCGCTCGACAGCCTGCCGCCCGAGCAGCGCCGCGCGCTGCAGGCGGCCTACTTCACCGGCCTGACGCACGTGGAGATCGCCGCCGCCTTCGGCCAGCCGCTGGGCACGGTGAAGACCCGCATCCGCAACGGTCTGCTGGCCCTGCGCAGCGCGCTGGCCGGCCTGGAGGGACGGGCCGCATGAGCCGCCACGAAACGCTCGACGACACCGCCCGCGAGACTTGCGCCCTGGCCGCTCTGGGCGTGCTGCCGCCCGACGAGGCGACGGCCTTCGAGGCCCACGCCGCGGGCTGCCCCGCCTGCCGCACCGAGCGCGAGTCGCTGCGCGAGCTGGCCGGCGGCCTGCTCGAGCTGGCGCCCGCCGCCGATCCGCCGGAGCGGCTTTGGTCGCGCATCGCCGCACGCATCACCGAGGCCGCGCAGGTGCCCGCGCAGCCGCGCCCCGCGCCCGACGCGCGCCAGCCGTGGCGCGCCTGGACGCCCGACGCCGAGGCGACGCTGTTCTCGCTGCCCGCCGACGCCGGCGCGTGGGAGCCGGCCGGCGCCCCGGGCGTGCAGGCGCGGCGGCTGTTCGTCGACCACGCCGCGCAGCGCGTGACGATGATGGTGCGCATGCAGCCGGGCGCCAGCTACCCGGCGCACCGCCACGTCGAGGCCGAGGAGTGCTTCGTGCTCTCGGGCGACCTGTGGACCGGCACGCTGCGGTTGCACGCCGGCGACTACCAGCGCGCGGAGCAGGGCAGCCGCCACCCGCTGCAGTCCACCGAGGGCGGCTGCGTGCTGCTGCTGGTCTCGTCGCTGGGCGACACGCTCGAGTAGCGCGCGGCCCGACGCGACATCCGCGCGCGCCCGGCGCGCGTAAGGCTCCCGCCGCCAGTGCGCGGCCTTCCCGATTCCCGGAGCCATCCGATGCCCACGTCCACGTTCCTGCGCGTCGCGGCCCTGGCCGCAGCCCTGGCCGCGCCCGTCGCCGCCGGCGAGCTGCTCTCCAGCCACCGCGAGGCGCCCGCCATCACCGAGTCGCCGAAAGTCGACGGCACCGACTTCTACTTCTTCCGCAGCTACGAGACCGGCCAGCAGGACACGCTGATCCTGGTGGCCAACTTCCTGCCGCTGCAGGACCCGTACGGCGGGCCCAACTACTTCACGCTGGACCCGGACGCGCGTTACGAGATCCACGTGGACAACGACGGCGACGCGCTGGAGGACGTGACCTTCCGCTTCGGCTTCGACAGCCTGCTGCGCGACGTGGCGCTGGCCATCGGCCCCGAGGGCAGCCAGAAGACCGTGTCCGTGCCGCTGGTCAACGTCGGGCCCTTCGCGGACAACGCCGACGGCGACATCAACGTGCTGGAGACCTTCACGCTGGACGTGGTCACTACGCCGGGCAAGAAGCAGACGGTGGCGGCGGTGCTGGACACGGCCACGCAGGCGGCCGTGTTCGACAAGCCGCTGGACAACATCGGCGCCAAGTCCATCCCCGACTACGCCGCCTACGCGGCGCAATTCGTGCACGACGTCACGCTGCCGGGCGGCGCCGCGGCGCGCGTCTTCGTCGGCCAGCGCAAGGACCCGTTCGTGGTCAACCTGGGCGAGACCTTCGACCTGGTGAACCTGAACCCGCTGGGGCCGGAGAACGGCGAGAGCGACGACCTGGACGACGCCAACGTCACGTCGCTGGTCCTCGAGGTGCCGATCAGCTTCCTGGTCGCGGAGAACCCGGTGCTGGGCGCGTGGAGCACGGCCAGCCTGCCGCGCACGCGCGTGCTGCAGAAGAACACGGACAAGATCAGCTTCGACGAGCCCGACGTGCAGAAGGGCAAGTTCACGCAGGTCTCGCGGCTCGGCAGCCCGCTGGTCAACGAGCTGGTCATCGGCCTGAAGGACAAGGACCGCTTCAACGCCAGCCACCCGGCCGACGACGCGCAGTTCCTGGACTACGTCACGCACCCGACGCTGCCGGCCATCCTCGAGGCGCTGTTCGGCGTCACGGCGCCCACCCTGTTCCCGCGCGCGGACCTGGTGCAGGCCTTCGTCACCGGCGTGCCGGGGCTGAACGAGAACGGCGGCGTGGGCGAGATGCTGCGCCTGAACACCGGCATCGCGCCGGTGGCCGCCGCGATGCAGAGCCGGCTGGGCGTGCTGGCCGGCGACACGGCCGGCTTCCCCAACGGCCGCCGCCCCGGCGACGACGTGGTGGACATCGCGCTGCGCGTCGCGATGGGCGTGCTGCTGCCGCTGGCGGACGCGCCCGACGGCCAGTTGCCGTACACGGACGGCGCCAGCGTGGACGCGAGCTTCTTCGGCCAGAACTTTCCGTTCCTGCTCGACCCGCTGCCGGGCTCGCCGCAGGATTGACCCCCGAACGCGGCGGCTTCGGCATGGACGCCGCCGCGCCTGGTGCTCAGGATGGCCGGGCGGCCGACGGGCCGTCCGGCCGTCCCTTTCCGGAGCCCCCTCGATGACCGTGCACCTGCTGCTCCTGCTCGCTGCGTTGGCCGCGCCGGCCGCGGCGCACGACTTCTGGATCCGGCCGGACAGCTTCGCGCCGGCGCCGGACAGCCCGCTGGCCGTGCGCTGCTTCGTGGGCGAGCAGGGCGTCGCGGGCGAACCGGTGGCGCGCAACGACGCGCGCCTGCTGCGCTTCGAGCTGCTGGGCCGCGGCGGGCGCGCGGCGGCTCGGCCGGTGGTGGGCCAAGACGGCGCCGAGCCCGCCGGCGCCGTGCGCGTGCCGGACGACGGCGCGGCGTGGGTCGTGTTCGAGAACACGCCCGCGCGCCTGGAGCTGGAAGCCGCGAAGTTCGAGGCCTACCTGCGCGAGGAGGGCCTGGAGGCGATCCTCGCCCGGCGCGCCGCGCGCGGCGAGTCGGATCGGCCGTCGCGCGAGGTCTACGCGCGCTGCGCCAAGGCTTTGCTGCGGCCGGGTGGCGTCGTGCGCGAGAGCGACGCGGCGGTGGTGCTCGCGCCCGTCGGCCTGCGACTCGAGCTGCTGCCGGAAGCCGACCCGGAGACGCTGGCCTTCGGCGCCGACGGCGCGGAGCTGCGCGTGCGGCTGCTGTTCGAGGGCGCGCCGCTGGCAGGCGCGCTGGTGAAGGCTACGCTGCTCGCGCCGCATGGGCCGACCGGCGAGCCGGCGGCGCCGGCCGTTGCGCTGCCCTTCTCGGCACCGGCCGCCACCGGCTTGCACGCGCGCACGGACGCCCACGGCCGCGTCGCGCTGCGCCTGGCGCGCGGCGGCGAGTGGCTGGTCACATGCGTGCACATGCTGGCGGCCGAGGGCGAGGCCGCCACGGACCACGACTACGAGAGCCTGTGGGCCAGCCTGGCGTTCGCGGCGATGTGACGGGGAACGCCGCGTTCGGCGCCGGTTGGCAGGAGGGCGGTCACTGCTGCCTGCGAATGAACTGCCCCATCAGCGGGACCGCGAAGGAATACCGTCCATGGCGGTTCCTGTAGATGAGTCCGGCTTCGGCGAGCGACGCCAGCATCTGGTTGACGTGGCTGGCACTGAAGGGTTTGGAGACGCCCCGTCGCGAGGCCTCGACGATCTCTTGCACCGTGAACTCCCTGTCGCAGGAATCCAGGGACGCGATCAGCTTCAGCAGCTCGCGCTGTCGGTCGGTGACCCGCGCCCACCTCCCGGCGAAGAAGTCGGAATCGAGCTTGCGCATGATGTCCGCCACGGGGATCGACGGCTCGACGCGCGCTTCCAGGCGTTGGAGGAAGGCATCGAAGCACTCGCGGCAGATGAACTGGATGAAGTACGGATAGCCCCCGGATTCGTGCACGATTCGAGCCACCGACTTGGGCGAGAACGTGACGGGCCCCGGGTGCTGCTCCAGTGGAAGCGTGATCGCCTGCCGGCTGGCGGTCTCGTCGAGGCGATCCAGGAACAGGACGCGGAACATCCGCTCCGCGAAGGTGCGCGCTTCCACCAGTTTCGGGAAGAGCGTGGGCAGTCCGGTCAGCACCAGCATGAACGGTGACGCGCGCATCTGGATGGACTGGAAGGTGTCGAGCAGCAGCGAGAGCGGGTACTGCTTGTCCTGCGCCTGATCCGCCAGGTTCTGGGCCTCGTCGTAGGCGAAGATGAGGCCCCGCACGCCCAGCTTCGGCAGCAGCGCGGCGACCAGCTCGAGGACGGCCTTCAACTTGTCGGAGGAGAGCCCGGGCGTGGTGTCGTAGACCGCACGCAGGGTGGCGAAGTCGAGGTGGACGGCCTGCTGCCGGCCCTGTGGCCTGAACCCGACCTGGACGATGTCTCGACGCGCCACTTCGGCCGTGCCCGTCACCACGGCGAGGTCCGCGATCAGCCGGATGGCCAGGTTCTCCTCGCTGATGCTGGAGGCCTCGGACAGGTTGGCTCCGACCCACCCCCAGCCCTGCGACACGGCCAATGGCCGAAGGGTCTCCAGGAGCACGGTCTTCCCCACCCCGCGCAGGCCCGTCAGGACCATGTTGCGCAGGACCGTCGTCTGCTGGAGCAGGACCCGGAACTCCGCGATCTCGGGCTCGCGTCCGGCAAGGTACGGAGGCATGTGTCCGGCACCCGGACGATAGGGATTCACTGGAAGTGAAGCGGGCGGCATGCTGAGTCCAACTGAGCAGTGCGACTAACTTTAGCCATACGGCTAAGTTTGTCAAGGCCCTGGGAGCCTTTGACCGTTCAGCGCGCCGCCGCGCCCTGCCGGTCCACCATCTCGCGGAAGCGCTTGAACAGGTAGAAGGCGTCGCGCGGCCCCGGCGCGGCCTCCGGGTGGTACTGCACGGTGAAGAGCGGCAGTTCCTTGTGGCGCAGGCCCTCGACCGTGCGGTCGTTCAGGTTCTCGTGCGTGATCTCGACCATGCCAAGGTCCAGCGTGGTCGGGTCGACCATGTAGCTGTGGTTCTGGCTGGTGATCTCGGTGCGGCCGGTGGTCAGGTCCATCACCGGCTGGTTGGCGCCGTGGTGGCCGAACTTCATCTTCACGGTCTTGCCGCCCAGCGCCAGGCCCACAAGCTGGTGCCCGAGGCAGATGCCGAAGGTGGGCAGGCCCTTGTTCACCAGCGTGCGGATGGCCTTGATCGCGTAGCCGATGGGCTCGGGGTCGCCCGGGCCGTTGGACAGGAACAGGCAGTCGGGTGCGTGCTCGAGGACCTGCTCGGCCGTGGTCTGCGCCGGGAAGACCGTGACGTCGAAGCCCGTCGCGCGCAGGCCGCGCAGCATGTTGCGCTTGATGCCGAAGTCCAGCACCGCCAGCCGCGGTCGCGCGCCGGTCGGCGCCGGGAGCTGCGGCAGGAACGGGCCCGAGAGGTCCTCGGTCCAGGCGTAGGGTTTGGCGCAGGTCACGTCCTTGGCGATGTCGAGGCCGTTGAGCCCCGGCCACGCGCGCACCTTGCGCAGCAGCGACTCGGGGTCGAGGTCCGTGCTGGACACGATGGCGCGCAGGCTGCCTGCCTGGCGCACCTTGAGCACGATGGCGCGCGTGTCCACGCCCGCCAGCCCGACGATGCCGCGCGCCGCCAGCCAGCTGGACAGGTCGCTCGTGGCGCGCTGGTTGGAGACGATGGGCGACAGCTCCTTGATCACGAAGCCCGCGAGGAAGCAGCCCGTGGACTCCATGTCCGGCTCGTTGATGCCGTAGTTGCCGATGAGCGGGTAGGTCATGACCACGACCTGGCCCTTGTACGAAGGGTCGGTCACGACCTCCTCGTAGCCGGACAGCGCGGTGTTGAACACGACCTCGCCGCAGCTCTCGCCGTGGAAGCCGAAGTGCGTGCCGCGCCAGATGTCGCCGTCCTCGAAGACCAGCAGGCAGGGCGTGGGGCGGTGCGGCATGGGGTGGCTCCGGCGGGCGGCGCGCGGGCGGGCGCGAATTCCGGGGGATGGTAGCGGAAGCGGGCGGGGGGCGGGAGGCCCCCTCAGTCCCTCCTCGCCTCCACGTCCTGCTCCAGCCCCGCAACCCTTCCTTCCGCGAACAGCGCGTCACCCAACCCCGCGATCATCACCGCGTTGTCCGTCGCCAGCGCCAGCGGCGGCAAGAACAGCGGCAGCCCGCGCTCCGCGGCCTCGCCCTGCGCGCGCGCCCGCAGCGCCGAGTTGGCCGCGACGCCGCCGCAGACGACCAGCCCGTGCGCGCCGAGGCGCTGCGCGGCCTCCAGCAGCCGCCCGACCAGCACGTCCACCACCGCCGCCTGGAAGCTGGCCGCGAGATCCTCGGCGCGCACGCCGGGCAGCAGCGTCACGCGCCGCGCGCGCTCCTCGGCCGTCTCGCCCGTGGCCGGCCGCGCGCGCCGCCACGTGGTGCGCGGCGCGTTGGGCCCGCGCGCGGCGTACAGCACCGCGGTCTTCAGCCCCGAGAACGAGAAGTCCAGGCTCCCCGCCACCGGCCGGCTGCGCGGGAAGCGGAACGCGGTCGGGTCGCCGTCACGCGCGAGGCGGTCGATGGCCGGCCCGCCGGGATACGGCAGCCCGAGCAGCGCGCCCACCTTGTCGTAGGCCTCGCCGGCCGCGTCGTCGCGCGTGCGCGCGAGCAGGCGGTGCGCGGCCGGGCCCTCGCTGGCGTACAGAGAGGTGTGCCCGCCCGAGACCACCAGCGAGGCCAGCGGCCAGGGAGGCGCCGTGTCCTCGCCGCGCGCGCCGCGCTCGGCCATCCACGGCATGAGCGCGCCGTGGATGTGCGCGTGCACGTGGTTCACGGGCACCAGCGGCAGGCCGGTCGCCAGGCACAGGCCCTTGGCCGCCGAGAGCCCGACCAGCAGGCAGCCCACGAGCCCGGGCGAGACGGTGACGGCGATGGCGTCGAGGTCGCGCAGCGTGACGCGCGCCTCGGCCAGCGTGTCCTCGAGCAGCGGGAACAGCAGCTCGAGGTGGCTGCGGCTGGCCAGCTCGGGGATCACGCCCCCGAAGCGCGCGTGCAGGTCCACCTGGCTGGCGACGCGCTGGCCCAGCACCTGCCAGCCGTCGTGCACGACGGCCACGGCCGTCTCGTCGCAGGAGGTCTCGATGCCGAGCAACAGGGCCATGGGGCCTCAGGCTAGCGGCTTGACCGGGTGCAAGGCACGCGAGCTTTCAGCCCGTCTCAAGCCGATTCGGGCATTGGATCGATATCCGTCCACATGTCGCCCGCGGAGTTGCCCCCGACGTTCGGGGCGCCGCGGGCGGAAGGACGCGCGGCCGCGAGGGATTGGGCCGCGCCGGAGGCGTGAGCGATGGACCGCAAGACCCTTCTCGGAACCGTGGCCCTTGGCACGTTGGCGCTGTTGGCCGGCGCGGGCTGGATGAACGTGCTCTCCGAGCCGCGCGAGGCGCAGGCGCAGGAGGCCCTGGCCCTGCTGCGCGCCGGCGCGGACACCCGTCCGGCGTTGCCCGCGACGCTGGCGGACGCCGACGAGCCGCAGCCGCTGGCCGCGCTGTCCGGCGCGACGGCGCTCGATCACGCGCGCGCCGCGTACGCGGAGCTGTCCGAGGAGGACGCCGCCGCGGTCTCCAAGCTGGAGAAGAAGCTGGACAAGGCGCAGACCAAGCAGGCCAAGGCCGAGCTGAAGCTGGCCAAGGTCGCCGACAAGCTCGCGGCCGCGGAGGCCGCGCTGAACGAGGCCGAGGAACTGCCGGACGGCCCCGCCAAGGACAAGGCCATCGCCAAGTGGACGGCCAAGATCGCCAAGCTGGAGGCCAAGGTGGCCAAGGCCCAGGACAAGGCCGAGGCGGCCGAGGCCGCGTCCGACGGGCTGACGGCGCAGATCGAGACGCTGGACCCCGAGCACTTCGCGGGCATCGTCGGCCTCGAGGCGCCCGAGGAGATGCAGGTCGTGACGGCCGAGACCGGCGGCGGCGGCGGCCAGTCCTTCTGGGGCGGCGGCGGCAGCTTCCTGCTGGGCAGCGGCGACTTTCCGCTGGGCTCGGACTTCAACAGCGACTCGGTCAACGAGCACGTCTTCGACCCGTCGATGCAGGTGCTGTCCAACGTGGACGGCATCCTGTGCTTCCTGGCCGCCACGGCCTACGACGCGCTGGTGAACGAGGGCCTGTACGTCGCGCAGGTGGACGAGGGCAACTGCGAGACGGGCAGCGAGGGCGGCGATTCCGGCCAGTCCTCCGGCTCGGGCGCCGAGGAGCCCACGCTGGCCACGCTCAAGTGCCTGCGCCCGGACGAGGGCGCCGAGCAGGTGGTGGCCTTCTGGCTGCCCGACCACGGCGGCCCGGGCGACCAGGCGATGACCATTCGCGCCAAGATGGTCGTCCACGAAGGCGTCAGCGAGACCGACCCCTTCGGCCGCTTCAAGCTGGACTTCGCCGGCGTGGCGCCGGGCCAGCCCGTGAGCGAGGCCAGCATGCACGGCACGCTCATGACGCTGGACGTGCTGGACGGCTTCATCGGCTTCTCCTTCTTCGAGACCATGGGCGACGTGAACGCCGCGGTCTTCCCGGCAGGCAGCTATGCCGAGTCGGTGCAGGCCAACGTCAACATGTTCGACGACCAGTCCGAGGGCGTGGCCCGCGTGCGCCGGCAGTGGCGCGAGAACTTCGGCCCCGGCGGCGACACGGGCGTGCTGGAGGAGGAGTACCTGCTGGCCTTCGACTTCGACTCGGTGATCCGCACCGAGATCGGCGGCGGCACGGCCTGCCTCGCGCGCGACCAGTTCGAGTCGCGCGTCTTCCGCTACACGCTGTACGAGGCCACGGGCGAGAACCTGGGCGCGCGCGTCGAGCGCGACGCCGGCTTCAACATCAAGACCGCCGGCGGCGATTTCGGCTGGGCCGGCTACTACGGCCTGTGGCTGCCGGACGACGCGCTGGACGACCTGCAGTCCGGCGACACGGTCGAGAAAGCCACGTGGGGCGCGGACGTGCCCGAGACCTACACGCTGGTCATGGCGCCGGGCAAGCTGATCCGCAACACGCGTCAGACGCTCGGGCTCGAGGACGCGGACGGCGAGCAGTTCGACTGGTTCGAGTTCCCGGACATGGGCCCGCCGCCGGGCGGCGGCGACCCCCCGGGCGGCGGCGATCCTCCCGGTGGAGGCGAGCCGCTGGCCGGCCCGACGCAGTGGCGCGTCGAGTACGACCACGACACGGCCACCTTCAGCCGCATCGCGCAGCTCGACCAGGCCACGCAGACCTGGTCCGACCTGCCCGCGCCCGAGGCGATCGACACGCAGGCCGTCGGCTTCCTGCAGATGTTCAGCCAGAGCCTCGGCGGCAGCGTCTCCTACGTGCACGGCGACAGCACGCTCACGTACTTCAAGATGGAGTTCGTGACCGGCGAAGACCCGCTCTTCGCGGGCGGCGACGACGTGGCGTTGTTCGGCTACATGGACTGCCTGAAGGGCGCTCTGACCGCAACCGACGTGGAGGCCGGCGACATCTACCAGGAGTCGTCCTTCGACCTGGGCGCGCCGCACCAGTACCTCATGCGCAAGTCGGACATGACCATGTACCTGGACAACGAGGGCGACCAGAGCAACCTGGTCGCGTGCGCGCTGCTGGACGGCGAGGTGCCGCAGGGCGGCCCGTTCAGTTGGGGCATGCACAGCGGCCCGCTGCTGACCGACACCTCCGGGCTGCAGAACACCTTCGAGCTGTGGAACCAGCCGGTGTTCTACACCTGGGAGACCGGCGCCAACGCGTGGAACCAGTTCACCATGCTGCTGGACGCGCAGGGCCTGGCCGTCAGCTTCGACCCGCCGCTGCAGTTCAGCTACGAGCACTCGCTGGAGAACGACGCCGGCGGCGACCCGACGTACGCGGGCAAGACCTTCCTGCTCAGTTACAACGGGCCGGGCGACCTGTGGGGCATCCCGATGGAGCCCTTCGACCTGAACGGCGACGGCTTCCCCGACCGCTGGTACCCGCAGTTCTCGATCGCCGACGGCGCGCTCATGGGTTCCGAGGGAACCGAGTACGCAATCAAGGGCATCGAGAAGGAGCTGACGCTGATGGACGGCGACCCGGCCATCTGCGCCAACCAGACCACCGACCCGGTCATCGGCCTGCCGCTGCCCGACGGGAGCGAGTACGAGGCCCCGGACATCGGCCCGATGCCGCTGTTGGACGAGCCGCCGTCGGTCATCGACGGCGACGTGCAGGTGGCGGAGGAGGCCGGCGCCTGAGCGGCGGGACCCAACGACCCTGAGCCGGCCGCGGGCCGGGACGCGCCGCGCGCGCGTCCCGGCCCGCGGTGTTGGCCATGTTCCGGCCGTTGGCTCCGGGTGTGCGTCGCAAGGCTCGGGAGGGTGCTTCCCACCAGCGGGAGGCGGCAAGCGGACCGCTCGGCCTCTCCGTCAGCCCCCGCCCAACCGGTTCATGTTCCAGAAGTCGTCCAGTTGCCGAAAGGCATCCGCCAAGTCCGGCTGCGGCAGGCCAACCTCCTCGGCGAGACTGCTGAAGTCGCTGCGCCAAGGTGCTGGCGGCTCGGGCAGCCTGGCCGGAAGCGCATGGCCTCCGCTCGTCCCGAACGCCTGCCGGAGCGCCTTGGCCAAGGCCTCGCGATCCGGGAGCCCGCCCGCGACGAGCAGCAACAGGTCCACGAGGTCCTTGGTGCGCGTGTTGATGCGGTCGTCCCACGGTCGCGTGTAGGCGTGGACCTTCTCGGCGAACTGCGCCTCGCGCGGGATCGCCAGCGCCACGGCCGGCGGCACGCCGGCAAAGGCCAGCAGGTCGTCGCCGACAAGACGCTCCGGCGCGCCGGGCGGGAGGGTACCGAGGCCGATGTCCACGTGGAAGCGGCCGTACTCCCGGCCCGCCAGCATCACGACGACGGGGAAGCGTGCGCCGCCCTCGGGCGCGGCCTCGATCAGCCGGGCCGGCTCGCCGATCCGGAAGACCAGGAAGTCGCCGAGATCACGCGCGGCCGCCTCCTGCAACCGCGTGCGCACGACGTCGAGCCGGCCGGCCGATCGGCCACCGGCTACCTCGCTGGTGCACGCGAGGTCGAGGTCCTTCGTGGTGCGTGCCCGCGGGCGGAAGCGCAGTTCCATGGCGTAGCCGCCCTTGAGCAGCCACGGAGGGTCCGGCTCGGCGAACAGCCGCGCCAGCAGCCGCTCGATGAGCAGCTTCAGGCGCAGCGCGTTGACGGCGAGGCCGCGCGCCGCGGCCGCCTGCCGCAGGCGCTCCTCGAGGGACTGCCGGAAGGCCGCCGGGTCCTCGAACCGCCGCGCGGCCACGATTCAGCGTCTCGCCGGAAGGGCTTCGCCCAGGCGCGCGCGCGTCGAGGGCGCGCCCGGCTCGCGCAGGGCCGCCTCGAGCTGGCCGCGTCGCAGCAGTCCGCGCGCCAGCGCGTCCTCCACGGCCCGCCCGAGCTGCTCGCGGCCGAAGCGTCCCTCGTCGGCGAGGTCGACCAGCGTGCGCAGCGGCGCCGTGACGCGCAGGCCTTCCCACGGCTCGGTGTCGTCGTCGGCCAGGCGCGCCGGGTGCAGCATGCAACCGCGTGGTGCGCGCTTCCGGAATCCCGGCGGAACGCTGAGGTGGACACGGGTGGGCAGCGCGTCCGACAGCTCGTGCAGCGCGAGGGCCGTGTCGTGCGACACGACAGCTTGCGGCCGATCGTCGCGCCCGCGGCTCCACAGCACGAGCCGCACGAGCTGGTCGTGGAGCGAGCGCGGGACCTCGGGCAGGCGATACAGCCCGTGGCCGGCGCGCTCGATGTTGCCGGCGCCCACGTGGTACGCGAGGTGGCTGTATCCGAAGCCGGCCTTGCGCGCCTGGCGGGCGGTGATGTAGCTACCTTGGCGCTGGGCCATGGCCAGCAGTCGGCGGTAGGCAGCTTGGGCGTCGCGGTAGGCCATGCACGAACCTTCAAAAGATTTGAAGGATTGTGCGGCACGGGCAAGGACGTTCCAAGGGGCCGCGCAGGTCGACATGCCCGGCCCGGCATCTTGGCGTGCCGCGGTCGGGCGTCATGCGCCAGGGAGGCAGGGCGACCGGACCCGTGGCCAGCCGTCGGTCCCCGTGGACTGACGGCCGCTAGCCAGGGCGTTCGAATCCGAGGTGGCCACCAAGCGGCGCCTCTTGCGAACACGCTGAAGCGTTCGCACCGAACGGTGTTCTCGGGGAACCTGTGGAGTGACGCGCCTCCCGAAGTGCGCGGGACGCGGGATCGTAGCGGGGAGCGCGCGGCACGCGTGGCGGACATTACACTGCCGCCGATTCGAGACGGGCGCGGTGAGCGCCGGGAGGTGCGCGATGCGGGCAGGTTTCCTGGGTGCGGCCGTGCTGTCGCTGGCGGCGGCGGCGGCAGGGCAATCCGGCACGCCGGCCGGCCCGCCCGCCTGGCACACGCTGCCCGCGCCGGTGGGCGCCGAGGACGACCTGCTCGGCCTCATCGCGTGGCACGTCGGTCCGCCCAACGGCCCGCGCGACCTGACCTGGGAGCAGGACGCGCTCGGCAGCCTCATCGTGCGGCTCGGCCCGCCCGGCGCGGCTCGTCCGGTGCGGCTGCTGCTGGCGCTGGGCATCGACCAGGGCTGCTACGTCGTGTCGCAGATCCGCGACGACGGCCTGCTGCGCGTGCGCACGCTGGCGCGCGGCGCGGGCGAGGCCTTTCACCTGGCGCGCGAGGGTCGGCCGGTGGAGGTGAAGACGCGCACCGGCCTCGTGCCCGGCGTGCTGCTGGTGAACAACCTGCACCTGCGCAACGCGCGGCCCGAGGTGCTGGGCGAGGAGCACATGTACCTGGACGTCGGCGCCGACTCGGCCGCCGACGTGGCCGCGCTGGGCATCGAGCTGCTGGACCCGCTGCAGTGGAGCGAGACGGTGCGCCTCGGCGAGCGCTTCACGGCCGGGCCGTCGGCCGGCACGCGCGCGATCATGGCCGGGCTGGTGGACGTGCTGGTCGAGACGGCCACGGCGGGCAGCTTGCCGGAGGACGTGGCCGTGGCCTTCGTGGCCCAGTCGCAGGTGGGCCCCGGCCTGCTGGGGCGCGGCGGCGAGGCGGTCGTGCGCCGGCTGCGGCCGGAGCAGACCTTCGTCCTGCGGCCGCGCGCCGACGCAACCGTCGCCGTCTCGGAGCCCGCGCCGCTGCCCGGCAGCGAGACGGCGTTCCATTCCGTGGACGTGCGCGCCGCCCACGTCGGCACGCAGGTGGAGCTATTCGACGAGCTCGACCGCGGCCCGCTGCTCGAGCACCTGCGCGCGTGGCTCGGCTGGCGCCCGCCGGCCCGGCGGCTCACGGTGGAGAGCAGCGAGCCGCAGCCCGAGTCCGCCCCGCCGCGCCCCGCGTTCACGCTGCTGCGTGAGCTGGTCCTGCCCCGCGGCGTCTCCGGCCACGAGGGCCCGGTGCGCGATGTCGTGCGCGCGCAGCTCGCCGCCATCAACCCCGCCTGGCAGCCGGCGCAGGACGAGGCTGGCAACCTGCTGCTGGTGCTGGGCGACGGCCCGCGCACGCTGGCCTTCGTGGCGCACATGGACGAGATCGGCCTCGAGGTCACGGCCGTGCGCGCGGACGGCCTGCTGGAGACGCGCCGGCTCGGCGGCTTCTTCGAGCACCTTTACCGCGAGACGGTGATCGAACTGGTGAAGCAGGACGGCCGCGTGCTGCCCGGCATCGCGCTGCCCAAGCCGGCCGACACGCCCGCGGGCGAGGACCCCGTCATCCTGCTGGACGTCGGCGCGCGCAGCGCCGCCGAGGTCGCCGCGCTGGGCGTGGCCGTGGGCGACCCGGCGACGGTGCCCAAGGAGTTGCGCGCGCTCGGCGCGAACCGCGTCGCCGGCCGAAGCCCCGACGACCGCGTCGGCTGCGCGGCCCTGCTCCTGGCCCTGCGCGAGCTCGGCCCCGACGCCGACGCCGTGCTGCGCGCCGCCGGCCGGCGCGTGGTCTGCGCCTGGAGTACGCGCGAGGAGCTGGGCCTCGAGGGCGCCGACCACCTGGCGCGCACGCTGCGGCCGGTGCCCGAGGTCGTGTTCCCGATCGACACCTTCGTCACCAGCGACACGCCGCGTGACGACCCGCGCTACGCCTTCGCGAAGCTGGGCGGCGGCCCGGTGCTGCGGGCGCTGGACAACACCTCGCTGACGCCGCGCGCCACGCTGGACCGCGTGCGCGCGGTGGCGGCGCGCGCCGGCATCCCGCTGCAGATCGGCACGATGGGCGGCGGCAACGACGGCAGCCGCTTCCCGCCCGAGGGCGCGATCGACTGCCCGCTGGCGTGGCCGCAGCGCAACAGCCACTCGCGCGTCGAGACGCTGGACCTGCGCGACTACGAGGCGCTGGGCCGCCTGGTGGCCGCCGTGGCGCGCGAGTTCTGAGCGGGCGCGCCGGGCCGGGGACGCGCGGCACCCCCGGCCCGGCCGTGCGGCTCAGGGTGAGGGCGACATGATCGTCATGAGCTGCTCGATGCGCACGCCGATGGGCGGGTTGAGGGCCACGGTGCCGGCGCCGGACTTCTCCTGCGTCAGCACGACCTCCTCGTCGTAGCAGACCAGCATGCGCTGGCCGGTCACCGGGTTGATGATCCAGACCCAGACCGTGTTGGCGGTGACCGACGCGCCCGGATACGAGGGGCTCAGGTAGGCGGCGATGTCGGCGCCCTTGTCGGAGGGCGCCGCCGCGGCGGTTCCGCCGGCCCAGGCGGCCACGCCTTGCTGGTAGTACGTGGACATCTTGCGCGCCACCAGGTCGAGCTGGGCGTCGGTGCCGGTGGGCGCATCGGCGATGTTCTTGACGAGACGGTGCACGCGGACGTTCTTGTCGGCCATGGGTTCCCTTTCCGGGATGGGAGTGACGGGTTGGAAGCGGCGGGCTCAGTGTTCCGGCCAGGGAGTCGCGGACTGGCACAGGCGGAAGGCGAGGCGGGCGCGGAACGCGGCGGTCGGCTGCCCGGCGGACCAGCGCAACCAGTCGCCCTCGGGCGCCGGGTCATAGGTCGCGTACTGGCGCATCTCGAGCAACAGGCTGTCGATGTCGCCGACCAGCTCGCCGGTCAGAGGCGAGCCGGGCTCGGGGCCCTGCACTCCGGGCGCCTGCCACGCGCCGCGCAGCTCCAGCAGGGTGGGCAGTCGCAGGCCCACGCTGCGGGCAAGCTCCATGGCCTCGTTCCAGGTCAGGCAGGCGGCGTCGTCCGGCGCCAGCGCGGCGGGCACGCCGGTCACCTGCACGGCGATCGCGGACCGGACGTGCAGATCCTGCATGCGCCCGGGCCAGACGCGCTCGACGTCGGCCCAGTTCACGACGCGCGGCATGATGCGGATGGGCGCGACGCTCACGAGCAGGTCGTCCATCACGTTGGGCGCCGGGGTGGGCAGCCGGAACTCGCGCCCGGGCACGTCCACCAGCTCGAAGGCGCCGGCGGCCGGGTCCAGCGTCCAGCGCGGCGTCTCGGGCAGGATGGGCACGTCCACCTCCCAGGCGCGGCTGCGCGCGGGGTCGCGGAAGCGGGCGCGGTACAGGCCCGTGCCCAGCTCGGTGGCCGAGAGCAGCGGGCTGCCGGCCGCGACCGGCCGGGCCTCCTGGACGATCGCGCGCAGCGGGTCGGAGCCGAGGCGCCACAGGCGCAACTGGCCGCCGGCGGCGACGCCTGGCACCTCGACCTGGCCGCGCCGGTGCAGTTCGCGCGTGTGCGGGCTGTCCGGGCACACCTGCCGGTCGAGCGCGATGGCGCCGGACCAGAGCAGCAGCGTCGTGCGCGCCAGCATCGCCGCGCTGTCGGCCTGCGCGTTGGCCGGCGCGAGCTGCTCGGCGACGACGCCGGCCAGGCGCTCGCTGCACAGCAGCGCCACGTCCATGACCGCCGCGCCCGAGGGCCGCTGCTCCAGCAGCGACCAGGCCGACGCATCGCTCTCGCCCGCGCGCTGGCGCAGCGGCGAGAGGGCCAGGAAGGCGGCCTCGAACGGAGCGGGCTCGGACCACCGCGGCAGGCCGGCCTGCAGCGCCTGGAGGTCCGCCGTGAGCTGCTGCCGCGCCGCGCGGTGGTCGAGCGCGGACGCCAGGGGCACCGCCACCGCGAGCAGCGCGCCGGCCGCCGCGACCCAGCGCAGGCGGCGCCGGTTGCGCCGCAGCCACAGCCGCATCACGTGCAGCGACGTGGGCGGCTGCAGCGAGATCGCGCGGTGCTCGAGGAAGGCGCGCAGGTCGGCGGCCAGCGCGGCGCAGTCGTGGTAGCGGGCGGCCGGGTCGCGCTCCATGGCGTGCAGCACGATGCGCTCGAGGTCGGCCGGGATGGACGGGGCCACGCGGCGCGGCAGCGGCGGCGCGGCGCGCGAGATGGCCGTCATGGTGTCCGTGCGCGTGGTCAGCTTGAACGGGTGGCTCAGCGTCAGCAGCTCGTACAGCAGCACGCCCAGCGAGAACTGGTCGGAGAGCGGCGAGGCGCCGGTGCGGTTGCTGTCCACCTGCTCGAGCGCCACGTAGGCCGGCGTGCCCACCAGGCGCTGGGTGACGTCCGAGGCGGCGGCCTCGCCCGCGGGCAGGTGCGCCAGGCCGAAGTCGATCAGCACCGGCTGGCTGCCGTCAACCAGCACGTTGTGGGGCTTGATGTCGCGGTGCACGACGCCCTGGCGGTGGCAGTAGGCCAGCGCCTCGGCGATGCGCGCGACCAGCTCGCAACGGGGGGCAATGCCAGCCAGGCGCTCGGCCGCCGCGCGCGCCTCGATGGTCGGCAGGGCGCCGTCCTCGGGCCGGCCCGCCAGCGCGCGCAGTCCGACCAGCACCTCGCGCAGGCTGGGGCCGCGCACCAGGTCCATCACCAGGAAGGGCTGGTTGCCGGCGTCCTCCAGCGAGTGCACGCGCACGACGCCCGCGTGCTCCAGCCGCGCCAGCGAGCGGCCCTCGTTGCGCACCCACTCGGTGCCGCCGCCCAGCGGCGTGGACAGGACCTTGAGCGCGACCTCGCGCCGCAGCTCGGGGTCCAGCGCGCGGTAGACCAGCGACAGCCCGCCCTGGCCGAGCGGGTGCAGGTCGCGGAAGCGCCCCAGCGCGGCCGGCGCCTGGCCGCCAGCCGCCGGTCCGTCGGCGCCCTCGCGGATGCCGTCCAGCAGGCGAGCCACGCCGAGCATGCGGTCGAGATCGGCGGCGCGCCCGCCCGCGCGGCGGCGCAGCTCGTCGATGTCGGGCGGGCGGCCAGCGAGGGCGCCCTGGGCGTACTCCTCGAAGAGCGTGCTCGGATCGTCCTGTTGGTGTTCGCCGTGCATCGTGCTGATCCCCGCCCGGAACGCCGTGCGGGGACGGCGCCGGGACGCGGGGGATTCTATGGCACTAGCGGAAAGCGGGGGGCGGGCGAAGGTGGGCGGCGCGGGGGAGGCCCGGCGTCGCGGACACGGGCGGGTGGAGGCTCTCACCCGCACCGGCCGGCGACCTCCGCGGTCATGGGCGTAGACGGCCCGCTCGACCTGGAGTAGCCTGCCGCCTCTTCCGGGCAGGAGCGCGAGTGCAGGGACGCTCTGGTTGGAGAACGATGATGTCGATGGCCGCGGCCATGGCCGTGTGCGAGGGACGTGCCGGACCGCCCCGCGGCGGCCCGCCCGCCCCGCCCGCGCGCCTCGTGGACGCCGTGCGCTCGGGCATGCGCCTGCGCCACCTGAGCCCGCGCACCGAGCGGGCTTACCTGGACTGGATGCGGCGTTTCGCCGCGTTCCACCCCGGCCGCCACCCGCGCGACCTCGGCCCCGAGCACGTCACCGCCTTCCTCTCCTCCCTCGCCACCACCGGCCGGGTCGCGGCCTCCACCCAGAACCAGGCCCTCGCCGCCCTGCTCTTCCTCTACCGCGAGGTCCTTGGCCAGGACCTGCCCTGGCTGCACGACGTCGTGCGCGCCAAGACGCCCGTGCGCCTGCCCGTCGTGCTCTCGCGCGACGAGGTGCGCGCCGTCCTCGCCCGCCTGCACGGCACGCCGCGCCTGATGGCCGCCCTGCTGTACGGCTCCGGCCTGCGCCTGCTCGAGTGCTGCCGCCTGCGCGTCAAGGACGTGGACTTCGCCCGCCACCAGCTCGCCGTGCGGCGCGGCAAGGGCGACAAGGACCGCCTCACCATGCTGCCCGCCGCCCTCGAGCGCCCGCTGGCCGCGCACCTGCGTGCGGTGAAGCAGCAGCACGACCAGGACCTCGCCGACGGGGCCGGGTGGGTGGAGCTGCCCGGCGGCCTGTCCCGCAAGCTGCCCAACGCCGGCCGCGAATGGCCTTGGCAGTGGGTCTTCCCGGCCA
>Ga0247727_10004556_pt1 | contig 29232 bp, 25 predicted proteins | sample WisWelCaveWW1625_FD_202498 | JGI IMG/M metagenome (GOLD analysis project Ga0247727, IMG submission 202498) | Biofilm microbial communities from Wishing Well Cave, Virginia, United States - WW16-25 | ecosystem: Environmental > Aquatic > Deep subsurface > Groundwater > Cave microbial mat | place...
GGGCCTGCCAGAACTCTGCGTCAGGCGTAGTCACGGCGCTGGCCAGGATGGACTGTCGTCGCGCCTCCGCCGCCAGCGCTTCCCGGTGCGTCCTCGCCAGGTACTCTTCGAGAGCCCGATGAATAATCCAGTTCTTCCGCTTCTTCATGTAGCGCGCTGTTCGTTCCAGGCGCGCGTGGAGCGGCTCGCTGATGCGAAAGCTCGATGTTACGGACTTCATACCCACAGGATAACACAGGTGCAACACAACGGCCGTGGACTCACGGCAGCGGGATGCGGTAGAGGTTGCGCTGGACGGACTCGCGGGAGAAGACGTAGACGTCGGGCGTGGGGCCGGGGTCGACGTCGGCGGCTTCGATGATGCCGACGCCCGGCGCGGCGGCCAATTGAGCTTCCGAGCGGAATCCGCCCTCGGGGAGGTCGGGAAGCATCGTGCTCGGGCGCGTCGGGAGGACGTAGGTGCGGCCGGTGGCGCCGGCGCTCATCCACCCGCTGGCCTTGGAGAGGTAGATGAACTTCCCGTCCGGCGCCCACCGGATGCGGCAGGGAGGGTCGCAAATCGCAACTGGAGAGCCGCCCGACGTCGGAAAGGCAAAATCGAACGAGGCCGCCTCCTGGCCCGGAACCGGGCCGAGGCCCCCCACCCATTGCCCGTCTGGGGAAATGCCCGTGATGTCGTGGACCTGCTGCTCGGTCACCTTTTGCCGCCCAGTTCCGTCCTCGCGGACGCGGAACATGTACTGACCGCGGCCCTCGCTGGCTAGGAAGAACACATCGCCGGAGGGACCCAGATACGCCGTTGCGCTTTCGACGTTAGGGATCTGCCGCGGCGGGGAGCGACGATCGAGCCGCGCCAGCCACACACGCGGCTTCCCACCGGCATCCCGAGCGCAAAAGATCACCCGGCCGTCGGCGGTGACGTCGTGCTCGGTCACCTGGAAACCGGGCAGCAGCGGCTCATTGCGTCCTGATTCCAGGTCACCCAGCCAGACTTCGCTCACCGTGTTCCCGCCCGTGTATCCCTTGCTGATACGGTAAGTAACCCTCTTGCCGGCGGGGTAGAACCGGGGTCGGAAGGCATAACCCTCGAGCGAGATCTGCCGGTCGCCGGAGGCGTCGTGGAACCAGATCGGCCGCTGTCGCAAGCCGACCGAGGTGATCAGCGAGCGGCCGTCGGCAGCCAAAGCGATGCCTTCCTCCTCGGTGGGGCCCGAAGTGATCTGCTCAGGCTTGCCGTCCGGGAACCGCTGCCGCCAGAGGTGATAGTTGTCGCCCGCGTTGGCGCTCAGGTACATCCACTTCCCGTCGGGCGACCAGGCGGCGAAGGTGCAGGCGGCGCCGGCGGGGCCGGCAGTTCGACCAGGGGAAGCGCCGTCAAACGGCGCCAGCCGGCAGGGCATCCAGCGAGCGTTCTCGTCCATCTCGACCACCAGTGCCCACTTGCCGTCGGGCGAGGGATAGGATCGGTGGCCCATGCCCAGCTCGTTGGCCGGGACGTAGATGTCGCGGCTCTCCGCCCGGCTCTCGAGGGACGTCACGATCGCCATGTGGACGCCCTTCTTGATCTCCGAGAACAGCAGCCGTTGCCGGTCGATCCAGACGAGGCCCGAGGCGTTCGGAAGCCAGGGCCGCGGCGACCCGCCCAGCACGGCGACCACCCAGGTGTCCCAGGTGTTCCGCGGCCCCAGCACCGTGTAGGCGATGCGCGACCCGTCGGGAGAGAACACCGGACTCATCTTCCAGAGGTCGTCGTTGGTGAGTTGGACCGGCTCACCGTCGGGCAGCATCTTGACGTAGACCTGGCTGCGTCCGACGAAGGTGAGCGGGCCGCGCAGGAACGTGAGCATGCGGCCGTCCGGAGACAGCGCCGGCTGGGTCACCGAGTCCGGGAAGTTGGTGAGCTGGACATAATCGGACCGCAACGCCGGGGCCGGCTGGCGGGAACCAAACCACATCCACACGCCGAGACCCAGCACCACCGCCGCCGCCAGCGCCCAGCGGCGCCACCCCGCGAGCCACGCCGGACGCGCCGGAGCCGTCGCCGTCGTCCCGGTCGAGCGCGCCAGCCGCTTCAGGTCGGCGCGCAGGTCGGCGGCGGTCTGGAAGCGGGTGGTGCGGTCTTTCTCGAGCGCTTTGCCGATGATGCGGGCCAGCTCCGGATTCACCTCGGGCGGAATGGCCGGCGTGCGGTTCAGGATGGCCTCGAACACGACCGGGGTGCTCGACCCGGCGAACGCCGTCTTCCCCGTGGCCATCTCGTAGAGCACGGCGCCGAAGGAAAACAGGTCGGTGCGGTGGTCCACTTCCTCGCCGCGGGCCTGCTCGGGGGACATGTAGGCGACCGTGCCCAGCACCACCCCGGGCGTGGAAAGGTGCTCGCGCATGCTGATGGTGGGGGCGTCGGGGCCGGCCGCAGCGGGGGCCAGTTTCGCCAACCCGAAGTCGAGGATCTTGGCGTGGCCTCGGCGGGTGAGGAAGATGTTGGCCGGCTTGATGTCCCTATGCGTAATGCCTTCAGCGTGGGCGGCGTCGAGCGCGTCGGCCACCTCCGCGGCCACCTCGAGCAACTGGTCGGCCGCCATCCGTCCCTGCTCCAGCCGCTGCCGCAGGGTCTCGCCCTCCAGCAGCTCCATCACAAGGAAGTGCTGGCCCTCGTGCTCGCCGATGTCGTGAATCGCGCAGATGTTCGGATGGTTCAGCGCCGAGGCCGCCCGCGCCTCGCGCTGGAACCGCTCGATGGCGTGCCGGTCCTTCGACATCTCGGGCGTGAGGAACTTCAGCGCGACGTGCCGGCCCAGGCGCGTGTCCTCGGCCCGGTACACCACTCCCATCCCGCCGCCGCCCAGCTTCTCGAGCACCCGGTAATGCGACACCGTCCGCCCGATCATGGCTAATAGACTACTATGGGCGGCAGGTATAGCGATGCCCTAATAGTGTTCAGCGTCATGCCCGATCTTGCAGATCCCGAATGGCGGGGAGTAACCGGTGCTGGACGACGCCCCATTTCGCGCCTTCGACAGGATGGAGGACTATCGCGCCTGGTGCGAACCAACCTGCCGGACCCGACACCAGTCAGAAAGGCGAGTTATTGGTGGAGCGCACCCAGGCCGAGCACGCCCTCTATCGGTGTGGGGCGGGGCGGGCAGGAGCGGAGGTGCTGGCGTTGGTCGCCCCGCGCAGGCGCGCTCGGCCCGGCCGGCCTTTGATACAATAGAAGATCATTTTCCGGCGTCATGTTCGACAACCTGACCGAAAAGCTGCAGCGGGTCTTCAAGAACCTGCGCGGGGAAGGCAAGCTGAGCGAAGCCAACCTCCAGGAGGCGCTCCGCCAGATCCGCCTGGCGCTGCTCGAGGCCGACGTCCACTTCAAGGTTGTCAAGCAATTACTCGACGGCATCAAGGAGAAGTCCCTGGGCCAGGAGGTCCTGACGGCGTTTTCCCCCACCGAGCAGGTGGTGCAGATCGTCCGCGACGAGTTGATCCGCGTGCTGGGCGGGACGGGGTCGAAGCTGCGGTTCTCGAACGATCCTCCGGCCGTTTTTCTGATCACCGGCCTCCAGGGGTCCGGCAAGACGACCACAACGGGGAAGCTGGCGCGGTGGCTGTCGCGGAACGGGCGGCTGCCGCTGATGGTTTCCGTCGACGTCTACCGGCCGGCGGCGCGGCGGCAGTTGAGCGTGATCGGGCAGGGGGTGGGGCTGCCGGTTTTTGAGGGGCCGGAGGCTTCGCCTCTCGAGATCGCCGTCTCGGCCCGGCGCGAGGCGCTCCAGACCGGCCGCGACGTGGTGCTGGTCGACACCGCCGGCCGGCTGCACATCGACGACGCGCTGATGCAGGAGCTGGAGCAGCTTCGGGGCGCGCTCGACCCGACCGAAATCCTGTACGTGGCCGACGCCATGACCGGGCAGGACGCGGTCCGCTCGGCCGAGGAGTTCCACCGGCGGCTGGGCATCACCGGGGTGATCCTCACCAAGATGGACGGCGACGCGCGGGGCGGGGCCGCGCTGTCGATCCGCCATGTCACCGGCCAGCCCATCCAGTTCGTGGGGGTGGGCGAGAAGTTCGACGCCCTGGAGCCGTTTCACCCCGACCGCATCGCCTCGCGCATCCTGGGGATGGGCGACATGCTTTCGCTGATCGAGAAGGTCGAGCAGACCATCGACCAGAAGAAGGCGCTGGAGCTGCAGCAGAGGATGGTGGACAACGATTTCTCGCTGCAGGATTTTCGGGACCAGTTGCGCCAGCTCCGTCGTCTGGGCCCGCTCGAGTCGCTGCTGGGGATGCTGCCGAAAGTGGGTCCGCTGCAGGCGCTGCAAGGCGCTCAGGTGGACCCCAAGGATCTGGCCCGCATCGAGGCCATCATCAACTCGATGACGTTCAAGGAGCGGCTGAACCACCAGATCATCAACGGCAGCCGGCGGCGGCGCATCGCCCGCGGCTCCGGAACCACGGTACAGGAAGTGAACCAGTTGCTGAAACAGTACGCCGGGATGCGGCGCATGATGAAATCGCTCAGCGGCGGATCGATGAAACGAAAGCTGGCCTCGTTGATGAGGTGACAGCGGCAGTCAAACCAGGAGGAAGAATGCTTGCAATCCGCTTGGCCCGCACCGGGGCCAAGAAGAAACCAAGATACCGGGTGGTGGTGATCGAGAAGGAGCGCGCCCGGGACGGGCGCTTTCTGGAGATTCTGGGGCACTACAACCCGACCGCCGACCCCGTCGATATGGCCCTCAACCGGGCGCGGATCGAGTATTGGATCGGCAAGGGGGCTCAGCCCTCGACCACGGTCAGCCGGTTGTTGAGCCGGCCGACTGCGCTATAATCGAGCCAGAGAGCAAGCGGTCTTGCTCTTGAGTCCTGCTCGCAGTGGAGGCGCAAGATGAAGGAGCTGATCGAGCAGATCGCCAAGGCTCTGGTCGATTCCCCCGAGGAAGTTTCGGTCAAGGCCATCGAAGGGCAGCAGTCGACTTTGCTGGAGCTCCGGGTGGCGCAAGCGGACCTGGGGAAGGTGATCGGGAAACAGGGACGCACGGCGCGGTCGATCCGGACCATCCTCGGCGCTGCCGGCATGAAGCTGAAGAAGCGGTTCACGCTGGAAATCCTGGAATAGTGCCGGAGAGAGGAGACGACGAACGCTACGTAACCGTGGCCCGGCTGGTGCGCACCCAGGGCCGGCGCGGGGAATTGGCGGCCGAGCTGGAGGCCGATGACGCCTCCGTGTTTGAGGCGCATCCGGATGTGATGCTGCTCGATGGGGCCGGACGGCGCGAGCCGTTCCGTGTCCGTCACGCCTGGCCGCACAAGAATCGGATCATCCTGTCGTTCGAGGGCGTGGACTCGATCAGCGCGGCCGAGCTTCTGGCCGGCCGGCAGGTGCAGATTCCGGCTGGGGAGCGCGGGCCGGCGCCGCCCGGGCGCTTCTATCAGAGCGATCTGATCGGGTGCCGCGTGGTGGATGCGCACACGGATCGGGAACTGGGCGAGGTCCGGCGGTTGGTGGAAACCGGCGCCGCGCTGCTGCTCGAGGTGGTGCGGGACGAAGAGGAGATCCTGGTCCCCTTCGCCGCCGCGATCTGCGTCGAGATCGATACCGCCGCCAGGGTGATCCGGGTGAATCTGCCGGAGGGCCTGGAAGGGTTGAGCCGGCGTTGAGAATCTTCCACCTGGTTACGATTTTCCCGGAGTTCTTTCGCGGACCCCTGGACTTCGGGGTGGTGGCTCGGGCGCGGCAGGCGGGCAAGCTTGCCATCGAGGTGTGGGACCTGCGGGAGTTCACCGCCGACCGCCACCGCACCGTCGATGACCGGCCCTTCGGCGGCGGCGAAGGGATGTTGCTCAAGGTGGAGCCGATCTTCCTGGCGCTTGAAAAAATCCGAGCCGGAGCCAAGAGCCGGCTGCACACCGTGCTTCTGTCAGCCCAGGGCCGGCTGTTCGACCAGGCGGCGGCGCGGCGGCTGGCCGGCTGCGAGGAGCTGGCTCTCATCTGCGGCCGCTACGAAGGCGTCGACGAGCGCGTCGCCGAGCACCTGGCCGACGAGGAGCTCTCGGTGGGGAGCTTTGTGCTGAGCGGCGGCGAGCTGGCGGCGGCCGTGGTGCTGGACGCGGTGGCCAGACTCGAGCCCGGCGTGCTCGGCAACACCTCCAGCGCCGAGGCCGAGTCATTTGGGCCGGAGGGCATTCTGGATTGCCCGCAGTACACCCGGCCGGCGGAGTTTCGCGGCTGGCGCGCGCCGGAGGTCCTGCTCAGCGGCAACCACGAGCAGATCCGGACCTGGCGCCGGCGGGCGGCGCTCGACAAGACGTTGCGCAACCGCCCTGATATTCTGAAATCGAACGGAGTTTGCCATGATTGAACGCTCTTTGCAGACCATCTACGATCGCAACAAACGCACCGACCTCCCCGAGATGCGCCCCGGCGACACCATCCGGGTCCACGTGAAGATCAAGGAAGGCGACAAGGAGCGCCTGCAAGCCTTTGAAGGCACGCTCATCGCCCGCAAGAACCAGGCGCTCGGCGAGACCATCACCGTCCGCAAGATCAGCTTTGGGCAAGGCGTGGAGCGTATCTTCCCGCTGCACTCTACAGTGGTCGACCACATCGACCGGGTTCGAACCGGCCGGGTTCGCCGCGCGAAGCTGTATTACCTGCGCGGGCGCAAGGGCAAGGCTGCGCGGCTCAAGGAACGGGAGTAACGGGGAGGCGCCGGCTGCGCTGCACCAGTCACTACGAGGGCCAAGCCTGGCGACAAGGCTTCCGGCTGGTGGCCGGGGTCGACGAAGTCGGACGCGGGGCGCTGTTCGGGCCGGTGGTGGCGGCCGCGGTGATCCTCGATCCGGGCCGCCGCATTCGCGGGCTCGCCGACAGCAAGCAGCTCGCCCCCGAACGCCGCCGGGAGCTGGCGGCCGAGATCCGGGAGCGCGCCGCGGCGGTGGCCGTGGCTGCTGTCGATGCCGCCCGCATCGACCAGGTCAATATCTACCAGGCCTCCCGGCTGGCCATGCGCGAGGCGGTCGGGCGACTTGCCCCGCGGCCCGAGTTCCTGCTGGTCGATGCTCTCCACCTCGACGTCGAAGTCCCCCAGCGGGCCCTGATTCACGGCGACGCCCGAAGCATTTCCATCGCCGCCGCATCCATCGTCGCCAAGGTGGAGCGCGACGCCTGGATGAAGGAGTGGGACGGGGTCTTCCCCTGCTACCACTTGGCCGGCCACAAGGGCTACACCACGCCGGATCACCTCGAGGCGCTGGGGACCCATCGTGCCTCGCCGCTGCATCGCCGAAGCTTTGCGCCCGTGGCAGCCGTTTCGCTGTTCCCCGACGAACGGCCCCCTGAGAACCTGGAACTGTTCGATGACCCGCCCCGATAACTGGCTCGCCAACACCTCCGCCGCGTCCCGGCCTCTGTCGTTCCGAGCGCAGCGAGGAATCTGCTGTGCTTGCGCGGCCTCGAACAGCAGATCCCTCGCTTTCGCTCGGGATGACGGTTGCGAACCTCTGACTCAGGACACTTCCTCGACGAGCGGGCCTGGAACCGTTCAATGACCCGCCCCGATAGCTGGCCCTTGGGCGCCCCGGTCCCGCCCCCGTCCCGCGGACGGCGACTGTGGCGCCGCGTCCAGACCGTGGTGTTCATCCTGTTCTGTCTGGAGATGGGTCTGGTGCTGCTGCTGTTCCCGTGGTCGTCGATGTGGGATCGGAATTACTTCTTCACCCTGGCGCCGGGCTGGGCGCTGATATTCTCGAGCAGTTACCTGCGCGGGGCGATCAGCGGCGTGGGGCTGATCAACGTGTGGATCGCGCTGACGGAGGCGTGGCGGATGCGGTCGTTATGAGGACCAGGTTCGTTGCCGAACTCAGCGCAGGAATTCCCCCGCCAGCTCGTACTCGTCGGTGGCCAGGCTGTCGGCGCCGGCTTGGCGGGCGGCGCGCCAGCGCTCCTCGAGCGCCTCGCGGCTGCCGAAGTTGGTGTTGAGGGTCCAGAATCGAATCCAGTAGCCCTGGCGATGCGCCATCTCGACCAGGGACCGCAGCCGGGAGCGCTCGGCGGGGGTGAAGGCGCCGGCTTTGGCGTTGGCCTCGCCTTCGACGTGCTTCCACTCAAAATTAAAGACCCGATAGAAGGGCGACGCTGGCGCCGAGAAGTAGTCCGCGATGTTTTCGCGGAACGCGCTCGACGCCGGCTGGCGGTTGCCCATCGCCAGGTAAGTTTTCCCTAACTAACTTCTCGAAGGCCTCGATGGCCCGCGCGTTGCCGGTCAGCAGCACGGTCAGTGGCCGCCACTCGACAGTGGCGTCGAAAGTGGTGAGCAGATCGCGGCGGCGGCTCAGCAACCACCTATGGACGTCCTTCACCGGGCTGGGATGATCGGTCTTGAAGTCGAGCAGCAGCAGCACGCGGACGCCGCTCCGCTCGAGCTCGGGCAGCATCGGCGCGAAGAAGTAATCCTCCAGCGTGGGCTCGTCGCCGTCCAGTTTCTTGGGGTCATGAGTGATCACGGTCCGCTGCCTGGCCGGCGACCATCCCAGGTCGATTTCGAAGGATGCCAATCCGGCCCGGCGGGCCCGCTCCAGCCGGTCCGCGCCCCGGCCGTGCTCCGGGTAGCAGTTGTGGGCGTTGAGGAACCACGTCCGCGGGTAGTCGGCGGGGAACGAGGCGCCTGCCAGCACCAGGCCGCAGAGGAGGGCCCGAATCACCGGATCACCTGGATCTCGACGCCGACGTCCAGCCGCAGCCAGCCGCGGTCGGCGGTCACGGCCGGCACCCCCAGCCGCTGGGCGGTGGCCAGGCAAGCCCGGTCCCCCAGCGACAGACCGAATGGCCGGGTCAACGGGCCCAGCGCGCCGATGCGGAAAGCCAAGTCTGCATCCACATCGATGATCTCGAGCCGCAACCGGGCGATGTTTCGCCGAATACCCACGTCCGGTCCGCCCTTCTCCGACAGTTTCGTGGCCACTTCCGCCACATTCACAGCACTGACCGCGGCTTGGGGCAGCATCTCGGCGGCGGTTCCGAAACCCGCCTCGTGGTTCAGAAACGCCAGAATCACTGACGAGTCCAAAACACGGCTACTCACGGGCCGCTTCTTCCCGCCGCTCGCGAATCAGTTCTTCGACCAGAGTAACGTCCCTGGGAACCAGACTGCACACCCAATCCTGGGCCCGCTTGCGCGCCTGCTCGACGGTGCACAGGTGAAGCTCCCCATTGTCATCCAGATCGAGAACCAGCTCATCGCCCGGCTGGATGCCCAGCGCCTTGCGGTACTCGATGGGTATCACGATTCTGCCCCCAGCCGAAACTCTCGTGGCATTTCGCATGGGCAATGTCTCCTGGATTTGATTATGCCATAGGCGACTGAAAATGGCACTTGACGGGATCACTTGACCTGTGGGATTATTCAAGAGGATGAATATTCATTCTGGAGCGGCGAGCGCCGGAGTGGCGGCGGCCGGGGCGGTCAAGGTCGCGGCGCCGCACTTGGTTTCGGATCTGGATCTGAGCGCGGGCGAGGTGAGGGCGCTGCTGGATCTGGCGGCGTCGGTGAAGAAGACGCCGCGGAAGTACGCGCACAAACTCAGCGGGCGATACCTGGCGTTGCTGTTCGAGAAGCCGTCGCTGCGGACGCGGATGACGTTCGAGCTGGCGATCAAGCAGCTCGGGGGCGACTCGGTGTTCAGCGAGTACAACGGGCATCGCATCGGCGACCGGGAGCCGATTCAGGACGTGGCGCGGAACCTGGAGCGGTGGGTGCATGGGATTGTGGCCCGCACCTACGAGCAGAAGACCATCGAGGAGCTGGCGCAGTGGTCGGGGATTCCGGTGATCAACGCGTTGAGCGACCGGTACCACCCGTGCCAGGCGCTGGCGGACTTCTTCACGCTGCGGGAGCGGTTCCGGGAGACGGCCGGACGGAAGCTGGCGTTCGTGGGCGACGGCAATAACGTGGCGCACTCGCTGATGCTGGGGGCGGCCCGGCTGGGAATGGATATGGCCGTCTCGACGCCCTCCGGATACGAGCCGGAGGCGGCGATCGTGGCCGCCGCCCGGGAACTGGCGGCCGCTTCGGGTTGCTCGCTCCGGCTCGTTACCGATCCTTTCGAGGCGGTGGAGGGCGCCGACGCGGTCTACACCGACGTGTGGGCGAGCATGGGCCAGGAGAAGGAAGCCCGGCTGCGGCGCCGGTTGTTTGCTCCCTACCAGGTGACGCCGCGGCTGATGTCGGCGGCGCGGCCGGAAGCGGTCTTCCTGCATTGCCTGCCGGCGCACCGGGGCGAGGAGGTCCTCTCCGAGGTGATCGAATCGCCGGTCTCCATCGTTTTCGACCAGGCCGAGAACCGGCTGCACGTCCAGAAGGCCCTGCTGTTGATGATGCTATCCTAAGGGCCGGCAGCGACCAATCCAAAATGAGCAAACCGAAGCGGGTGGCATTGGCCTACTCGGGGGGCCTGGACACCTCCGTCATCATCCCGTGGCTGCGAGAGAACTACGGCTGCGAAGTGGTCGCGGTGTGCGGCGACATCGGGCAGGGGGAGGAACTCGAGGGCATCGTCGAAAAGGCCAAGAAGAGCGGGGCGGCCGAGATCCACGTGGAGGACATGCGCGAGGAGTTCGTCACCGAATACGTGTGGCGGATGCTCAAGGCCGGGGCGGTCTACGAGCACAAGTACCTCCTGGGGACCTCGATTGCGCGGCCGCTGCTGGCCAAGCGGCAGGTGGAGGTGGCGCTCGAGACCGGCTGCGACGCGCTCTCGCACGGCTGCACCGGCAAGGGCAACGACCAGGTGCGGTTCGAGCTGACCTACAAGGCGCTGGCGCCGCACCTGCCGGTGATCGCGCCGTGGCGGGAGTGGACCATCCGGTCCCGCGAGGACGCCCTGGACTACGCCGCCCGGCACCAGATTCCGGTCGACGCCAGCACCACCAGGATCTACAGCCGGGACCGGAACATCTGGCACATCTCGCACGAGGGGGGGGCGCTCGAGGATCCGGCCAACGCCGCGCCCGACGACGTGTGGGTGCTGACGCGGCATCCTTGGGAAGCGCCCCACACGCCGGCCCAGGTGAGGATCGGGTTCGAGGCCGGCACGCCGGTTTCGGTCGACGGGCGGAAGCTGCCGGGGGTGGAGATCGTCGAGACGCTGAACCGGCTGGGGTCGGAACACGGCGTGGGGCGGATCGACCTGGTGGAGAACCGTTTCGTGGGGATGAAGTCGCGGGGCTGTTATGAGACGCCGGGCGGCACGCTGCTGGTGCTGGCGCACCGGGAGCTGGAGGCGCTGACGCTCGACCGCAACACGCTCCACTACAAGCAGCGGCTGTCGCTCGACTACGCCGAGATGGTTTACAACGGCCTGTGGTTCACCCCGCTGCGGGAGGCGCTGGACGCCTTCGTGGCCAAGACCCAGGAGACGGTCACCGGCGAGGTGGCGCTGCGCCTCGGCAAAGGTCTGGTGGACGTGATGTCGCGGCGGTCGCCGTATTCTCTGTATTCGCTCGACATTGCCAGCTTCACGATGGGGGCGAGCTACGACCAGAAGGACGCGCAGGGGTTCATCAACCTGATCGGGCTGCCGATGAAGGTGCGGGCGGCGGTGATGGGGCGGAAAGCCTGAGTTTCCGAGCGGGCTTCCGAGCCGGTAGAGCGGCGTGACGCGGCTGGGGCGCAACCGGCGCGGCTGCTGGCGGGAGGCCGGCGAATTTCGGGTAGGAGACCGGGAGGGCCTATGAAGCTGTGGGGCGGGCGATTCGAGAAGGGGCCCTCGGAGGTTTTCGAGCGGTTTTCCGGCTCGCTCCACTACGACTATCGGCTGTTTGCGGCCGACATCCTTGGGTCGCGGGCGCATGCCCGGGAACTGGAGCGGATCGGCGTCCTCGATCGCGCCGAGCTCGACCAGATCCTCAAGGCCCTTGAGGAGCTGGCTGCCGAAGGAGCGGATGCGGGCGCCGGCGACGAGGATGTTCACACCCAGGTGATCCGGAGGCTGCAAGAGAAGATCGGGCTGCCGGCCGAGAAGGTCCATACCGGGCGGAGCCGCAACGACCAGGCCTCGCTCGACTTCCGCATCTGGATCCGGGGCCGGATCACCGAGCTGCGGACCGGGCTGATCGACCTGATGCAGGCGTTGCTCGACCAGGCCGGGGAGCAGGGAGAGGCGGTGCTGCCCGGTTACACCCACTTGCGCCGGGCGCAGCCGGTGTTGTGGGGCCACTACCTGCTGGGGTACTTCGAGATGTTCGTCCGCGACGCGGGGCGGTTCGAGGGGGCCCACCGCGCCGCCAACCTGCTGCCGTTGGGCTCGGGGGCGCTGGCCGGGAGCGGATTCCCGCTCGACCGCCGGCGGCTGGCCGAGGAGCTGGGCTTCGCCGGCGTCACCGCCAACAGCATGGACACGGCCGGCGACCGCGACTTTGCGCTCGACTTTCTCTACGCCGCCTCGGTCACCATGCTGCACTTGAGCCGGCTGGCCGAGGACTGGATCCTGTATTCGAGCGAGGAGTTCGGGTTGCTGGAGTTGGCCGATGAGGTGACCAGCGGGTCGAGCATCATGCCGCAGAAGAAGAACCCGGATTCGCTCGAGCTGATCCGCGGCAAGGCTGGGCGCGTGGCGGGCTGCCTGTACGCCTTGATGATGACGCTGAAGGGCCTGCCGATGACCTACAATCGGGATCTGCAGGAGGACAAGGAAGCGGTGTTCGAGGCGGGGGACCAGGTGGGGGCGGCGATCGAGATGGCGGCGGCGGTGGTTCGCGGGGCGCGGCTGGTTGCCTCTCGGGCCGAAGCGGCGGCCGACGAGAGCTGGACCTCGGCAACGGAGCTGGCCGACGCTGTGGCGCGCAAGGGCGTTCCGTTCCGGCAGGCGCACCAGATCGTGGGGCGGCTGGTACGCGAGAGCGTCCGTACCGGCCGCCGGCCGGGGGACTGGACCGGGGAACAACTGGCGGCGTTCGCGCCGGAGCTGGACGGCTCCATGGCTGAGCTGTTGCCGGCGCGGCGGGCCGTCGAGAACCACGGGGTGGAGGGGGGCACTGCGCCGGCGCAGGTGCGGGCAGCGCTCGAAGCCGCCCGGCGAAGGCTCGACGAGCTCCGCTCCGCTCGAATATGAACAAGTCGTATCGCCGGGGGCAGATTTCCAGGATCATCCGCGAGCAGAACATCCACACCCAGGAGGATCTTGCGGCAGAGCTCGAAAAGCAGAGCATCCAGGTGAGCCAGGTGACTCTTTCGCGGGACCTTCGCGACATGGGCGTTGTCAAGACAGCCCACGGGTACCGGGAGATGGATGGTTTGGATGAATCCCGGGACCCGATGGGGCACGTCTATCGAGTGATCGACGAGCTGCTGCAGGACGTGCGGCCGGCGCAGAACCTGCTGGTGTTGAAAACCGGGCCGGGCAACGCCAACGCGCTGGCGGCGGCGCTCGACCAGGCGCGGTGGCCGGAAGTGGTGGGCACCCTGGCCGGAGATGACACGGTGCTGGTGGTGACACCGGATGCCGAGTCGGCCCAGGAGCTGCGGCGGCGGCTGAGAGGAGAAGTCGTGGAGCAGTGAAGCGGCGCGGTGGCCGGAAGTGGTGGGCGCCCTGGCCGGAGATGACACGGTGCTGGTGGTGACACCGGATGCCGAGTCGGCCCAGGAGCTGCGGCGGCGGCTGAGGGGCGACGCGGCGCGGTGGCCGGCCAGGGCGCCAGCCACTTCCGGAGATGACACGGTGCTGGTAGTGACGCCGGATGCCGGGTCGGCCCAGGAGCTGCGGCGGCGGCTGAGGGGCGACGCGGTGGAGCAGTGAAGCGGCGTGGTGGCCGGGTGCGCTGATGGGGGACCTCGAGGAACCGTGAAGGCGGCGTGGATCGTGATCGGGCTCGCGCTGGCTGGGACGGCGAGGGCTGAGGTTGTGGTTCTGGGCCGGGTGGTGGACGAGAACGGCCTGGCGGTGGCCGGGGCGCGGGTCCGGTTGGGCGAGCTGGCGGAGGTGTATTCGGACCGCGCGGGGCGCTTCCAATCGCAGCTCGCGGCCCCTGGCGAGTATGTGGTGTCGGCCGAGCAGGAGGGCTTCTTCGCCCTTCGGAACCAGAAGGTCCAGATCCGCGACGGGCCGAACGAGGTCACGCTGGTGCTGAATCACCAGCGGGAGTTCGTGGAGCAGGTGGACGTGGTGTACTCCCCGCCGGTGATTGATCCCGAGCAGCCGGCGGCGCAGCAGAAGCTCACCGGCATCGAGATTCTGGAAGTCCCCTTCGCCGCCGCGCACGACCTGCGGAATGCGCTGCCGATGTTCCAGGGAGTGGTGCAGGATTCCGGCGGCGACCTGCACGTGCAGGGGGGCGCGGCCGAGCAGACCTACTGGACGCTCGATGGCTTCAACATCACCGACCCGGTCAGCGGGAAAATGGAGACGCGGCTGAGCATCGATGCGGTGCGTACGATTGACCTCGAAACCAGCCGGTATTCGGCGGCCACCGGCAAGGGCTCAGCCGGCAGCATTGATTTGAAGACCGGCATGGGCGACGACCGGTACCGTTTCTCGGCGACCAACTTCGTACCGGGGGTGGAGCACAGCAAGGGGCTGGTGCTGTCGAAGTGGACGCCGCGGGCCACCGTATCGGGGCCGATCCGGCGGGGCCGGGCCTGGTTCTCGAACGGCTTCGACACCTTCTATGACCTGGACATCGTCGAAGAGCTGCCCAAGGGGCAGGATCGCACCACGAGCTGGCGGGTGAACGACGTGATCCGGGGCCAGGTGAACCTGAGCCCGCGGCACATCCTGAGCGGCAGCTTTCTGCTGAACTACTTGAACGCCCCCCGCAGCGGGCTCGACACGCTGAACCCGCCGGAGACGACGGTGGACTACCGGCAGCGGTTTTACCTGGGAAGCGCAAAGCACCAGGCCTTCTTCGGCTCCGGCGGGGTGGTGGAATTCGGCGCCGCGCTGAGCCGGGGATTCCGGCGGGAGATTCCGCAAGGCAAGGAGACGTTCGTGTTCCTGCCGAGCGGGCGGCAGGGAAACTTTTTCGTCGACTCGCGCGTCCAGACGCGGCGGGAGCAGTGGCTGGCGAACCTGTACCTGCCGCCGTTCGAGCGGTGGGGGCGGCACCAGATCCGCGGAGGCGGCGACGTGAACCACTCCAGCTTCTTCCAGTCGGTCGAGCGTCACGACTACCAGGTGCGGCGGGAGGATCACAGCCTGGCGCGGGCGGTGAGCTTCAGCGGCGGGACGGCGCTGGCGCGGAAGAACTTCGAGACCACTCTGTATTTGCAGGACAACTGGACGCCCCGGGAGGGGGTGGTGGTGGAGGCCGGCATCCGGGCCGACTGGGACCAACTGGTGCGGGACCCGCTGCTGTCGCCGCGGCTGGCGGTGGCGTGGGCGCCGCGGTGGTGGCGGGGGGCGAAGCTGGCGGCCGGGCTCGGCATCTTCCACGACGCGCTGAACCTGCGGACCCTGAGCCGGCACCTGGACCAGCGCAGCGTTTCGCTGTTCTACGCGCGGGACGGGCGGGTGACGTCGGGGCCGCTCGAAACCTTCTTCGAGGTCGACGAAACGCGGCTGCGGGCGCCGCGTTACCGCAGCTTCAGCCTGAGCCTGGAACGGTCGCTGGGAGGCGGTTTCTACGGGCGGATGAACTACCTCAACAAGCGCGGCCGGCGGGGGTTCACCTACCTGCCGCTGGAGAGCTTCGGGCCGCAGAACCGCTTCGGCCTGTTCAACGCGCGCAACGATCACTACGACGCGACGGAGTTCACGGTGCGGCGAACCTTCCGGGGGCAGTACGAGTGGCTGGCCGGCTACACGCGAAGCTCGGCGCGCTCCGACGCGGTGCTGGAGTACAGCCTGGAGGATCCGATCTTCGCCGAGCAGGGCGGCGGGCCGCTGCGGTGGGACACGCCGCACCGGTTCCAGACCTGGGGATGGGCGCCGATTCCGGCGCCGCGCTTCCGGTGGCCGGCGCTGTTCCGCAGGCTCACCCTGGCCTACTGGCTCGAGATCCGCAGCGGCTTTCCCTTCCGGGTGGTGAACGAGGAGGCGCAACTGGTGGGCAAGCCGAACTCGCGGCGCTTCCCGGCGTTGTTCAGCCTGAACCTGCACCTGGAGCGGCGGTTCCACCTGCTGAAGCAGGAGTGGGCCTGGCGGGCCGGGTTCAACAACGTCACCGACCACAAGAATCCGAACGTGGTAAACAATAACATTGACTCGCCGGGGTACCTGGCGTTTACCGGCGGACAACGGCGGGCGCTCACAGTGCGCCTGCGGTTCCTGGGGAAAAAATGATGCGACGCTATTTTGTGCTGGCGGCCGCGGCCGCCGTTTTGCTCGCCGAGGAGCCCAAGGCGGTGAAGCGCGCCCTGGAGGCGGCCGAGGTGTTCGACGAAGTGATGCGGATCAAGGAGCGAAGCATCCCGCAGGAGCTGATGGACCGGGCCGAGTGCGTAGGCATCGTGCCGTCGCTGAAGAAGGGCGCGCTCATCTTCGGCGCCAAGTACGGCAAGGGGGTGATCACGTGCCGGCCCGAGAACGGCGAAGGGTGGAGCGGCCCGTCGACGATCCGGGTGGAGGGCGGCAGTTTCGGTTTGCAGGCCGGCGGCGCCTCGATCGACCTGGTGTTCCTGGTGATGAACCAGCGCGGGGCCGACAAGCTGCTGCAGAGCCGGTTCACGGTGGGCGGGGACGCGACCGCGGCGGCCGGTCCGGTGGGCCGCTCGGCCGAGGCCCAGACCGACGTGCAGATGTACGCCGAGATCCTGTCGTGGTCCCGGTCGCGGGGGGCGTTCGCCGGCGTGTCGCTCACCGGGGCCACGCTGCGTCAGGATGAGAACGACAACCGGCTGATTTACGGCAAGGCAGTGACGCCGAAGCAGATTCTGCGGGAGGGTGAAAAGACGCCGGAGGCGGTGAAGAAGCTGGGTGAGACGCTGTCGAAGTACTCGTCGCGGAGGCGGCCGTAGCGATCGGGTGCGCCACATAAAAGTGGCCTGCGGCCGATTGGGTCGGTCTCGCGCCAGCGGTTGCGATTGGCCCAGCGATGTTCATGCGGGCGCGATGCATGTTCACCTGCTAAAATGGGGCTTGGAGGGAGCAGCCATGGCGGGCTCGGTCAGGAGTTTGACGCACAAGCACTTCCGTCTGGATAACCGAAAGATCAAGCGCGCGCAGAAACTGCTGGGGACGCGGACCGAGACCGAGACGATCGATCGGGCGCTGGATGAGGTCATCTCGGAAAGGGAGAAAAACCGGCGGATGTGGGAGGCCGCGGAGCGCTTTGTCAAAAGTGGTGTCGAAATCAAGGACGTGTACGGAGTCCTTGAGGACTGATGGAAGACATTCTCGTCGACACATCGGTCTGGGTAGAGGGTCTTCGGCAGGACAACCTCGCAATCATCAGGAGCGCTATTCCCGACGCGGCGCTTTGGTTGAGCGCCGTCGTCCTTGCGGAATTGTATGCGGGCGCTCGGGGGCGGCAGCGACAGGCCGTCGATGACCTGGAGCACGAGTCTGAGGCGTTGGGCCGATTGCTGGTTCCCAATCTCGAGGATTGGCGGCGAACCGGCCAGGTGCTGGCAGAAGTGACCGTGAGGTTCGGCTACGAAGCAATCGGGCGAAACCGTCTTACCAATGACGCCTTGATTGCCTGCGGGGCCGGGCGGAAGGGCCTCACGGTGCTGACCGCAAACCGGCGGGATTTCGGCCGGCTGGCGGAGATCGTACCTTTCCAGTGGCGGCTGGCGGGGCCTCCACGCTAAAAATCGAACAGGTAGCTAAACTTGAAAAACAGCGCGCGGCTCAGGGTGAGGCGCTCGCGCTCGTGAGGATCGAAGTAGTCGACCGTGGCCACCCGGGTGTTGTAAACCAGGAAGAAGCCGGTGCTCGAGGTGGAGAGAATCGCCAGGCGGATGTTGCTGCCGACCTGGTTCGTCCGGCTGTTGTACTGGGTGAAGGTTTGCAGGTAGCTCTTGGGGGTAAACGACCAGTTGAAGCGGAAGGCGACCAGGTCGGTGATGAAGTTGCCTTCGGGAACGCGGATGTAGTTGCGGAGATAGCCGCCGCTCCAGGTGAGGTTGCGGCCGCGCCGATAGCCGCCCGTCCAGTTGATGGTGCGGATGGTCCCGCTGTAGAAGTTGCCGGCGGAGAAGTTGCCCATGGCGAAGAAGCGGGCGCTGGGGTCGGTGGTGTAGTTGAGCACGGCCTCGCTGTAGCCGTAGCGGCCGGGCGCAATCCGGATGCCGGGGAAAACCTCGAAGGGCTTGTCCAGACGCTCGAAGTTGCGGTTGAAGGCCAGGCCGAGCTGGGAGCCGTTCTCCCAACGCGTATCGAGATGGTAGTGCTGGAACCCAGACTCCTTGTCGTTCGACCCCAGCGTGTACCAACTGTTCCACTGCAAGTGGGGGAAGATGCTGCGGAACCGGCCGCCTTCGGGGTAGTGGGTGTAGCGATAGCCGAAGTTGGGCTTGCGATAGCCCAACCGGCGGACGAAGCCGACCTCGGGGTTGAAGTTGCGGCCGACTTCGAGGTAGCCCATGTCGATGCGGTGGTTCTGGTCGTCGTAATCGAAAAACGAGGAGACGGCATGGTCGCTGCCCCGCAGTCCCGGCGACTGGGTCTTGGCGTAGTAGCTGAACCAGTTGGCGTAGCGTCCGAAGCCGACGTTGGCGTCGGCGCCGAAGGTGCGGTTGAAGCGACGCTCGCCGGGGAAGCGCGAGGTGGACTGGCGGCTCACGCCGATCGCGCCGAGCGAGGTGCGGTTGGCGAACTCGCGGCTTACCCGCACGACGCTGAAGTTGTTGGAGGGCGCCACGTTCTCGACCGCGCGGGTGTGCATGTTGAGCAGGCCAATGTCGTAGTGGCCGACCTTGCCGCTGAGGCGCAGGCCGGCGTCGATGGGGACCAGCTCGCCGGAGTCGTCGATGCCGATGCGGCGGGAGAAGAAGATCTCGAGCTCGCGCGGGGTGCCGAACTCGAAGGTGCCGGAGTTCTCCAGAAAAAATGGCCGCTTCTCGGGAAAGAACAGGTCGAAGCGGGTGAGGTTGATCTGCTCCTCGTCCACTTCGACCTGGGCGAAGTCGGTCTTGAAGGTGGCGTCGAGGGTGAGCGAGGAGGAGAGGCTGTACTTCAGGTCGAGCCCCGCGTCGCGCACGGCCTTGGTGGCGCCGGCGGGGAGGGTGTAGTTCTGCTTGAAGCCGCCCAGCAGGAAGGGCAACAGTTTGAGGTTGCGATGAACCTGGAGATCGAGTCCGGCCAGCTCGCCGGCCATCTCGATCTGGTTGATGGTGTAGGGGCGCGGAACGGGGGTCCAGAAGGACTGCTCATTGCGGCGGCGGAGGTTGCGGGTGACGTTGAGGCCCCAGACGCGCTCGGGGCCGGGGAGGTAGCGAAGGGTCTTGAAGGGGATGACCATCTCGGCTTCCCAGCCGCGGGTGGTGATTTGGGAGCGCACCTTCCAGACGCCGTCCCAATTGAGGTTGAATGCCGAGGCGCCGCCGCGCTGGGCGCCGCCGCCGCGTCCGCCTTGCCCGCCGGCGCGGGCCGGGGTGCCGGCGCCGCCGCGACCCTGTCCGGCCTTCGAGATCTGGCCGTCGTACTCGATGCCGGTGGGGCTGGTGCCGAAGATGAAGGCATTCTGGTCGTCGTTGAAGGTGTCGAGCAGGATGACGATGGAGTCGGTGTCGGTGAGCGGGGCGTCGCGGCGGTTCTGGGTGACGACGATGTTGCCGGGCTGGGAGTCAAAGCAGATGATGCCGAAGTAGAGGTTTTGGGCGTCGAAGCCGATGCGGATCTCGGTCTGCTCGGTGGCGGGGAGGCCGGAGTCGGGCTCCTGCTGGATGAAGCCGGTGGCGGGCTCGATCTGCTGCCACACCGGGTCGCTGACCCGTCCATCGAGCACCGGGGGCTGGTCCAGGCGGACGGCGCGGGCGCGTTGCTGGGCCCCGATGGGCAGCGCACACAGGATCAGCAGGGGCGTCAGGAAGCGAGGCATCCGGAATAAGTCGGGGTCAGCGGGCCGGCCTGATCACGATGTTGCGGAATCGGACGCGGCCGTGGTCTCCCTGGAGCAGGATGGGGCCCGGCTCGGACTCCTCGGCGTCGAGCGCGGCCCCGGTGATGCCATCGATCTCTTTATTATCGATGAGGGTTTTGCCGTTGAGCGCCACGGTGACGTGGTAGCCGACAAAGGTAATGTCGAAAGCCTGCCACTCGCCGGCGGGCTTGGCGGCCTTCACGGCGGGAGCGAGGAAGCCGTAGATGGCGCCAACGCCGTAAGGCTCGAGCTCGCGGGGGCCGGCGTCGTCGATCTGCACTTCGTAGCGCCCCCTCAGATAGACGCCGCTGTTGCTGCCCGGGTCGAGGTTGTACTCGATGTGGAGCTGGAAGTCGCGGAACTTTTGCCGCGTGAGGAGGTCGGGGCAGGGGGTCTGGTTGACGATCTCGCCACTGGCGACGGACCAGCACTCGCGGCCGCGGGGGCTGCGGAAATCCCACCCGTCGAGGTCGCGTCCGTTGAACAAGGTAATGGGGGCGCCCCAGCGAGGCGGGCGCTGCGGGGCGGGCGGGCGCACCAGCTTCACCCCGACGAAGGTCACCGCCTCACCCCGGTTGTTGGCGCCGCTGCCTTCGAGCTTCCCGCCGGCCAGGCGGGCGCGGTAGGCTTCCGGCGGCAGGTCGGGCTTGGGCCGGCCGGCGGGGCGCGGAGCGAAGCGGATCTCGTCGCCGGCGAGAGTGACCTCGGCCGGACGCACGCTGCCACTGCGTCCGACGAAGCGGCCCTTCAGAGCGTCGGCGTCACGGGTCACCTCGAGCCAGGAGGCGTGCCGGGTTTCGCCGGCGGTGACGGTGAGATCCCAGCGGCCGAGGAAGACGTCTCCGGGGCCGGCGGCGAGCAGCAGGATGTATAGAAGTTGTGGGCTCATCAGCGTCTCGTGGAAAGACTTATAATACATGATATGAGCGCGGCTGTTCCATTGTTGACCATCGAGGAGTTCTTGCGAATGCCGGAGAAGGTTGGCGTCAAGCAGGAGCTTTGCGAGGGGGTGATCGTCGAAGTGGGCAGCGCAGGAATGGGCCACGAGCTGGTCAAGTCCACGTTGGACGAGTTGCTGGTGGTCTACGGACTGCAACACCCGACACCCGGCCGTGGCAGTGTTTCCCGATTCGATGTTCGTGTTGAGCGAGCACGAAGCCTACATCCCAGACGTAGCGGTAGTACTGAAGGAGCGCCTCCGGAACCTCGACCTCGCCAAGAATTTCCCCGGCGCGCCCGACCTCGCCGTCGAAGTGGTGTCTTCCGAGACAGCCGCCCAGCTCAACAAGAAGATCCGGGGTTACCTACGGGCCGGTTGCACGGCGGTTTGGGCGGCGTACCTCGAACAGCGCAATCTCACCATTCACCGGCCTGACGGCACCGCGCGAACCCTCGAGCACGACCAAGTCCTGGACGAGCCGGTTTTGCTGCCCGGCTTCCAGGTTCCTGTTTCCGAGGTTTCCGCAGTCTGTAGCAACCGTTCCGGCGCCGGCACGGCTACTGAACGTTCACTTGCGTCTGCGTCCAGGCCGAATTGCCGCTGGCGTTTTCGGAGCGGACGCGGTACTTGTAGGCGCCCGAGCCGGAGAGCGAGGCCGCCGGATCAGAGTAGGCGATCACGTTGGCGCCGACCGTTGCCAGGGCGCCGAACGTGCAGGTCTGGTTCTGGCCTTTTCCGCTCACCTTGCAGCGCTCCAGCCGAAACAGCGTCTCGTTGCTGGAGGCGTCCCCCCACACGACATCCACTCTCGCCAGCGTCCTGTTTTTGCCCGATCCGTTGTAGGCGGGCGTGGCAGTAAGAGGCGTCGGGGCAGCCGGAGGCGCCGGAGGTGGCGGAGGCGCTGCGGGCGTGGTGGCGGCAGCCGTGTTCGAGAAAGCGGAGTCGCCGGTCCCGTTGTAAGCGCGGACCTGATAGGTATAGTTGGTCGAGGCCGCGAGCCCGGTGTTGGAGTAGCCGGTGGCGTTGGCGCCGGCGGTACCGATCTGTGTGAAGTTCACCCCGTCGGTGGAACGCTCGATCTTGAAGCCGGTCTCATCGGCGGCATTGTCGGTCCAGGTCAGATCAATCTGGCTGGAGGAGACGGCGGTGGCAGCGAGAGCCGAAGGAGCCGCCGGCGGGCTCGCCGACGCCGGGGACCGGAATGCTTCCGCGATCGGGGTGGTGAGGTTGCCGGTGCGGGCGTTCTCTCTCTGATCGATGATCCCAGTGGGATTTCCCAGGTAGCTGACGCCGGGATTGGAGAAATAGGCCACGCGCGTGCATCCGGAGGCGCACGGGGTGCTGTAGGACATCACGGTGCGGAAGAGTCCGTTGACGTAGTGTCCGAACGACCAGGGATAGGATGCGGTCGCGGGAGCGGGGCCGTTGGCGGGATCGTGCTCCATGCCCAGGTTGTGACCGTTCTCGTGGGCGAAGGTGAGGTTGCCGACGGCGCAGTCCATATCCGTAACCTGAAACGCGGAGCCGGCGAACCCGGGTCCCGGGCTGCGCATGACGTAGCCGATGCCGCAAGCGCTGCCGCCATTGGCGACGATGAGGGACACCATGTCGGCGCCGTACTGGTTCCGCAAGGCGGCGGTGGCCGGATCGGCGGCCAGCCAGCTCAGATCGCTGCTCATGTTGCCCGAGTCGTTGCGGTTGGCCAGGGCCGTATGCACCAGGGTGTAGTTCGCGTTGACGAGGCTGTTCGAGAAGGCGACGTTGGCGTTATCGACGGCAGCCTGGATGAGAGCCTCGATCTGCGCCACCCCGCCGGCGGCATCGCGGGCCTGCGGCGTGTACATGGAGAGCAGATGAATCTGCGCGGTCCCGGCGACGGCGATGACGTCGTCCGCCGGGGTGAGGCCGGCCACAAGGCCGTCGCGAGCGGTTCCCGAGGCGGTGCTCGCTACCACCGCCCCGCCGCACGGCGGGAAGCTGGGGAAATTCAGGCGCTCGACGATGTGGTGGTCGCGCGCGGGCCGGATCTCGAATACGTCGCTGCCCTTGCGGATGGAGCCCGCCACCATGCCCCGCCGGACGGTCAGGGTCACCTGGCTGGCCGGCTCGAACAGAACCGTCCCGCGCCAAAAGACGTCGCCCTGGCTGCGGAATTCCGAGCCGTCGCGGCGAAGGACCACCACCTGGCCTCCGGGAAGTTGAAACTGGAGCTCGTCGGCGCCGCGGCGCAGAGCTCCCACATTGGGTTCGAATTCGTCGGCTGCCGAGCCATGACGGCCGGGCGCGGTAGCTCGGGATGATCCGAGCGCGAGGTTCTCCGGCTGGGCAAAGGCCGCGGCCGAGAAGATCAACATGAAGACGATAAGGACGTGCATTCGGCTGCGCAAGGAAATGGTTCTCCGTTAGCTTTTTTCGGGGGGTAAGATCGATTCTATGGGTGCACGAGTGCGTCGTCAATGGGGCAAACTACCTAGCTGCCCTCAACGCAGTAGGCCCTTTGTACTGTTACCTTTGGATGTTGGCCGCCAGGCGAACGCGACCGACCTCTCTAACGGGGGCATCTGGCCGGGTGTTCTTTCCCTGGCCTGAAACGACTCTGGGGATCGAGTTGAAGCGTGAACTCTTCACGGGCCGGGCTGCAAGACATGGATGGTCACCGCTGCCATGAAGAACTTCCATCTTCCTCTCCCGGAAGGAACCTACGATGCACTCCGCGCCGAGGCAGAGCGAGTGCAACTGCCCGCCACGACAATAGCCAGGGAGGCGATATCGAGCTGGCTTCGAGCCCGGAAGAAGATGGCAAGGCGCCAGGCGATACACGAGTACGCCACCCGTATGGCCGGCACCCGGTTCGACTTGGATCCCATTCTGGCAGCGGCTGCGGTTGAAGAGTTGATGAGGGGCCAGGGGGCGAAATGAAGCGCGGCGACGTCTATTGGGCCGACTTGGCGCCGCGTTCGGGATCTGAGCAGATGGGGCGGCGGCCGGTGATTCTGGTTTCCAGTGACGGCTTCAACCAATCGCCCGGATGGAGGTCCGTCATCGTCGTTCCGGTCTCGACATCCGTCGCGAAAGCCAGGCGCGGTCCCACCGTGGTCGAAATCCCGAGCCGAGTAGCGGGTCTTGCCAAAGCGAGTGTTGCAGTGTGCCACCAGGTCACGACCCTGGATCGAGCGAAGCTGAGCAAACAGATCGGGTTGTTGCCGCCAAACCCGTGAAAGCGCTCGATGACGGCCTGAAGGCCGCTCTGGATTTAGACTGATCCCAGCGCGTCTGCTGCCAACCAAAGTCCGAATCTGGCTGCCCAGAAAACCCAGTTTCTAGCCTTTTCTCCACCGTTGAGGGGAACCTTCGCTTTCGGCTGGGGCAAGTCTGGGTCCTATTTACCAACTCTGGTAAGGCGATGCTGCAGCGGTTATTTTCCCGTACGGAACTCCCCCATCCAAATATTCCCCGCATATTCGCCCAGGCTCAGCACGAGCCGGCCGGGGACCGCCGTAAGGCGGGCCATATCCACATCAGTTATCCTCATCAGGGAACGGCGCGCGTGGTGCAGGTGGTGGACGGAAAACATGCCGCCCTTCGGGCGTTTCGTCGTCGCGTCCAGACGCTGGGCCCAGACGCAGCGGAATCCGTCCCGTTCCGAGTAGAAGTAAAGCAGATTGCCATCCGGAGACCAGCAAACGTCTCGATCGAGTCCCAAGCCGTCTGTGATGGGGATCCAGTCGTGTTCCGGCAGGGTCGCCCCGTCTCGAAAAGGCGCCACATAGATCCGCCGTGTCATCGGACCTGTCCACCGGTGGAAGGCGATCCAGCGATTATCCAGCGAGGAGCGGCCGGAATACACGTTGAATTGGGGATGCTGGACCAAGTCGATGGTATGACCGGAGGCGAGGTCAACCGGTCCGATCCGAGTCGGCTGGCCGCGGCGAGCGAAGAGTATCCTGGTATCTGAGAGCCAGTCCCCGCTCCCACCGCAGCTCTCACAAACCTTGACTGGCACGCCAGACCGCCCGACAGGCGCCACGTAAATCGACCTTTTCTGACCCTCCTGCCGAGTGTAGGCAACCTTGGACCCATCCCGGCTGATCGCCGGGGTATCTTCGTCGAGAGGTGTCAAGGTGACCGCGGTTTCCTTGCCGTTTTCCAGATCCTTGACCCACACGTCGAAGTTGCCGGAACGGTCCGAGAGGAAACCCAGCTTCTTACCGTCAGCCGAGACCGAAGGGCGCCCGTCGGTGGCGGCTTCCTGGGTGACGCGCCGCGGTTCACCGGTAACCTTCCCTTGATTGACATCCATCGGCAGGCTCCAGACATCGAGGTTCTCCACGAGACTGGAAAACACGACCCGTCCGCCGCCGGCGGCGAAGGGATACAGGTCCGGACCGGGACCGGTGGTGAGCCGCCGGGGCGGCCCTTCCAGGCTCCCGGCTTCCGGAGAAACGCGGACGTCCCAGAGGTTGGTGCTGTCACCCAGGGTCGCCGCAAACACCACCCGGTTCCCCCCGGCCACCCACTCGCCGGCTTCGCGCACATTCGAAAGATACAGGCTGCTAAGGGCCGGAATCGCGCCCGTCTTCACCGCCTGGCCTCCCTCCACTGGGGCCACCCACCAGTCCCGGCCGCTTTCGCCGGCCAGCAGAAGACCCGTGCCGCCTACAAACAGGATATACTTGCCGCTGGGCGACCAAAGCGGGGATTGGGAGAAGGCGGTTCCGGTTTGCAGACGCCGGGGCTCTCCTCCCGTGGAATCGACGATGTAGACTTCCCCGTCGGTGCTGCCTCCTTGGCTCCCGACCCAATACGCAACCTTAGTGCCGTCGGGAGAAAACCGGGGGCGGCGGCCGCCTGGTGCGATCAGCCTGGCTTCTCCACCGAGCGCGGAGGCCACGTAAACTCCGCCGCCCTCGCGGTCGGAGCGGAAGGCGATGCGCCGGCCGTCCGGGGAGAAAGAGGGCTCGCGGTCATCGGCTGGGTCGCTGGTGAGGCGGACGGGTTCGCCGCCCGGAACCTGCTGCACCCAAATGTCCAGGTGGCCGTCGCCGCGATCGGAGCTGTAGGCCACCAGGTTGCCGTCGGGCGACAGGGCCGGCTCCATGGCGAGGCCGGAGTCCGAGGTGAGGCGCGTGAGCACCAGTTCCGGCGGCGCCGCGGAGCGCGAGCGGCTCAGCCACCACATAGAGCCGCCGGCGGCGGCGCCGGCCGCCGCAACCATCACAGCCAGCGCTGGGGCTAGCCAGCGGCGCGGCGGCGAAACAACTGGCCTCGCAGCTACAACAGGCCTGCCGGATTCGGATTCCTCCTTCAGCTCCTCCAGGGCCACCTTCAGGTCGATCATGTGGTGGAAGCGGCGATTCGGGTCCTTACGCAGGCAACGCAAGACGATCCGCTCCAGTTCCGGGTGCGCGGCATCGGGCCTTTCACCGATCGGCCCCGGATCGTCGTGGAGGATCGCGGTGAGGGTGGAGATATTCGTGTCGCGCTCGAAGGGGCGGCGCCCCGTGATCGTCTCGTACAGGACCGAGCCGAACGAAAAAATGTCGGACCGCGCGTCGACCGGCTTGCCCTGGGCTTGCTCGGGCGACATATAGGCCACTGTCCCGACGATCGTGCCCTCCCGAGTCCGAGGCGACCGATCCAACGAGACAGTCATTTCGTCATCGGTCTGCAGATCCGTCAGCTTGGCCAATCCGAAATCGAGCAGCTTCACCAGGCCGTGGTCATTGACCATGATGTTAGCGGGTTTCAGGTCGCGGTGAATGATTCCGGCAGCGTGCGCCCGCGCCAGCGCGTCGGCGGCCTGCACCGCATACGTCAGCGTTTCCCCGAGGGGCAGACCCTTGCCGCCTATGAGGTGACCCAAGGTCTTGCCGGTAACGTACTCCATGGCGATGAAGTCGGTCCCGCCGGCGGCATCGATGTCGTAGATGGTGATGATATTGGGGTGGTTGAGGGCAGAGGCGGCCTTGGCCTCCTGGACGAAGCGGCGCTTGCGCTCGGGGTCGGTGACCGCCTCGCTGCGGAGCAGCTTGATGGCGACCGGGCGGTCGAGGTGGGTGTCGCGGGCCTTGTAGACCACGCCCATTCCGCCCTCGCCGAGCTTTTCCCCAATCTGATAATGCGAAAGGGTTCGGCCGGTCATTCGACCCTAAGGATACTACGGGGCGACGGTTGGAACACGCTCATCTTGGCAGCCCTTGGGCAACCCCTCCTGTCAACAAACGCGACCTGTCAACTGGAGAAATCGGAGAGACGGGCGGCGGCAGCGGCCCGGCAGGGTGCGGGAGCGAGGGTTCGCGACGGCACCCCAGCGTTCTCCGCTCCAACTGGAGAATGGCCGGACCAGCCGAGACGTCGGGGAATGTTGGGAATAACGGCGCGGGGTTGAACGGGTGGGACTGTCAACAAAAAAGAAGCGGGGAGTTCGTCACAGGGAGGGCTGGCTGACCGGGGAGGATTCGAACCTCCATTCCAGGATTCAAAGTCCTGTGTCCTGCCGTTGGACGACCGGTCAAGCTGTGTTATAACCAGTCTAGCACGCAGCTTTCAGGCGGTAAGGAGGACGGATTATGCGAGCAGCGTTCCTGCTTCTCAGCGCGATCACTTTGGGCGCCCAGACTCTGGATACCGGGATTCTGGGCAGTGTGGCGGACCCGACCGGCGCCGTGATGGCCGGAGCAACCCTGACCATCACGCAGTCGGCGACCGGACAGGCGAGGTCGGTGAGCACCGGCCCCGACGGTCATTACGAGGTGCGCTACCTGGTGCCGGGGGAGTACACCGTCGAGGTGAAGGCGCAGGGGTTTCGCGGCGAGCGGCGGACCGGGATTGTGATCCAGATCGGGCAGCAGGCGCGGATCGACTTCGCGTTGCAGGTGGGCGAGGTTTTGCAGACGCTCGAGGTGACCTCAACGGCGCCGGTGCTGCAAACCGAGAACGCCACGCTGGGCGGCGTGGTGGCCCACGAGAAGATCGTCAACCTGCCGCTGAACGGCCGCAACTTCCTGCACCTGGCCGGCCTGGCGCCAGGTGTGGTGGTGCGCGAGGAGTCCAACGGCGAGCGCACCCGGGTGATTGCCGACGGGGCCCGGGACATCTGGATGCAGGTGAACATCAACGGGGTGACGGCGGTGAACAACCGCGCCAACTTCGTGAACTTCTACCCGTCGATCGACGCCACGCAGGAGTTCAAGGTGCAAAGCGGGAACTATTCGGCCGAGTACGGGGGCAACGCAGGAGCGAACATCAACATCCAGCTCCGGTCGGGCACCAACCAGTTTCACGGGAGCCTGTTCGAGTTTCTGCGGAACGACAACCTGGACGGCCGCGGCTACTTCCGGCCCCGGCCGCTACCGAAGGACGTGCTGCGGCGGAACCAGTTCGGCGCTGTAATCGCCGGACCGGTGGTGAAAGAGAAGACCTTCTTCATGGCCGGCTACGAAGCCATGCGCGCCTCCCAGGAAACGGCCGGCACGGCGACCGTGCTGACGGCGGCCCAGCGGCGAGGCGACTTCACCGGCTCGGCGGCGGTAACCGACCCGTCAGCCGGAACCGCGTTCCTCAACAACCAGATTCCGACGAGCCGCCTCAACACGGTGTCGGTCAACATCGTCAACCAGTACATGCCGCTGCCCAACGTTGTGGGGGCGGCCAACTATGCCGGGGTGACTCTCAACGACCTGGTGGTCGACCAGGGCCTCACCCGCATCGACCATAGTTTCAGCAACCGCGACCAGGTGTTCTTCCACTACATTTACTCCCGCCGCGACTTCCCGGCCGTGCAGTTGAACCCCAACTTCTTCCACCGCAACAACACTTTCCCCAATAGCAGCCTGGGCTTCCAGCATGTTCACACCTTCAGCCCGAGCCTGCTGAACGAAGCGCGGTTCGGGTGGCACCGGGGCAACATCGCGCGGATCGCCCCGCGCACCAATACCGACTTCCGCATCGAGCAGCTTGGCATCCAGGGGTTGCGCGTGGGCGGGCCCGACGGCCGGCCGCTGCGGCCTGACGAGCAGGGCTTCCCGGTCCTCAACATCACCGGCCATCTGGGGATGGGCGACAGCAACGCCTCGTCCAACCTCGACAACAGCCGCACCTACCAGTTCGTCAACAACTTCAGTTGGATCCGCCGCAACCACTCGCTGAAGATGGGCCTGGACCTGCGCAAGCACCTCGACGACGCCACCACCAACAACTGGCCCTTTGGCAACATGGCCTTCACCGGCGACATCAGCCGCGTCGCCGCCGCCGACTTCATGTTGGGAATTCCGCGCACCAC
>Ga0247727_10004557_pt1 | contig 29225 bp, 24 predicted proteins | sample WisWelCaveWW1625_FD_202498 | JGI IMG/M metagenome (GOLD analysis project Ga0247727, IMG submission 202498) | Biofilm microbial communities from Wishing Well Cave, Virginia, United States - WW16-25 | ecosystem: Environmental > Aquatic > Deep subsurface > Groundwater > Cave microbial mat | place...
CTTCCGATCCTGACGGATTTTTAGAGAAGGTATTGGAGAATGTCCCGCGTTTAATGGCGAAATATGAGATCGAGCGAGGGCTGGCTCAGCATGCGGCAGTCAGTAATTCTTCCGATCCTGACGGATTTTTAGAGAAGGTATTGGAGAATGTCCCGCGTTTAATGGCGAAATATGAGATCGAGCGAGGGCTGGCTCAGCATGGGGCAGTCGGTTATGCTTCCGATCCTGACGGATTTTTAGAGAAGGTATTAGGAAATGTGCCGCGTTTAATGGCGAAATATGAGATCGAGCGAGGGCTGGCTCAGCATGCGGCAGTCAGTAATTCTTCCGATCCTGACGGATTTTTAGAGAAGGTATTAGGAAATGTGCCGCGTTTAATGGCGAAATATGAGATCGAGCGATGGCTGGCGCAGCGTGCGGCAGTCGGCAATCCCTCTGACCCTGACGGATTTTTAGAGAAGATATTGGAGAATGTACCGCGGCTTATGCATGCATATGGTGCTACCCGTTCAGAAGCTCAAAAAGCCGCAATTTTTTATCCCACAAATCCCGATAGTTATTTTAAATCTGAAGCTAAGACTTCAGAGTCTCAGCGTTCCGAGGTGAGGACGATTATACCGCCCCGCTCCGAGATCCGGGAGAAGAAAAAGTTAACACTACGCTCGGAAGTCAGGATTGGTAATGATCGAAGGGGCGATACAAGCCATCGAGTGATCCGGGATTTATTTCAGTCAGAACTTGAGAAAATCAGAAATCAGCTTAAGGGATTTTATCAGGATCTTAGATATGAATTTCCGGAGGAATTAAAGATATTTTCTTTTAAGAATGCGGCCTTACAAACAAAATTTAACGAATACGCTCACTTGACCGACGCGGTCATCAAAAGGCTTGAGAAGATCCCCCCGCGCGAGAGATTAAGCGGAAAAAACAGATTGATTCTTAATGATTCAATCGGGATTTTAAGCCGGATCCACTTTCCCGCGATTGCTTCAGCCTTTCCATTCGAACAGAAGAGAAAAGGGATTATTATTTTAATCCAAACTGTCATTGATTCTCAGCGTTCCGTAACCGGAGAAGGCGAGAACCCCGAATTGCCTCAGAGGTTACCAAAGAGGCAAGCTGAAACCGTTAAAAGTTCTGAATTAAGAGCGGCAAAACATTCTACGGAAGGTGCGCTGCCATTTAAGCGTTATGATTTAGCGAAGATTGATTCCCAATCATTTACAGAATTTCCGCCCTATCTTCGCGTGGTTTCCCTCCTGCGGGGATTATTGGGAACAAAAAATGCCGAAGCTTCCGCAGTCGAAGACGCAGCAGGTATTTTAATCACACTTGATGAAACCGCAGCGCTTAAACGTTTTCGTAGGCTACTATCCTCGCACGCTCTTTTTGGCCCGCCGTCAGCTCCCGCTTTGGCGGTGATTGGAACCGACAAGATCCCTTCGATTGAAACCCTGGAGGCAAATGCCGACTTGCTGGCAAATAGCGGACGGAATCAATCGCTGATTTATGTGGTTGTCACAGACAATAGGGTTCCCGGACCGGATATGAAAAATATTAAAGACCAGGTTAAAAAACTCCAGGAAAAGCAAGATCCCCAGGGCCGTGAAATCGGGCAGCGTTTGAATGTGATTTTGACCACCCCGGCATTGGCGCCCATTGCATTTCAAAAGGCCGCCCAAAAGGCGGCAAGCCTTGTCGCGCGTGAATCGGAAAAAGATAAGCTCGATTCCTTGACTCTCCAGCGTGAGCATACCGTCGTCCTGCTTGAAAAATCGCTGCATCAAAAGTTAGCCCTGGATAAGGATCGGCTCAATGCCCATCTTTTACTGAGTGATTCCTTTGATCATTCCGATAAGACAGTGATTCGTGACCTTGTGGTCCGGCTTTATGCCAAGCTGAAGGGGGATGCTGAAAAGTTGAATCAGGAGTTGAAGGATATTGTGATTGTAAAGAAAGGTGAGGGGTATGAGATTGTTCCCGGAAGCCTGGATGCCCTGACCGCAAAAATCTGGACGATGATTCAATCCGCCCGCGCTGAACTCAAAACTCAAGCTTCCGCGTAATCCCCTAGCCGCTCTCTTCCAAAATACGCAGGCGGGATTCCATTTTGCGTAAGGGGATGATGTCCCCGGCTTCGTCGGCAACCCGGATTCCCTGTACGTAAATCTGTTTTGCTTTTTCCCTGTCGCCAAGCTGCTCAAGAGCCAATCCAAAACCTAAATAGGAAGATGAATGCTTTGGTTCCACCTTAACGGCTTTTTCGAAAATATCCGCGGCATCCCGCGGATTCCCGGAATCAAGGTAAGCGGTCGCAAGGCTGAAATAGCCGAGAACATCCTTGGGGTCTAACGCAATCACTTGCTTAAACCGTTCAATTTGCTGTTCGTAGTTTATAGTAGGCATTTGCTGCTTTTTTGACTTCAATTCCGCTTTCCAGGTAAGCCGCCGCGCCTCAGCCTGCTCCTTTTCAGCCTCTGGGATCATTTCTTTTGCCACGTAGCAACGGGAAAGGTTTGTATGAGCCATAATCGAATCCGGGTTTAAGGCCATCCATTTTTTAAGCCAGCCAATGGCGTCATCGTATTTTTTCTGGTTGTAAAGAATCACGGAAAGGGCCTCATAAGCATCATCAAAGGAAGGATCCAGGGCCAGGACTTGACTTAATTTTTGGACGGCCAGATCAAGCTGATTCTGGCGAAAATCGGCTAAGGCTTCGTTATAAAGGGTGGAAACTTCTTCCAATTATTCTTCTTCCAGGAGGCCTAGCTTTTTCTTGCCGGCCTCGCTGATCCGTTCGGGTGTCCAGGGCGGGTCAAAGACGATTTTGACATCGACGTCCTTGATTTTGAGGGTGCTGATAATTCTTGATTTAAAATCTTCCGGAATCGATTGGGCTGCGGGGCAGTGCTGCGATGTTAAGGACATCCGGATAGTGACTTTGGAGGAGTCCGGCGCTATTTCAATATCATAAATCAGCCCGAGGTCCCAAATGTTAACCGGGATTTCCGGGTCGAAACATTGCTTTGCGACTTCAATGATTTGGTCTTTGGTGATCATTAGACAAACTTTAGCACATCCGCGGGCATTTTCGCAATAAGTTATAAACGGAAGCTGGCGCCGTTGTTCCACATAAATATATATTTTCTTTTCACATGGGAGCCGATAAAATGCCTTCTCTATGAAAACAAAGAATGCAACGCTTCCTTTAGGGGTGAGTCTGCCCATTTCCGTTTGGGTTTGGGTGAGCACGATCCTGCTTTCAATTTTATTTTTTACAATTGGACTTCTTGTAGTTTTGCCTGTTTCCTTGTTTTTTAACCCGGGATCGCGGCGGCTGCAGCATTTTGTTGCCGTCCTCTGGGCCAAAATGGCTATTATGACAAACCCTTTATGGAAGCTGCGTGTCCAGGGAGCCAAACACGTGAAACCGGGTAAGCACTACCTTATTATTGCCAACCATCAGAGCTTGCTGGATATTCTGGTGGTTCTGGCGGGCTTGCCGTGGCATCTTCATTTTAAGTTCTTGGCCAAGAAAGAGCTTTTCCCCATTCCTTTTTTTGGGTGGCAGATGACCCTCGCGGGCTACATTCCGATTGACCGTTCAAGTCCGGAAAGCCGCAAGCGCATTATGGGGATTGCCCGTGATTGGCTTCGCAGGAAAGTGAGCGTGCTTTTTTATCCGGAGGGGACGCGGAGCTTAGACGGAGAAATTCATGCCTTTAAGACAGGGGCGTTTAAGCTTGCCCAGGAAGAAAATGTAGAAATTCTCCCTGTTGTCATTGAAGGAACGCGGGATGCCCTCCCTAAAAAATCCTGGAGAATGGAAAAGTTATCGCCGCTCCTTCTTTCGATCGGGGAGCCGGTGTCGGTGAATCAAAAACCACAGGAAAGAATAGAAAAAGCAAGGGATCAGATCCGGGAAGAAATGATCCGCCGCCTTGCGCATATCCGGGGACTTATTAAAGGATGAAGGTGCTAACGCTGAACACCTGGCAGGAATACGGCCCCTGGGAAAAAAGATGGGAAATCATTTTTCAAGGTCTCGACGCGTATCAGCCGGATTTGATCGGCTTTCAGGAAGTCTTCAATCCTGATTGGGCGAAGACCGTTATGAAACGGTCTAAATTTCCTTACCTTGTTTTTTCTTCGGATTCCTCAGGTCTTATGTTTCTCTCAAGGTTTCCCGTGCGTCAATGGAGTTCCTATACGATGAAGACTAAATCTCCGACAGAAAATTACAAGCGTTATGCTCTTTTTGCTGAACTTGAGGTTGGACGAAACCGGCTTTCTGTTTTTAATACGCATCTTTCCTGGCAGCTTGACGAAGGAAAAATCCGCGAGGAACAAGTCTCTGAACTTCTGGCCTTTATCCAGGAGAAAGCGCCTTCCACCGAAACATTAGTCATGGGTGATTTTAATTCGACCTGCAAAACCTCTGAGGTTAGAAGCATGCTGGATCAAGGGGGATTTGCCGATTCTTTTGCCGTGCTTCATCCTGAAGCCCCGGGATTAACCTGGGATAACCAAAACCCCTTCGCGGCAGGTTCCAGCCACCCGCTGCCGGACCGGCGGATTGATTATATTTTTATTCGAAACGCCTCGGCGCTTTTGTCCGGGCTTGTTGCAAGTGACATTGTGTTTGACCAACCCAACCGCGAAGGCATTTTTGCTTCAGACCACTACGGCCTTCTTGGCACCTTTAAGAGTAAAACGGGGGAATGATGAGTCAGGATCCAAAGCAATCGGAAAAAGCCAAAATTTATCAAAAGAAAAAAGAATCTCTCAGCCTTTTTCATCTCGCCTTCACCCCGGCGGTCCTGCTCATAACGCTCGTAATGCCTCTTTCATTGCAATTTAAAAGCTGGGCTTCGGTTTGGACAGCGAATCCTTACGGCATATTGGCTTTTTACTTTTTATGGCTGTCCCTTTATTCCTTGCTCCTGGATCTCCCTTTTTCTTACTACTCGGGATTTATACTTGAGCATCAATTTGAATTGTCCAACCAGAGCCGGGTGAGCTGGATCAAAGAATTTACAAAAAAGTCAGGACTTTCATTTGCTTTTTCATTGATCCTTATCCAGGTTCTTTATGCCTTGATTTGGAACTTTCCCGAGCATTGGTGGATTTGTGCCTGGGTGGGATTTGCCGCGGTAAGCTACGGAATGGGGAAAATTTTTCCGGTTTGGATTATCCCGCTTTTTTGTAAATACGGGCCGGTTGGCTCCGAATCTTTAAAAACAAGAATTATGAATTTAGCCGCCCGGTACGGCCTGCCTATTGAAAATGTTTATACGCTCAATCTCAGTAAGACCACTAAAAAAGCCAATGCCGCTTTTATGGGGATCGGACGGACCCGGCGGGTTGTTTTAAGCGATACGCTGATTGACCAATTTAGCGAGGATGAAATCGAGACAGTGGTGGCGCATGAGCTCGGGCATTTCAAGCACCGGGATATCTGGCGCCAGCTTGCCCTGGGACTTGCGACGTCCCTAGCGGCTTTTTGGGCCGCGTTTCGTTTAATGGATCCGCTGGCAAAAATATTCGGCTTGGAAGGTGCTGGGGATATTGCCAGCCTGCCGCTTCTTTTTCTCATTTTCTACGGCGTGAGTTTAATGTTGATGCCGCTCCAAAACGGTTTTTCCCGCTGGCTTGAAAGGGCGGCGGACCGGTTTGCGCTTCAAGCCGGGCCTGACAAGGGCATCTTTATTTCCTGTATGAAAAAATTGGGGCAGCTTAATCTTGCCAATCCCAACCCTCATCCGGTGTATGAATGGTTCTTCTATGATCATCCCGCGATTCATAAACGGGTTCAAATGGCCCGGGACTGGAAAGGATAAAATAATTTCATCCATCGCCAAGAGGTACCGGGTACCAAGGGGACAGGTAATTTCCCTTTCATTTTTTTTACCTGTCCCCTTGGTACCCGGTACCTTTCTATTTCTAATCCTTCTTGGAATCGCGGCGCTTGCCCCGGGAGCGCTCTCGTTGGCCGAGGAACAGGACCAGGCATCTTTGGATGCCATCCGGAGACGGCAGAGGGCTGAATGGATCGGTTTTTACCGGCAGGATTCTGAAAAAGCAGCGCTTCCGCAGACCTCGATATCCCTTGAGTTTTATAATCAGGCTACGGAGTATTTCAAAAGCCGCGATTATGGTTTGGCCCGCGAGGTACTCAAAGACGCGTTGGCTCAAGATGCGAGGAATACCCTGGCTTATGAACTTTTGGGCGATATCGAATATATCGAGGGGAATTTGAACCAGGCGCTTGTCCAGTATAAGCAAGCGTTTCAAATTCAATCCCGCCAAAATTTAAAGGAAAAACTGAAAAAAGTTCTGGCAGACGTTCAGGAAACGCAAAATTATTTAACGGACCAGGATGACTTATTTATCATAAAGTATCCGAAAACCTGTGAACGCAAGGAAATCCACAAGTTGAAAACAGTTTTGCGCGACCAATACAAGAAACTCTCGCGGGAATTTGGCTATTACTTTAAACAGCCTCTGGTGGTGGCCGTCTACGGCCCTCAGCAATTTGCGAAAGTGACCGAACTTCCCCATTGGGTCAGCGGCACGTATGACGGGAATGTGCGCGTTCCTTTTTGTTCCTCGTGGATTAAAGAAGAGGATACCCGTGCCGCGACCCTGCATGAAATGACGCATGCTTTTGTGACGGGCATCAGCCAGGGCCAGGCGCTTGCCTGGATCCAGGAAGGCCTTGCCGTCTATGAAGAGACAGGGATCAAAAAAAGAGACGGGATTGTTTTCCGGGCAGCGGTCAAAACCGGCACTTTGTTTCCGCTCGATCAACTGACGAACGAAAAAAAGATCAACTTTGAGAAAGATCCGCTTTTGATCACTCTTTTTTATGAACAATCCTATGAATTTACGGCGTATCTGGCACGTCGTTTTGGCTGGGTAAAAATCAAAGAACTTCTTGTTGAATTTTCCAGGGGGAAGAATGCCGATGAGGCATTCCAGGCGGTTTATTCTATTTCCCCTGATGGACTGGAGAAAGCGTGGAAAAATACACTTACAAATTAGTTCCGGAGGACGCGATCAATCGCAAAAATCCCTTTTGCCTCCGGTTTTCCCTTAAGGAGCCGGCGTTGGAGAAGTCAATTGCCAAGAACGGGATCGTGATGCCAATCTTTGTCACGGGATTGCCGGATATCCGGGTGGTGGACGGTCACCGCCGGTTGGAAGCGGCGCGAGGGTGCGGTTTAAAGGAGATTCCGGCATTTGAGCTCCAGGGCAGCTTTTCCAATAGCGATTTGTTTTTTTTGGCGCTTATTGCTAATAGCTCCCAAGGGTTTTCAGATATCGATCGAATGCGGGTCCTGAAAAAAGCAATGCATGAGTTTCAATGTTCAAAGGAAAAAATCATTGAGGAGATTCTGCCTTTGCTTGGCCTGCGGCAGGAAGGTTTTGTCCTGGAGGAGTATCTTTCAGCCGCCAGGCTTGACTCGGGCTTAATCGAACTGCTTGCTGCAAAAAAAATTCCTTTCCGCTGCGTCCAGTGTCTTAAGCGTTTTAATGCGGATGATCAAAAAGCTATGGTTTTTATTTTGGGCAAGGCAAGTTTTACGACCAATGAAACGCTTCATATCTGTGAATGGGCGGGGGATCTTCTCGCCCTGAGGGATAAAAGCGTTTCAGGTCTCCTTGATGAAAATAATTTAAAAGTCATTTTGGAGCATCCCGTGTGGGATTTGCGCTGCAAAGCAGAAAAATTTTATGAAGCGCTTCGCAAAATCCGGTCACCCTATCTGGCCGCTTCTGAAAACAGATTCAAAGCTCTGGCGAACGAAATCTGTAAGGACGCCCCGGAATTCAAGATCCAAGCATTACCTTCGTTTGAAGAAGAGGGATTTTCCCTGCAGGCGAAGGTTAAGAACGCGCAGGCCCTTGAGCAATTTTTGAATTGGCTCAACCAGAAAAAAAGTTCGCTTAACTCGTTGTTTGACTCAAAGTTATGATTTTAATACAATGCCAGACTCAAGTCCGTGAAAGGATTCATGATTAAAAGGGTTGTGTTCATTGCAGCGGCGTTTTTTCTGGCCATTCCTCCGCTCCATGCAGAGGACGTGCGCGTCACCTCTTCTTTGGACAAAAGAAACGTCGAAGTGGGTGACGAGATTCATTTGACGCTTCGTGTGACCGGAGCCCAGGGCAACATCCAGGCGCCGCGCCTGCCCGCGTTCAAAGGCTTTGACACCTACTATACGGGGCGTGCCTCCCGCATTACTTTTATCAATAACGTGTCCACGAGCAGTGTGGAATTCAGTTATGTGCTTGTGTCCCGCTCAGCCGGGCAGTTTACGCTTGATCCTATTGAAGTGGTGGTAGCATCACAAACATTTCGCACGGATCCGGTAACGATCGCAGTCGCGGGCGCGCAAAAAAAAGTCACCCGCCCGCCTGCAGGCGCTATCCAGCAGCCGTCGCGACCTCTGCCGTCGTCGCCTCAGCAACCGCCCCCGCAGCTTCCCACACCCCCTTCTTCAGTGCCGACAAGGCAGGAATCCGCCCCGGGATATAAGCCTGAGGATGACAATATTTATGTCAATGCGTGGCTGGATAAGCTCACGGTCTATCAGAATGAGCAGATCCTGTTAACTTACTCGCTTTATACCCGTTACGATACCCGTTATGAAGGCTTTGTCGAAGAGCCCGAGATGAGCGGTTTTTGGATTGAAGAGTTTCCAGCGGAAAGGGAAATTGCACGCGAGACTGTGCGTGTGGACGGTAAACGCTACGTCAAGGCGGATGTGCGCAAAATTGCGCTTTTCCCCACGGCCCCGGCCGAATACACGATCAAGCCCGGAGTCCTGAAGGCTTCGATACGCCAGGACCCGCAAAGCGACAGTATCTTCGATGAATTTTTTAATGACAGTTTTTTTAGCGGATCCGGATTTTTTTCGCGTCGCGAAAACAGGCTTTTGAAACCGCCGCCTATTCTCCTTGTGGTAAAGCCGCTGCCCGAAGAGGGAAAACCGGCAAATTTTCAGGGAGCGGTCGGTAGCTTCAGAATGTCGGCCACCATGGACAAAAAAACGGTAAAACAAAATGAGCCTGTAACGATGAAGCTTGTCATTGAAGGCGAGGGGAATATCGAGACCTTAAAACAGCCGGAAGTCCCGGAGTTTGAGCACCTTAAAGTTTATGAGGCCGACACCTCCTCACAGCTTTTTAAGACCGGAACGGTGATCGGGGGCCGGAAAACTTTCGAGATTGTGTTTATTCCCACGCAATCCGGTTCGGTAGCGATCCCAAAGTTGTCTTTCAGTTTTTTTGATCCGCGGCAGGCCGCCTACCAGACGCTTTTTACCCCGGCTTTTCCGATCCAGGTGGAGCCGTCCGACCAGCCTTTTGAACTTCCCCAATCCATGAGCCAGCAGGAAATTTTCAAAAAAGACATCCAGGTTGAAAAACAGGATATCCGCTATATTCGAGAAAAGCTTCCGGATGAGGAGTCAAAGAAATTCTTTGCCTGGCTTTACCGCGGATTGGTTGGGGCGGATATTTTTCTGACTCTTTTTGTATTATTCGGGCTGATGCAGAAGCGGCAGGAAAAAATATTTTCCCGGGATAGCGCGCTAAAGCGTCGCAAGTTGGCGAAGTCCCAGGCAGAATCCCGGATTCGGCATCTCCGGTCTTTGGCCCGGTCCCACCACCCGCAGGGCGTCATCCATTTTTTTGAAGAAGTGGATAAAACATTAACACAGTATCTTTCGGATAAACTGAACCTGTCGGCTTACGGTGTCACCCGGAGCAGCCTGGAGCGGGAACTGGAATCCATTTTTGGGCAAGAGGATCCTTTATACCAAAATATTCTGGAGCTTTATCATTTGTGCGATGAATCCCGTTTTGGCAAGGGGGACGTACCGGCGTCGCAGAAAAACGAAGCGTTGAAGATCCTCAAAAGTACAATCAGCCGTATGGAGAAAGTCCGCCGATGAAGATCCGCAATCATAAAACTCTTGTTATAGGTTACTCGTTACTTGCGGGTTTATTGTTTCTTGCTTGCCCGGCGTGGAGCTGGACTTCCGGTGAGGCGTCCAAATTTCAGGAAGCCGGCAAGGAATACCGGGCCGGCCATTTTGACAAGGCTATTTCGCTTTATCAGGAACTTCTAAAGGAGCATCCCCGCGAGGCGGTTTTTTTGTATAACCTTGGCAATAGTTATTTCCGCAAGGGAAAACTGGGAGAAGCCATTCTCGCCTATGAGCGAGCTAGGTTTTATGAGCCGCGTGATAAGGATATTGAATTTAATCTCAATTATACCCACGGCCTTTTAGAGTACCGGGTTGAGGATAAGCGAAACTGGTATATCCGCGCCGGAGAAGAAGTGCTGAAAAAGTTTACGGAAGAAGAAGTGGATCTTTTGGGATTGGTGAGTTATTTCTTGTTTGTGAGCGGGTGGCTCTTTTGTCTTTTTTTCCGTCAGAGGATGCCGTGGGGTTGGAAGCGCAAAACACTTTTACTGATTTCTGTGGTTTTTCTTCTCCTCTCGATTGCCAAGGATGTGGAAGTGCGTGTGATGCGGGATGCGATTGTCATGACCAAAGAAGCGGAAGTCCGGTACGGGCCTTCTGAAAGTGATCAGATTGCTTTCCGGGTGGGTGAGGGAATCAAAGTTTACGTGGTGGATCACCGGGAAGACTGGAGCCGTGTGATTCTTGTGAATGGAGAAGGCGGGTGGATGAGAAATCGTTACTTGGCTGAGGTGCGGGTATGAAATTCCAACTGCCCGATAAGACAGGCCATTTTGGGGTTTTCGGCGGCCGGTATGTGCCGGAAACTTTGATGAAGGCGCTTGAGGAGCTGACAAAAGCTTACCTCAAATTGAAAAAGGATAAAAAATTTCAAGGAGAGCTCAAAGGTTATCTTCACGACTACGTTGGCCGCCCGACACCGCTTTATGAGACACGCCGGCTGAGCGCTCATTTTAGCCGGGCCCGGATTTTTTTAAAACGAGAGGATCTTTGCCACACCGGGGCGCATAAAATCAACAATACAATGGCGCAAGCGCTTTTGGCCACGCGGCTTGGGAAAAAGCGGATTGTGGCTGAAACAGGTGCGGGCCAGCACGGAGTCGCGTCGGCCACAGCCGCCTGTGTTTTTGGCCTCAAGTGCGTTGTTTATATGGGGGAAGTGGATATGGCGCGCCAAGCCCTTAATGTTTATAAAATGAAGCTCCTGGGGGCAGAAGTGATTCCTGTCCGGTCCGGGTCGCGCACTTTGAAAGATGCGACGAATGAAGCAATCCGCGACTGGGTCACAAATGTTGAGTCCACGCATTATCTTTTGGGGTCCGCCGTGGGTCCGCATCCCTACCCGTCAATGGTGCGTGATTTCCAGTGCGTGATCGGGAAAGAAACAAAACATGTTTTCCTTAAACAACACAAGTGTCTCCCGGATTATCTTTTAGCCTGCGTGGGCGGCGGTAGTAATTCGATTGGTTTTTTTCATCCCTTTTTAAATGACCGCCGCGTAAAAATGATCGGAATTGAGGCCTCGGGGCACGGTATCCATACCGCGTATCATGCCGCCTCTCTTACCCTGGGAGAACCGGGGATTCTTCACGGCATGAAAAGTCTCCTGCTTCAGAACGCTGACGGCCAGGTTCAGCTTGCGCACTCGATCTCGGCGGGGCTGGATTATCCTTCCGTCGGGCCTGAACACGCCTACTTGAAACAAATAAAGCGGGTAAAGTATGAGACCGTAGGCGACCGTCAGGCCCTTGCCGGGTTTAAGATGCTGACCGAATTGGAAGGGATTATGCCCGCCCTTGAGTCTGCGCATGCGCTGGGGTATCTTCCCCGATTAATGCCGCGGACAAAGAAAAAAGAGTCGGTTGTGCTTTGTCTATCCGGCCGCGGAGACAAAGATATTGATACCGTTAAAAGAGCGTTAAGTGTTAAGGGATAAGCGTTAAGTGTTATGACCAACAGACTTTTTTTAAAAATTCGTGAAGTGAAGACTCAGCGTAAAAAACTTTTCTGCGCTTTTCTGACTTTGGGATATCCCAGCCTGGGGATGACAGAAAAGCTTATTCTTGAGTTTGAAAAACTCGGCGTAGATATCATTGAACTCGGCTTTCCTTTCTCGGATCCTTTGGCAGACGGCCCAACAATTCAGGCCTCTTCGGAATACGCCCTTAAAAAAGGGGTCCGTCTGGAAGATGCTTTTCAGATAACAAGCCGGCTGCGCAAAAAGGGCGTCCGGATCCCCCTTATTTTTTTTACTTATTTTAACCCTGTGTTTCATTATGGAAGTGAGCGTTTTGTCGCACGCGCCAAGCAGGCGGGTTTTGACGGCATCATTATCCCGGATTTGCCGCCGGATGAAGAATCCGCATTTCAAAGAAAATGCCGCAAAGAAAATTTTGCGCAAATTTTTTTGATTGCGCCTACGACTTCACCTGCCCGCGCGGCAAAAATTGCAAGCAAGTCGCAAGGCTTCATTTATTATGTCTCACTCAAAGGGGTGACAGGAGCCAGAAAAGCCCTGCCTCTTGATGTCGAAAAGCAGTTGCGGAGTTTAAGAAAAATAACACGGAAACCATTTTTGGTGGGGTTTGGTGTTTCCAGGCCTGAACAAGCCAGCGAACTTTGCCGCTTTAGCGACGGTGTGATTGTCGGCAGCGCCTTGATTGAAGAACTCAAGCATGCGAAAGGCAATCCGTCCCGAGCGCTTTCATTTGTACGTAAAATGGCGCGCGCGGTTAAAGGATGATAGAATGGGAGTGCTGCTTGGGATTGATTTGGGAGAAAAACGGGTCGGAACCGCTATTTGTGATGAACGCACTAGCATTGCCACACCCCTGAAAACCATATCCTTTCAAGGCCGGAAACAGTTAGCCCGCGAACTGCTTCAAATCGTTGACGAACACCACGTGACAAAAGTAGTGGTGGGGCTTCCGCGAACGCTTAAAGGTGAGATTGGCATTTCCGCTCAAAAAGTCATGGAATGCGTTGAAGCGCTCAAACTTGAGATTGACCGGCCGTGGGAGTTTTGGGATGAGCGCTTTAGCAGCCAGGAAGTCGAGCGCGTGCTTCTTGAAGCGGATGTAAGCCGCGCGAAGCGCCGCGAGGTGAGAGATCAACTTGCTGCCCAGCGGATTTTGCAGAGTTATGTTGATAGCCAGAGAAAGCATACGGAATAAAGCCCAGCTTTTAAAATCTTAAAATGAAAGGTCAAAAATGAATTATTCATTTAGCCAATTGCCCCACGGACTTCGAATCGCCACCATTCCTATGCACGACCGCAATTCCGCGGCGGTTTGTATTTGGGTGAGGGCCGGCGGAAGGTTTGAACCGAAAATTGTTTCCGGGGTTTCCCATTACCTGGAGCACATGCTTTTTAAGGGGACCCGCAAGCGCACGACGCGCCAAATCAAAGAAGAAATCGAAGGCGTCGGCGGTATGCTGAATGCTTTCACCAGCGAAGAAGTGACCTGCTATTTTGCCAAGGTGCTGAACCAGCACTTCCCCAAGGCGCTTGATGTGTTGTCAGATATGGTGAATCACGCCACGCTTACGGATGTGGAAATTGAAAAAGAAAGAACCGTGATCCTGGAAGAAATTAAAATGTACCGCGATCTTCCGGCCCACTACGTGCATGAGCTTATGAGTGAAATCATGTGGCCTGCGCAGCCGCTCGGGCGCCCTTTGGCAGGGACGGTGGAATCCGTTTCCGCCTTGAAACGCAGACAGATTGTCGATTACAAAAACCGTTATTATGATCCCAAAAATATCCTTGTGACCATTGCTGGGCCGGTCCAGCACCAGGAAGTCGAAGACCAGGTAAAGGCCTTTTTCCCTTATAAATCCAGCCGGCCCCTATCCCGTTTCCCCGAGGCGGTTTCGCGTCAAGCCAAGCCCCGAACCCTTTTTGTTGAAAAACAGACAGAACAGACTCATTTTGTGATTGCCCTGCACGGCTTTTCGCGTGAAAACCCGGACCGGTATAAACTCGGGGTGTTGAATGTGATTTTAGGGGCTAATATGTCGAGCCGTCTTTTTGAGGAAGTCCGGGAAAAGCGCGGCCTTGCTTATGAAATTAAATCGGGTTTGAGTTTTTATGAAGACGCGGGTTCCGTCAGTATTTCCGCGGGGGTTGAAAGCAAAAAGGCGGCGACCGCGATTGCCGTCATTTTGCGGGAGCTTGCGAAAATTTGCCGGGACGGAGTCAAAGAAGGCGAGCTTCGCCGCGCCAAGGATTATTTCCTGGGCCAGCTTTTTATGGGGCTTGAAGATACGCTGGACCACGCTCTCTGGATTGGTGAGAAGGTGATGTATTCCAATGAACTGCCGAGGCTTGAGGAAATTCGCGAAAATATCGAAGCCGTAAGCGCTTCGGATGTGCGCGAAGTGGCGCGCAAGATTTTTAAAACCAAGAACCTGAACCTGGCTTTGATCGGCCCCATTCCGGACAAAGTACAAAAACGGATTCAAAAGGATTTTGAGCTCGATGGTTTCTAGTTCCAAAAAAATCTTAATCGCTCCTAGTATTCTTTCCGCGGATTTCACCCGCCTGGCGGAAGAAATCCGGGAAGTTGAAAAGGGCGGCTGCGATGTGATTCACGTGGATGTAATGGACGGCCATTTTGTGCCGAACCTTACGATTGGGCCTCCTGTGATCCGCTGGATTCGAAAAACAACCAAACTTCCGCTGGATGTGCATTTGATGATTGATGAACCTATTCTTTATCTTGAGGATTACAAAAACGCAGGTTCGGATTGGCTGACCGTTCATGTGGAAGCCGCGCGCGAAGTGAAGGAAACCTTGAAAAAAATTAAAAACTTGGGAGCTAAAGTAGGACTATCCCTTCGGCCTAAAACACCGCTTGAAGCTCTCCTGCCTTATCTTGATCTCCTGGATCTTGTCCTGGTGATGACCGTTGAACCCGGTTTTGGCGGACAGTCTTTTATGCCTGATATGATTGAAAAGGTGAAAGGCCTTCGCGCTCAGTTTGCGGGATTGATTTCTGTGGACGGCGGCATTGCCCAAGAAACCGCGGGCGTGGCTTTGAGGGCCGGAGCCGATATTCTTGTTGCGGGGACGGCCATCTTTGGCCAGAAAGACCGCAGCCAGGCCATTCAGACTCTGCGTATGTCCCGCTAGTTTATGACCGCGCCTGAGAAAATTCGTAATTTCTCAATTATTGCCCACATTGATCACGGCAAATCCACTCTTGCCGACCGTCTCCTGCTTTACACCGGCGCCATTTCTAAACGGGAATTCCGCGATCAGATTCTCGATGATATGGATCTGGAACGAGAACGCGGGATTACGATTAAAGCCACGGCCGTAAGGCTTCACTATAAAGATTACATCCTGAACCTGATTGATACGCCGGGGCATATTGATTTCACTTATGAAGTTTCAAAAAGTCTGGCGGCGTGCGAAGGTGTTTTGCTTCTGGTGGATGCAAGCCAGGGGATTCAGGCCCAGACCGTAACTAATCTGTACCTGGCCATGGAGCGCAATCTCACGATTATTCCTGTGATTACTAAAATCGATTTGCCCACGGCTTATCCCGACCGGGTGAAGCAGGAAGTGATGAATTTTCTAGGAGCATCCGAAAATGAAATTCTTTTGACCAGCGCGAAAACCGGTGAGGGGACAGAGGCCATTTTGGATGCCATCATTGACCGGATTCCCGCTCCGGCGGGAAATCTCGAAGGCCCTTTAAAGGCGCTGATCTTTGATTCCAAGTACGACATTTACAAGGGTGTTATTACGTATATCCGGATCTTTGACGGAGCCATTCAGAAGGACAACGCTTTTCTAATGATGCAAACCGGCGGCCGGCATCATGTGGAAGAATTGGGGATTTTCAATCCGCGGCCGGAACCGATCCAATCCTTGAGCGTGGGCGAAGTCGGTTATATTGCCGCCGCAATCAAAGATATATCAGACGTTAAAATTGGAGACACGGTGACTCTCGCGGATCAGCCGGCCTCCGAGGCGCTTCCGGGTTACCTCGAAGTCAAGCCAATGGTTTTTTGCGGCCTTTACCCAATTAACGCTAAAGATTTTACTCTTTTGCGCGATGCTCTTGGTAAACTCAGGCTGAATGACTCGTCGTTTGCCTACGAAACCGAATCGTCAGCTTCACTTGGATATGGATTCCGCTGCGGATTTCTGGGGCTCCTGCATATGGATATTGCCAAGGAGCGGCTCGAGCGTGAATTTGGACTCGATCTTTTAATTACGGCGCCCAACGTTGTCTACCGTGTGGTGAACACAAAAGGAGAGGTGATTGAGCTTGATAATCCTACCAAGCTTCCGTCCTCTCAGGAGATTGAGCGGGTTGAGGAGCCGTATATCCGGGCTCATTTACTGATCCCGGCCGCCAATTTAGGAACGATTATGCAGCTTTGCCAGGACCGGCGGGGAATTTATAAAAGCACCGAATACCTGGACCCGACGCGCGTCATGCTGACTTATGAAATACCTTTTGCGGAAGTTTTGATGGATTTTTATGATAAGATTAAGTCCCTGACTTCCGGATACGGTTCTTTTAATTATGATTTTATCGGGCACCAGCCCTCCGAGCTTGTAAAACTTGATATTTTGATTAACACCCAGCCCGTGGACGCGTTATCCAGCATTGTGTTCCGGGAAAAGGCTTACCACCGCGGTAAGGCTCTAGTTGAGAAGCTTAAGGAAGTGATCCCGCGCCAGCTTTTTGAAGTCGTGATTCAAGCGGCCATTGGATCCAAAATCATTGCCCGGAATTCCATTAGCGCGATGAAAAAAAATGTCACGGAAAAGTGCTACGGCGGCGATATTACGCGCAAACGCAAACTGTGGGATAAACAAAAAGAAGGAAAAAAACGCATGAAAAGGATCGGGACGGTGGATTTGCCTCAGGAAGCGTTTATCTCGATCTTGCGTTTGGATGAATAAATGAGGAATTTCTGATATGCCGATTTGGATCCCTTTGGCCCTCTTAGCGATTGCGATTCTTTACCGCCGGAAAATTGCGGAGGAATGGCATTTTTTCCGGACCCAGCGCAGCGAATGGCTCAAGGAGAAATGGAAAAACTGGGGTGAGCCTTTTCTCATTGCCGCGGTTCTGGCGGTTTTGATCCGAACATTCATCCTGGGACCTTATAAAATCCCCACGGGTTCGATGCGGCCCACGTTTTTGGAGGGGGACCGCATTTTTGTGGACAAAATATCCTACCGTTTTAATCCCCCAAAGCGCGGGGATATCATGGTTTTTAAATACCCCAAAGATAAAAAGAAGGATTTCGTGAAGCGCCTGGTGGGGGAATCAGGAGATAAAATTGAAATCCGGGACGGAAAGATTATTTTAAACGGTAGCATTTTGGATGACACGCCGTTCACGGAGCATTATTACTATAATCGCGACGACTGGGACTACGGGAAACGAAACGAAGTGATCCTGGTGCCGGCGGATAGTTTTTTTGTGCTGGGCGATAATTCCGCGCAATCCTCAGACAGCCGGAATTGGGGCTTTGTGCCCAAGAAAAATGTTGTCGGTAAAGCTTTTTTCATTTGGTGGCCCCCCAAACGGATTAAAGTTGCCCACTGAGAGAATGCCTTCCGAAAAACTTCCTTTCCTATGGGGAAGTGCGACCTCCTCGCATCAAGTCGAAGGAAACAATACCGCAAACGATTGGTGGGCCTGGGAAAAAGAGGGGAAAGTCAAAACCCCATCGGGCCCTGCCTGCGACCACTACCGCCGTTTCCGGGACGATTTTGACCTCTTCGCTAACCTTGGCCACACGGCTCACCGCCTGTCCCTTGAGTGGAGCCGTTTTGAGCCCGAGGAGAATGTTTGGAATGACGAAGCGTTTCGTCATTACGAGGATGTTTTAAACGAACTTCGCGCGCGTAAGATTGAGCCCGTCGTGACGCTGCACCACTTTACCAATCCGCAGTGGCTTGCCGCCAAAGGCGGGTGGCTTCGAGAAGACGCGGTATTTTATTTTGAGCGCTATGTTAAACGGGTTGTCAGGGCGCTCGGGTATTACGTCCAGTTCTGGATTACGATCAACGAGCCTCTGGTCTATCTTTTTCATGGGTTTCTCACCGGCCTTTGGCCGCCCGGGCATCAATCAGTCCGGGATTGCAAAACAGTATTCCGCAATTTACTCCAGGCTCATATGGTAGCTTACCGCGCCATTCATGAAGAGTACGCGAGGACCCAAAAGAAAACTGTGTGGGTTTCCATTGCGCACCATATGACCCACCTTGTGCCGTGCCGGCCTGAGCGGTTGGAAGATCGGTTAATGGTTTATTTCAGAAAATGGTTCTCTAATTTCCTATTTTTGGATGCCGCGGTGTCCGGCTTTCTTTTCTACCCGGGTTTTTTCTGTGAGTTGCTGCCGGGTCGTGAAACCCTTGATTTTATCGGAGTTAATTATTACACAAGGGAATTTATCCGGTTTCCAGGCTTATCCCATTTGGCTTCTTTAGGGGAGTCTTGCTCCAAGGAACACCACCTGACTGAAATCAAACCCCGGAATTCAATGGGGTGGGAGATTTGTCCTGAAGGCCTTTATAAGGCGCTTTGCGACCTCAAGCGGTACGGGCTGCCGATCCTTATCACCGAGAATGGAATTTGCACTGAAACCGATGCGGAGCGCTCCAAATTCATTCAGGACCACCTTGCAGCCGTTCAGCAGGCGATTGATCAGGGCGCTCCGGTTTTTGGGTATCTTTACTGGTCGGGCCTTGACAACTTTGAGTGGGACAGCGGGTTTGGCCCCCGGTTTGGCATCACCAAGGTGGATTATAAAAATTTTCAGCGAAAAGTGAAAGATAGTGCTCATGTTCTCACGGAGAATTGCCGTAAATTATTTGCCGGAGAACCCGATGCAAAGCGATTTATTTGAAATTCCCATTCCAAGCCTCTCATCCCAGGCTGCTCCCAAACTAGCCTTTCTTGAGCGTTTTCGTTTTTCCGTTCGTTTCGACCAGGCCCTGGTTGGAACCATTGCTCTGATCATGATTTATGTTCTGGTGTTTTCCTTTGGTGTTGAGAAGGGGAAGCGCTTTGCCTTGGTCGAGCTTAAGGCGGAGCGCCTGAAGCGTGAGACAATGGTCGAGGAGTTGGGCCGGAAGCTTATGGAAAAGTCCTTTCCCGGTGAGTCTGCGGCAGGCATGAAAGCATCAAATCCTTCAAATAAAAAGGGGGTGGCTGTAAAGCAGGGGAGCCTCCCCGCGGTTTCATTGGTACCCTCCGCCGCCCAAGCGGATACGGTTAAAACGGCCGCCAAAGGGAAAGAGAATCCATTGGTAAAGGTAAAGGCTGGAGCTAAGACAGAGGCTATCGCAAAGCCGACGGAAAAAATGAAAGGGATTCCGCAAGGTAAATATACGATTCAGATTTTGACTTATACGAATAAGAAAAAAGCAGCGGCCCAGACTCTGCTCAAGGAAATCCTTCAAAAGGGCCTCAAAGGTTTTGTGATGCCCACGGGTTCAAATTTGGTGGTTTGTGTCGACGCCTTTGAGAATCAAAGCGCTGCTAAAAAGATGCTCGCCGAACTTAGAGCTCAAAACATGGTTCCCACGGACGCGTATATTCGCCTTATCCCCCAATCCGCCGGATTATAAGGCGCTAAAAATTTCGCCTTCCTTCTAGCAAGATTTAATTTTTTCAGTCTCTTGGAACGCCATCGCTGTTCTCAGGCCAATTTGCTTTGTTTAAGCTTTGAAAAAGCGGCCTGTTCGTGTTACCTTACGTCATTATTTCCTGCCACTTATGATCCATTTTAGGAATGAGAAATCCAGTTTCATTCGCCGCATTTTATCAGTCATAACCGCATCCTTATTTACATGGAACACTCTTGCTCTCGGCGGCGGAGTGCAGCAAATTTCAATCCCTGAGTCCCAAGTTTCCACGATTGCGCTTCCCCTCGAACTGGGTGAAATTAAGCATATTTTCAACGGTTCTAAAAAAGGGCTGGTGATTCATATCCAGGATGCCCACGTCAATCACGAGGCTCAGCGCAGCCTTGCGGCAATCATTGATTTTTTTGCCTCCGGATATAAGGCCCGCCTTGTGAGTGTCGAGGGCGCCTCAGGAGAATTGGCGCACCATCTTTTGTCAGCCTTTCCGGATGACTCAATAAGGAAAAAGGTTGCCGATTATTTCTTACGCGAAGCCTTTATCAGCGGTCCGGAATATCTTGCCCTGTCAAAGCGCAAGGATCTTGTTTTGTTTGGCGCCGAAGACAAGGTGCTTTATGAAACGAATCGGAAGACTTTCCTTGATGCTCTGAAGCTTCAGCCGAAGGATCAGCGGATTTTGGCGGAGGTCCGGAAAATCATGCAGGCCCTTGGCCGCTATGTTTTTAAAGAAGACCTGTGGAAACTGATCCGGTCAAAGTCCTTTTTTGAAGGCCGGGGCGAATGGGACCTTGCCGGCTATGTCCGTTACCTTTTGAAAACAGCGGATCAATGGAAAGTCGCCCACCGTTCTCCACAGATAGAGATTCTTATGAAGCTGGTGGACCTGGAAAATCAAAGAGGTTCGAAGGATACACGGGACGACGTTGAATGGGCCGCTTTATCGAATGGGATTAACGTTGGGATTTTTGATGAAATCCGCCGGCTTGAACAAGCTTTGGAAGAAAAAATGGTCACAAGCGATAAGGAAAGAAAGCTTGCCCGTCTTTTCCGGCTGCTTGAAGTTTACGAGAAAATATTTGATTTTTCACTGACGAAAGAAGATGCCGAATTCTTCATGAAACATCGGCGTGAGTTTAACTCCGAGACCTTTGTCCGGGCTCTTGCGCCGCTTCTTACCACTTATCATTTTGACCAGGATATCAGGGAATTATCCCTTGATCTTTTAGACAACGATCTGCCCCGATTTGAAACCTTTTATCAATTAGCCCTTAAGCGGGACGATATTTTAATTTCCAATACCCTTAAGAAAATGAAAGAGGCCCGTCAAAATGTTTCCGTGATCGTCACAGGCGGTTTCCACACGCCGGGGATTGAAAAAACACTCCAGGCGAAGGGGATTTCTTACCTCGTGATCGCTCCGCGTCTCGTGCAGCATGTGGATAAAATCAGTGAGAGTAAGCGTTATACGCAGGCTATGCATTCCGGTCTGACCCCGTTGGGCAAGCTTTTGAGTGAGGCTTATGCGCCGGCACTTTCCGGGCGGGTAAATGATCCGCATTACCAGATAGGGACACCTTCGCGCATACCTACGGAAACTGACTTGAAGACTGTCTTAGCCCCTGAAAGTCTGGAAAATTTTAATCCCGCGGCTTATTTTAAACAATTTCCCTTTGCCGAGCTTCCATTTATCTGGGCCGAGTTTTCTTCAAGTATTTATGCGGCACAGGGGAAAGAGCTTCGAGACATTGAAGGCCAATTAAGGCCCCAGATACAAGAAAATGTATTACGCAAAATGTCCGCTTCCCTTTCTCCGGCCGAAAAAAAGTGGGGCCCATTTTTTTATGCTTCGCTTCGGGGTGAGCGGTATCCAACAGGTCCTTCCCGGGGAATTCTGCGGGGGCCGAACTTGAGTAGAGGGGCTTATCTTGAGACTGTGTGGTCCCTTGGTGACAATCCCTCCGAAGTCAGTACCCTGAAAAGAGGTGCACGTTTTGAACTTGACGGTGTCCATCTTGAATTCTCATTGCGCCGTGGAAGAAAGCTTGATTTCGAAACGGCCGCTCGGGCTGGCGCATTGCGGTCGGAGGTTCGAAGCAGTAAGCCTGGGGGACCCTTTGAGCCCCTCCTGAGCCGTGATTATGGCGCCCCTGAACGTTTTGTGGATATTTACCGGAAGTTAAGCGAAGGGAATTCGAGGAAATGGAAGCCGCATGAAATGATCGCGCTTCTGATGCTTTATGGAATGGTGCCTAACAAGAATCGTACCGAAGCTCAAAATTTTCGTCCTGTTCCGCCGCAGATTGAGAATGCATTCGTCGAGCATTTTTTGCCGGCGGTGGAAAAGTTTCATAGAAGAGTTGTGGAGCCTGGCGGAGAGGGGCATGCCTTTGCCGAGCTGTTTCAGCAGGCTTACAGGTTAGCCCGAAGTTCTTCCGAAATGGATAACCACATTCCGAGTTACGGAAATAAAAAGGGCATGGCACCTCTGTTAGGTCTTTTCGCAGCGGTCAAACAAGTCTTTTCTGATCGCAAAGGCGGGTTCTTTGGCCGTCCCGAGGTTTGGGCCAGCTTCAGAAAGCAATTTAGACAAGATATCATGGAAAGCATGTCTGATTTTTTCAATGGCCAATATCAGCTCGGGGGCATCATGACAGATGAAGCAGACCTTCTTGATGAAAAAATATTTGCTTTCCCTAAGCTCACCCAAAGCATCAAAGAGAATCTCATCCACGAAGGGTTAAGTTTAGCCTCCTTCATCTACAGGCGGGCGCACTGGATTGATAAGGAGGGTAAGAAAACGCTGAAGTTAAAAGATCGGAAGCGCGCCGCCAAGAGGGTTTACACCTTGAGTGTTAAAACCCCGGAAGGGCGAAAATATTTCATCCTTTCTGTTACGCAGGTTCAGTCCAATGGGGACGGCCGGATTGCTCAGCTGGATTATCATCTTGAATCTTCTCGGGAACTTAACCGCTTAGAGGAAATTTTGCGAAATGCGCAGCAGGCAGGGGACAATGCAAGCCTGCATCAGATATTTGGGCGTCGATTGCCTTCTTTTGTCAGGATTGGTGTGGCTCCAAAACCACCGGTCCAAAATGGCTGGCATATGTACAATTTAAGAATCGAGGCCGAGCCGGTTGAAATCCTCGCGGGAATTCGGCCTAAAGAATTAGAAGCTGAACCGCAGGTATCCGACCCGGATTGGAACGAACTTTATGATTCTGAAGCAGGAGGAGACCCCTATGCGCTTGGCGTGAATTTGGGGCAACCCGCGCGTCAGAAGGTCCCGCATCATTTGGATGACTTGCTCGATTCAGCCTCTGATTTCACTTTAGTTGAAGATGGCGAAGACTTTCTTGAAATGGAAGAGCCTATTTCGACCGCGGGTGCAAGAAACGTCGCTTCAAAAGGGGTTCCGTCAAGCCTTCCTCCTCCAATAGAGGAAGTTCCTTCTTACGCAGTTTCGGAAGAGCTCCTTCAAGAGGTTCCGCCCCTTTTAGAAAGTCTCCCTAAAGAAACTCCCGTTCAGATAGCTTCAAGTTTTGTCGCCTCTGGGGTGCTTGGTGCGGCCATTCGTGGGGGAGAGGCGGCGGGGAAAGCGGTCACGCAAAACCTGGGAATTGAAAAAAAATTCTTGGAAGCAAGCGTCCGGTCCCTTGGACGTCAAGCTGTACAGCGAATTCTTGATCAAGCCAGGCCTATCCTTGAACAAATGAAAAATGCAAAACCGAGTGGAATTAAAACCTTAACTGAAAATTTAGAAGGCGTGATTGATCAGGAATTTATGCCTATTCGTGAAGTTATCAATACTGACGAATTAAAAAAAATGTACATTGTGATTCAAAATGATTTAGCAACACAGCTCGAACCTCTCGTCGATCAAGCTTTGGGGGAAATGAATGAGGAAATTCAAGAAGCGGTTGATCAAGGCCTTCCGCAACTTGACGAAAAAGTCAAAGCTCTTGAAGTGCGGCTGGATGAACCTGCGCAACCGAGTCAGCAGAGAAAATTATTAGAGAAGCGTGAGCAGGACGCACTTATGGAGCTTGAGAGGCGCCGGCAGGAAGAATCTCAGCAAGTGGAGCTGCTTAATCAAGAAGTTCAAAAGCTTGAATTGAAATTGGCGGAACAGCCTGAAGCAAGTACCCAGATGCCTGCATTGCAAGAGGAAGCAGTAAGATTGCAAGAGCAGATTGAAACGCGTGATCAGAAAGCCGTTGAGCAATTAGATACTGCCCAGCAAGAAATTACCAAACTCCAGGGGGAATTGGAAAGGCGCCGTGTTGCCCTGGAAGAACAGCGTCAAAAGATTGAACAGGAAACTCAGGCGCTTAATCAACGGAATCAGGAAATGGAAAAGAGCGAATCGGAAATCGAACAAACAAAGCAGGAATTAGAGCGCCGCCGTCAATATGCGGATAATTTTTGGGAGGATCTCCAGCAAAGAGGACGTGAAGTCAACAATCTCCTCCGCGAAGTCGAACAGAGCGAAGCGCAAGTGCAGGAAATGAGGGAAGCGTTAACTGAGCGGCGTCAAATGCTGGATGAGCGGCAGCAGCGCGTCCGTGAATCAGAGGAAGAAATCAATCGATCCCGCGAAGAAGAGGAGATAGAAGGTTTAGAAAATGTTAGAAGTCAGGAATTAGGGATTGCAAAAGAAAAAGCGTCAGATGCCGGCATCCCGCTGGAGGCGCTTCAAGGAAAAAAATTCCAGGACGTTAATGCCTTGGCTGAAGCAGGAAGAAAAATTCAAGAGTTGTACGCCATTTTGAAAACAAGTGAAGATCAATTCAACCGTAAAACTCCTCAAATGCGCATTACCCCCGGGATGCTGGCGATGCAGCAGATAGACACTATGAAAGAAGAAAGCGTTGAATTTGAATCGACGGCCGAATACCAATCCTTTAAAAAAGAAGAAGAGCGTCTGGTGAAAGAGCTTCAAAAAAATCCTGTTTTTCGAGGAAATGTGATTCAGGATTTGTATCATCAATTTGGCAGAATGAAGGAAATGACAATAAAACGGCTTCGAGAGAATTACGAAGACAGAAGAGAAAGGATTAACCGTACTATCGAGATTTGGAAAAAGCTTAGAGATATTGCAGATCAGCAGGAGGCTTTGACTGAAAAGGATTGGGGGAATGCGGAATCATTATCGCGGGAATTCAGGGAAGTCAGTTCTTTTCCAGGATTGAGTCAGGCTGGCAGTCCGACATCGAATCTGATGAGCCGGATCCAATTAAGGTGGCTTTTCCAGAAAGTCTCTTCGCTCCCGGCTTCGTCGTTTAATGCGCCCAAGAAATTAGCGGAATATGAAACAGAACTCAAGGATATTTTACGTCCTTTTGGCAAAGGTGGTCTTGCCCAGATGCAGGATAATCAGCCTATTAAAAAAATTCTCATGGAAATCGAGCGGCAAATGACCCATAAACGTATGGGGGTTGTGGAAAAATCTTTAGCGGACACGCAAAAAATGCGCAAAGACGGGGAAAAGGCGAAAACTAAGGAAAGTATCAATTTGGATGAGGAGATGAAAGCGCCTGCTGAAAACCGCGAAGAAGAAACCATTCAGTCTGGATCCGCTGATACCGAGCAACCTGTCGGATCCAGTCCTGATATTGAATTGAAGCCTCCAACCGGGGAATCCGCTCGATCTGAGCAATCGCAAGTAGAAACTTTTGCAAGTTTTTCTTTAAGTCAGCGTGAAGTATTTCAATCGTCAGCTGCGGAACTCCGTGTAGAAATCGAGAAATTGAAAGCAGATACGAATCAGAAAACAGCGAAAACAAGAGCCGATAAAATTAGAAGCAAAATCAGCGACCTCCCGCCCGGAGATGTTCGCGATAACATTGACGATGACTTTGGGAGTGCCGTTATTGAAGTGGCAAAAAAATTTGGTTCAAAGCAGCGTTCAGAAGTCAGAAAAATGGGCGGTAATTACCGGAGAATGTTAGAAGCCATTGCTTCCAAGGATGATTTTGAGAGAGAACAATTATTGAATCGGGCCGTTGCAAGATTCCGAGGTCATTTAATACGTCAAACAATATTTAATGGTTTTGTCGCGAGGCCTTTGAATCAAAGGGGATTGACCGTTTTTAAATGGAAGCCCTACTACTCGGCTGACGATTTCGAGCGAATATTGACCTCTCAGCCAAGAGCCGCGATTGCCGTCTCGTTGGGTAAAGCGGGATTTGCGCCGCCCGAACTTTTATATCTTGAAGAAAGATTTGCGGGAAGATTTTTTGTCATCCAGGGCTCGGTTAATGAGACGGCGGCCCTCGTTTTAGGCAAATTGAAACTCAAGCCGGCGGAGAGGATTCAATTAGCGCTGACGGATGACCTCTCTAAAGTCGAAGGGGAGAGAATCCGTAAGCTCCTTGCGGCTGCTTTAATCAAGACAGCCATTGGTTTCGCGCCGGGCAATGTGATTGTCGTTAGCGATGAGCTTGTCCCGTCGGATCGTTACCTTGATATTTCCAGTGGAGATTTGGTTGAGGCCTGGTTTGCCGAGGAAAAAGCCGCGGAATATACGGCCACCCGGGCCTAATTTTTTTAGTTTTTCGCTACTTTCAGCTAGCAAAATTTACCCGAATGAGTATAATACGGCCTCTACTGTCAGGGGAGGGATTGGTTTTAGCCGGACGCCCCATCCTATTTAAGATAAGAAAGGAAGTTCTTTAGATTATGTCGCAACATTCATCTCTTCGTGTTGATAGCGTTGGCGTACGCCACAGGAATGTGCTCAAACGGTTGGAACGTATCAAAAAGATGCAGGAAGAAGGCAGATGGCCGGATGACGCCTCGATTTACAACCTTCCAAAGGTTAAGTCCGTAAAGATTAAAGTTAAAAAAGTGAAGGAACCAAAAGCCGAAGCCGCTCAGCCAGGTGAAGCCGTTGCCAAGCCGCAAGCCGGAAAACCCGGGGCTGCGCCAGCCGCACCTCCAGCCGCTGAAAAAGGCGCTAAAGGAAAGAGTTAGTCCGAACCTTAAGATTGAATGATGATTACGATCCGACGCTTTAGCCCTGGGGATGAAACTCAGGTAAAAAATCTTGTCACTGAAATCATGAACGGTGAGTTTCATGATTCCAAAGCCGCCTATCCCACTGATGATATCGAAAATATCAACCGGACGTACGGCGGATTAGGGGAGGCGTTTTTTGTAGCCTGCGACCGTGATAAGGTCATTGGAACGGTTGCGATCAAAAAGGAAGAGGACCGTGTGGCTTTGCTCAGGCGGTTATTTGTTGCGCTGCCTTACCGGAGCCAGCAAATCGGTGTGAAACTAATCGACCACGCGTTGGAGTTTTGCGCGGAAGTCGGATATGATGAAGTAATTTTTAAAACCACCTCGGCCATGAAACGGGCCATTGAAATCTGCAAAAAAAAGGGGTTTATCCAACGGGCCAAATTGACGTTAGGCCCGACTGAATTGTTTAAGTTTTCGTTTTCCCTTCGGGGCGGCATTCCAAGTAAAGTCAAATAGGGAATTGTTAAAATGGGCTTATTAAATTACCGTAAAAAAAATGAGCAGCTTCGCACCTTAACCGAAAAAGAAATTCAGGAAAAACTCTACGGCCGATTTCGCCTTTCCCACAAAGAAGATACCGGTATTTCCTCAATGCCGCCAAGGAATTCAGCTTCGCTGGCCACCATTGAGAAAGTGGAAGAAAAGTCCTCCGATTTGTTTGCCCCTTCGATTTCAGCGGCTCAACCGGGTTTTTCTCAGAAAAATTCAAGAGTTGAGTTTGAACCGCAGGAAAAAGAAATCAAAAAAAGTTTTGCTGACGTGAAATCTGACATAACGGCTTCCCCGTCGAAGATGCATTCAAGGCCCGCTGTTTTTACTAAACCCGCCTCCCGGCCTGTTTCGCGTCCTAAGCAGGCTTTCTTTGCGGGCTTCCTGAAAATTTTACAGGGTATAGGGGGTTTGATTGGAAAGGCTCTGGGGAGTGTTGTGGTTGTGATATTGAAATTTGCGGGAGCTTTTTTGGAGGCGATTCTCATTTTTTTAAAAAAGGGACAAAACCGGTATTGGGTGGGGGCAATCGTTTTCCTTTCCATTTTACTTGGCAGTATTCATCATTTAAATGTACAGCGTGAAATTGCGATGAAAACGCCACGCTCGCGTCCTGTTGCTCCTATGGTGCAGGCACGAAACATTTCGGAATCTCCGGCACCTGTTTCAGCATTGGCAGCACGATTGGAGAGGGCTCCCGCCGCTCCTTTGTCGCCAACCGTATCCACGGATATTGTGCCTGGTGAGAATGTGAATGCCCTGACGCCCTCGGAACCGGCTTCGGCGGGCGGAGCGCAAGGGGCATTTGTGATTCAGGTCGTTACGTATGCAACCCAGGCGGATGGCACAGGGCTATTGAAACGATTAAACCAGGATGGTTTTTCGGGTTTAGTGAAGCAATCCACGCGCAATACCGGTAAGATCTATTACACGGTATTTGTCGGCAGATTCAAAACCTACCGCGAGGCGCAGGAAAATTTAGCTCAGTTTCAGAAAAAGGAAATTTCAAAACCCTTTCAGGATGCTTTCATCCGCACTCTTCAATAGAGGGATTTATGTGGGATGGGTTTAATAAGAGAAAATTCCCAAGACTGAATCTTCAGTGTGAGATCACCATTGAACCTCCAGAGCCCAATATGTCTCCGATTGTGGCAATCACCGAAAACCTGGGCGAAGGCGGTGTTTGTGTGATGCAGGATCTTCCGTTAGAGCGTTTCAGCCGCTGCCACCTCCGTCTCGAATGGGATAAAAAGCAGCCCCGGATTGAATGCGCGGGGAAAGTGGTCTGGATTATTCCCCGGCGAGACCCGTCGGACCAAAAACTGCGATATGATACCGGTATTGAGTTTCAAGAAATGAAGCCTGAAGACCGTGAAAAGATACGGGCTTTTATCCAGGAAATCCTGCCCAAAGGTTTTCAGCAGCTTGCGTAGTCTTCATGCCCCAGCTTTTTTCCTTTGATATTGTTTCCCAGGTCAACTTGCAGGAAGTTGATAACGCAATAAACCAGGCGCTTAAAGAACTCCAAACCCGATTTGACTTTAAGGGGAGTAAAAGCTCCATCGAGTTTTTGAAGACGGAAAAGAAAATTCGTGTAATTGCCGACGATGAGCTCAAACTCAAAAATCTCGAAGACATATTAAAAAGCCGGATGGCTTCGAGAAAAGTCCCTTTAAAGGCTTTGCAATTCGGGACTCCCGAGAAAGCCTTCGAGGGTACCCTCCGTCAGGAAATTGAGCTTGTTCAGGGTATTCCGCAGGAAAAGGCGAAAGAGATTGTCAAACAGATCAAGCAAGCAGCCCTGAAGGTTCAGGCGGCTATCCAGGGAGATCAGATAAGGGTCTCGTCCAAGAGTAAAGACGAGCTTCAGGCTGTCATGGCCTATTTTCAGACCCACCCCTTTGAAATCCCTCTGCAATTCACCAATTACCGGTAACCCTCTTGTTGAAAATATTTTTGCCCCTGCCCTTGTAAGATTAAAAGGCGTGTGGTATAGTTCCTTTCGAGATTTAGAAAGTCATAAACGTAGTAGTGTATTCAATTATTTTAAGGCATTATGAAAGTCTTAGAGAATCATCCGAAACCCAAGT
>Ga0247727_10004558_pt1 | contig 29225 bp, 33 predicted proteins | sample WisWelCaveWW1625_FD_202498 | JGI IMG/M metagenome (GOLD analysis project Ga0247727, IMG submission 202498) | Biofilm microbial communities from Wishing Well Cave, Virginia, United States - WW16-25 | ecosystem: Environmental > Aquatic > Deep subsurface > Groundwater > Cave microbial mat | place...
CCGGATCGTAGAAACGCAAGATATACGGCATATCCGCTTCACCGGTTGGCAGCGCCCATAATTCCAATTTCAATCTTTCACTGATGAGCCGCCATCCCGTCAAAGTATCGTCGTTATCTTTGCCGTTGAAAGTTGGCGGCGGCAAAGTTTCCACTTCGCGCAAGACATATTCTTCGCCGGCGAGTTGATAACCTCGCAGCGGCGGATTAAGATAATGTCCGTAGGGATCGAAGAGATAGTATTCCGACACACCGATACGAGCATAAATCGCGCGCTTGGTGCCCAAATCTTCATCCTGAGTTTTGCGCGAAGTGATTTCAAAAATTACCTGCGGCTCATGTTGCTCAATCCAAAGCTTGTAGCTGCGCCGGCGATTTTTTGATACTCCCCATGCGACAAAAATATCGGACGAGACGCGGCGTTTGGGAAAACCTTCTTTGTAAAAAAGAAACATATTGGCGCCGACATAAACCAGCTTTTCGTTGCGGAGCCAATAACGCAGAATTTCGCGCAAATTAATGATATGCGAAATATGAGGGTCGCTCTCGGCCATAGGTTTTCCGTCTCCATCCGGATAGATGATTCGACGACGGGCAGCGGGTTTTGAGGCAAGAGTTTCTATTGACACAATTCCTCCACAAGAAACTATTCCAATGTCATTCTTCACTACAGCCCGTGACAATTGATAAAGCGCGGCAGACATTTTTCATCAGCACAGAATCAAGAGTACCGATAAATTGAATCAGCCTAGACTTTTCCACAGTCTGAATATTATCGAGATTAATTGCCGAGGTATTTTTTAAGCCATGCTCAATTCCAATGACAACCTCGCCAACTGACCCATGTATTGTTGACGTTATAGGAATCACAATTACAGTATTAAGCACAGCAATAGCTTCGGGACGACTTAGAACTAAGACAGGCCTGCGTTTGTCCGGTGGCTTAAATTCATAGTTCCAAATTTCGCCGCGCTGAATTATTCTGGCCATACTTGCTCATCAATCCATTCTCTGACTTCGCGTTCAAAGGCTTCGCGGGCGCGAGAATCGCCATAGGCTCGTTCGTACTGTTTTTTAATTGCGCGCTCGGCTTTCCGTTTTAAGAATGATTTCGCAGTGGCGCGAAAAAATTCCGAAATACCCAATGCTTGAACCTCTTCATCCCGGTTTATAGCCTCAAGCAACTCTTCATCAACTTCAATTTGAATGGCTTTCATGGCAACTCAGGTTGATTAATGTTAAACTCACTCAAACAACGCCTCGACAAATTCTTTCGGATCGAACGGCTGCAAATCATCGAGGCTTTCGCCGACGCCGATGAAGCGCACGGGAATTTTTAATTTCTCTTGAATGGAAAATACAATACCGCCCTTCGCGGTGCCGTCAAGTTTGGTGACGACGAGTCCGGTGACGTTGACCGCTTCGGAGAAAACTTCGGCCTGGCGCAAACCATTTTGGCCGGTGGTGGCGTCAATGATCAGCAACACTTCGTGCGGGGCATCGTGAATAACGCGGCTCATCACGCGCGAAATTTTTTTCATCTCTTCCATCAAGTTGCTTTTCGTGTGCAACCGGCCGGCAGTATCGACAATCACGATTTCAGTATTTTTCGATTTGGCAGATTGCACCGCATCAAATGCCACCGCGGCCGGATCAGCGCCCTGTTGCGTGCGGATAATATCGACATCGGCGCGCTGTGCCCAAATATCCAATTGCTCGGAAGCAGCAGCGCGAAAAGTATCAGCCGCCGCAACTAAAACCGAACGCCCATGCTCGCGAAAACGGTTGGCGAGTTTTGCAATCGTCGTGGTTTTGCCAACGCCGTTGACGCCGACCACCATGATAACCTGCGGGCGATTAGCCGGAGAAAAAAAATCACGGCGGCCATTGCTCGGCAGATTTGGCCGCGCCGCGAGACGTTCTTGCAAAAATTCCTTCATGCATGCGACAACGGCGTCCGCTGTTCCGGCTTCGCGTAAGCCGATACGCTCGCGCAATCGCGCGATCAAATCCGCCGTTAAATCATATCCCAAATCAGCGGCAATCAGCGTCGTCTCCAATTCCTCAATCGTCTTCTCATCCAACCGCGCTTTGCCGGTCATAGCGAAAACGACGCCGTCAACCAAACCTTGTTTGGTTTTTTGCAAGCCGGATTTTAATTTTTCAAAAAAAGAAGGCATTATTTTCAGCTCTGATTTAAAAACTGTTTCATTCGCGGCAAATACGATACGACCGAGATTAAAAACAACGCAACCATAATCCAAAAAAATGGCCATTTCACCGGCTTGATATCGAAGGCGAAAACGATCAAGACCATTGCCATCGCGGTGACGGCGACTTTGCCGGGCCAGTTCGATTCCGGCACTTTGACTCGAACCGTCATAAACAGACCCAAAATTAAGATAGTAAAATCACGCGCCAGAATCAATATCAAAAACCACTTAGGAAAGTCGCGATAGAGCGTCAAATAAAGCGCGATGCCACCCACGCAAATTTTGTCGCTGAGCGGATCCATAATGCGCCCGAAATCGGATTGCTGATGAAAGCGACGCGCGAGAAAACCGTCGAACCAATCGGTTGCCGCGGCCAGCATCATGAAGCCAAACGCGAGGAGATTGCCGGACGAGGTGTTTTGGTGCAGAAAAAATAAAATCGGAATGAGCAAAAGCACGCGCGAGAAACTCAGAAAGTTTGAAATCGTCCACCAGTTTCGAATGTTGGCGCGGGAACGATCCGGCGATTCGGCGAGCGTGTGAGGTGTCGGCATTAGTGCATGAAAATTTTCAAGACGTCGAAAATCAAACTGGGATGCCGGATGAGCGCGGCTTTAAAAACATTGAGCAGCGTGCGGTCTTCCGGCTTTTTAGCGAGCACCGCCTCGGCGGTGCGATTCAACTCGTCATCGGTGAATTTATAAACGGCTTGTTTGATTTTGTACAACCGTTCGTGATTTTTGCCGTCGGCTTCGTGCCATTCTTTTGAATATTGCTCGAGACGCTGGCGCGAAACATCGCCGTTGGCAATCGCTTCCGCTGCGACACGCCCGGCGATTTTTCCCGCAACCATTGCCGTGACGATGCCACCGCCGGTCATCGGATTGATTTGATGCGCCGCATCACCGACGAGCATCACCCCGTCGTCGACGATTTGTTTCAACGTCGGCGCGCAGGTGACGCCGCCGACAACGGTGTAAACCGCCGCCGTTTTTGGAAAACGCCGGTCGATAAATTCCTGCAAATAGCGCTGCGCGGATTTATGCCGCGCAAAATCGCCGGAGATGCCGAGGCCGACATTCGCCACCGAATCGCTTTTCGGAAAAATCCACACATAGCCGCCGGGCGAAATCTCGTGGCCAAAAAAAAGATAAATGTAACGGCGATCAATATTCGTGACGTTGGCGAGCGTCACTTGCATGCAGCTTTCCATGTCTTTCAATTTGGTGAAAGTGCGGAGTCCGGCAAAGCGGCCGACACGCGACTCGATGCCATCCGCGCCGATGACGACTTTCGCGGTCACGTCGTAATTTTTGCCAAGATGCTGCACGCGCACGCCGGTGATTTTGGCGTCGCCGTTCGCGCCCTCGCGAATGATGTCATACACGTAAGCTTTGGTGCGAATTTCAGCGCCTTTGGTGGCGGCAATCAGCGACAACTCATAATCAAAAATTTTGCGATCGAGAATGTAGCCGACCTCATTCAATCCATCGATCACGACTTCGCGGCCGTTCGGTGCGACCATCACGACGCCGGAAATCGGATTGGCAACGCCGCGCGGAATCGAATCCGGCTCGCAAACGACACGCAAACCCGCCGCGCCGACGGCTTCGGCGCAACGCACCGGCACGCCGACTTCGCGATCTTTTTCAAGCAATAAAACTTTCGCGCCTTTTTCCGCCGCCGCTTTCGCAGCCCACGAACCACCGGGCCCCGCGCCGACGACGATGACGTCGTATTCAGGTTGCATATAGATAATAATTGTTAATCTTACTTCCTCAATAATTTTTAAATAGCTTTTTTGTTTATCATTAATATATCGACATCCAAGAAAGATCACGCCCGATAACAAGCTCGGTCATCTCGGCATGATGTGTATTTTTCATTGCAATCGGCTTCGTTTCAAAGCCGTGTTTTATGGCTAAATCTTTGACTTCCTCAGCCATATCATACGTCATGATAAAATCACCTTGCAATGACTCACATATTTTAAAAAGTTGATTGTGATCTAAATCATAATGATTGTATAAACGACGTCCGGCTTTTTTCCCTCCCGCTGTATAAGGGGGGTCAATAAAAAAAACGGCATCGTTGTTGTTGGCATGGCGATGAAGCGCCTGCAAACCATCTCCGCAGATAAAATCAATACGTGATGCAACAAAATTGAGATTGCGGAAACGTGTCGCAAGTGTCGTGGGATACCAGCGCGACTGAATGCCTTTTCCATTTTCGCCATATTTTATAAAACTAGAGCCTTCCGCTAATATTCCTCCATGCAAGGTTCGGTTTTTCAGGATAGTTTGAAAAGCAATATACTTTTTGTCATCATAATGCTTATCGATTTCTTTGAGAACATTTTCTTTAGTTAAGTTGAACTTAAGAATTCTATCAGCGATCCAATCAGCATGGCCGTCCACAATAGACTGCCACACCGCCGCAACTTCGGCATCTCGTTCGACCATGAGAGTTTTTTGCGCCAGATTTTCAAACAGCGCCGTAAGGCTGATAATACCTCCTCCAGCAAACGGTTCGACAAGGAGGCGAGGGCGTAACGGCATGTGCGCAATCCATTTTCGAAAAGTTGGAACAAACCACGTTTTTCCTCCAGCATATCGAAATGGGCTTCGTTGGGGGAACGGATGCCACATTCACGACTTTGGGATAGGGACGATGGTAAGTTTGCAAATCTGGAAAAAGCAATTCCTGTTTCATTGCCGGCGCCACTTTTAAAATGGTTTCTCTAATGTTTCATTCCTTGGTGGAGTTTCAAGCTGTTCATCTAATTTATGCTGGAGAACTCTCATGAAATCTTCCAGTTTTCCAGGCACTGATTGCGTAATTGTCGATAGCGCGGATTGAAACTCGGTATAGACGATATCTATTTTTTCCAATTTAAATTGACCTGCATCAAGCTTCAAATCATAAAGCAGCCACGCTATTTCTGCTTTTTCTTTTTCCCGTTCGTTTCAATGTAGGAAGTGTTTCAAAAAAATTTCTGTTCAGAGCGACGGCCATCTTCTTTTTCCAACTATTGAGAATTCCTCCTTTAAAAATAAGCTGAGGCGCAAGGCGCTTTCGAGATGAAGAAAGATAATCCGGACGCGGGTAATTAGGCTCAGTGGACCAGTTCATGTTTTGATTTGCTTCTGGGTTGGCCAGATACTGATCAAATGGAGCGCGAACATTTCCGGAAATGTACACGGCTTGAATTTCTAATGCACCAAAGTCATAAATTTTCCCGTTCTCGTCATAAGCAACTAAAACGATATCTATATTGCCAGCAGATTTTCCAAAATAATCATTTAATCTAACTTCTGTAAGCGAGCTCCATTTTGCTCCGGATGGAAAAAAGAATTCCGCTGCAACATCGGTGATTATCCAGTCTTGCCGAAATCTTATGGGGCAAGTAATGACTACGCCATCGTTGTGGTATATGCTGCAAACCCCGAGAGGATTTTTAGCTTTATCTTTTGTACAATTTGGAATTTTATTGTTGAATGGACAAAGGCGATTTTTTCGATAACGTTCAGCAGCCGGTGTTTGATCTGTAATCAGATAACCAAATACTTCGGCAAGAGGTTGTTTGTATGCAGCCATAAAAATTAAATCATCTAAAAATTTATTTTCATTCCATCTAAAAGTGCCGGCAGAAAGCTGATATGCTCTATCGTCACATACTGCTTGTCATCCAAATCTTCCTCCACCACTCTTTCATGAATCCACGTCGTTTTATACGGAATATAAACGGCGCGTCCGCCTATCGCGATGACCGGCAGAATATCGGATTTGAGCGAGTTGCCGACCATGAGAAAACACTTCGGCGCGATGCCGTGTTTGGCTGCGATGCGTTTGTAAGTGTCGAGATCTTTCTCGCAGACGACTTCGATCAGACTGAAATAATCTCCCAAACCGGAGCGGGCAATTTTGGCTTCCTGATCGAACAAATCACCTTTGGTGATGAGCATCAGTTTGTAGGATTCTGCCAACTTCGCAATCGTTTCTTGCACGCCGTCGAGAAGCTCGACCGGCGCTTGCAGCATTTCTTTCCCGAATCCAATAATCATTTGAATTTCATTGACGCTCATTCGGCCTTCGGAAAGCTCGATGGCGGTTTCAATCATTGACAGCGTGAAGCCTTTGATGCCGTAGCCGAAGTGCTGCAGATTGCGAATTTCGGTTTCATACAATCGCTGATCGATCCACTCTTCGTTGTGATATTGGCGCAGAAGCTGTTTGAATTTATCGTGCGTGGTGAGATATAAATGCTCGTTGTGCCAAAGCGTGTCGTCGGCATCGAAGGCGATGACATCGATTGCAGATTTGTGAGGCTTCGGTTTCATGTTGCTATCGCTTCTTCTCGAGGCATGATCTTTCCCTGCGCATCGAGCGGCGCGAGGGTTTCGACCGGACAAATCCACACGCAGAGCATGCAATCGGTGCAGCGTTGGTTGATTTCGATTCTCGCTTCGTAGAGATCGATGGCATCAAAAGGGCAAACGGCAACACAGGTTCCACAAAAATCGCATTTATCGTTGATCACGCCGATCATGTTGTCTCCAGTGAATACTGTTAGCCGGTTTCCCAGTTTGCCGGTTAGCCAGTTTGTGGCTTGATGTCATTCAGAAGGAATCCTTTTTATGATTCAGATAATTCTTGGGAAGAAAAAAATTTTACAGAATTACATTTTCTTACTTCGCTGCAAAGTTGGGGTAATTCAATCCAAATCGCCGGCGGTAATACCAACGCGAAAAATAGAATACGAAAGCAATGAGAAAAAAATATTGCCAAATCTTTATGCAAATGGCGGCTGCCAAAAAAAGAATCGGCAATTTGATGGCGCGAGAAACTTCCGCCAGATTCTGCTTGATGGCGGCGCGGATAAAAAACGGCGCGGCGATCAATGCCGGATAAAAAATTATCCAATCTTTCAACCAGTATGATGAAAACAACGCGCTTAATTCTAAAACGCCACCAACCATCGCCGTAACCGCAAAACCGTAGTGCACGCCGAACGTCATCTTTTCACATTCTGCATCGCCATCGAGATCGAGCAGGGTTGTATAAAGATAAACGGCGGCAACAGCAAACATGTACGGCAGCGCATGTTGGATGGGCAATTGCCATTCGATTTTTTGCGACCACCAGCCGGCGGTGAAAATCAACAGCGCACCCAGCGCATTCGCGATGAGGCCGAGCAACGGCCGGCCTTTCCAGGCAAACGGCGCGACGTTGTAAAAAATGCCGGTGAGCAAAAAAACCGCGACCAGCAGCGCGCCGATGGAATTGCCGTAAAAAAAACCGGCGGTGATGGCGAAGATGCTCAGCAAAATCATTTCAGTCCAGGCCACCGGCGGCGAAACATGATGGTCGGCAATGAGAAAGAGCTTATGGTTGCGCCGGTCAGTTTCAACATCGCAGAGTTGATTGAGAATGTAACCGCTCCCCATCAACAACGTCAAAATCCCGAGCAGGCTCAACGAATTTTGGTCGAGTGTTGGCGCCGCGCCATTCAATCCGGCGCCGGAAAATTTATGAAAGGTCAGATAGCCGGCGGCGTAAACCGTCCACACCGGAAAAAACAGCGTCGGCCTTAAAATAAAAATATAATCGCAGAATTTAACGATCCTGTTCATGCCCTGTTCGTTATCTCGCCTCCTGCGAGATCAGTGAGTCTCGGCGTCACTGCGCGAGAAAAAATTATTTCAGTCGCTTCATTTTACGAATATTAAAAAAGAGCGGCTTATTCGGCCATAAAGCGCCGTTAATGAGCTTGTATCCTTCTTTCATGGCCTGAAACGATATCCAGGTCGAAGCCGTGCCCTTCAATGCATCAAAGTGAAATGCTCCCATTTCATCGGTGGTGGTCTTTTGGCCGACTTCGGGCAACATGACCGTCACTCCCGGCAAGGGCAGACCATATTCATCTTTAATTTGTCCTTTGAGCGTTCGCCGCACCAAACCGGATAAAACTTCGGGCAAATCCAAAACTTTATCCGGCCCGTCAGGCGCTTTCGTTTTCCCCGGAGATTTCAGCATGGAGAGAATGCCATTCACGACTCCAAGCCCCAGGCGCACGCTTTCTAATATTGTGTTCTGTTTTTTTGCGGTAGCCTCGGCTGGAGGCGAAACCGTCAGCGCGGCTTGCTCTTCCCACAGCCGGCCATCGGCGGCGCGCAGATAAAGCACGGGATTGCCAAAAACCGCGCTCGCGAATCGTTCCTGCAACAACGCTTTGCGAGCGCGCGACATGGCGACTTCGGCTTGCCCGCCGTCGCGGGGGCTGCACAATTCGGCGTAAAATTCCGTCGCAAACAAGATCGCCTCATCGTTGGCGAGGCGGTATTGCATGGCGATCACCGCCGGCACGCCACGCAGCACGAGCTGCGGCGCCGCTCCCGCCAGCGTTTGATGCGCGGAACGGGTCGCGCCTTTGCAGGCATTCAGCACCACCAAACGCGTAGAGGGATAATCCGTAAAGAAGTGCGCGAATTGCGCCGCCGTAATCGACTCGGCAAATTTCTCTTCGTGGTCGAGATAAAGAAACGCTTCGTCGTTTTTAAATGCGCCGTGGCCGGCGTAATGAAAAATATGATACGCTTTCTCACGCAGCGCGGCGCGAATCGCAGCGCCGGTGGCAAGGCCTTCGACAAAATCAATGGCCAATTTTCTATTTAATTTCTCGCCGGTTTTTTCGAGCATCTCGCGTTCCGCCGCGGTATCCAAACCGGAATTTTGCGGGATAACCGCCAACAGGCGAATTTTTTCCGGGCAGGCGATGGCGCGTAGCGGTTCGGGCAGATTGAGATAACGGCTCAACGGCGTCTCCACCGAAGCGGCAAGAAACAATTGGCGCTCGGGCGAATAAAGAAATTCCCACGGCAACGCCGCGAGTTCCGGCGGATTGAGGCGCAGCCGCAACCGGAGTCCGCAGTCATCATGTCCGACCGTCTCACCCAACGCGCGATTCAGGAGCAAATTGATTTCACCGACAAACAGGCTTTGATATAATCTCGTTCCCAGTGTTTGCAGTTCTGCCGGTGAAATTTTATTTTCCTCAAGGCGTCCGAACAAATTAGTCACCGTCTCGGCATTCACCGTGATTTGCGTTTTGACGGGTGCTTGTGTCTCGCCATGATGGCTCGTCTGCGCCGAGAGCAGATATTCATGCGGCGCCTCGGCGGCGGATATGGTCAAGTCGAACGTCTGGTAAAGCATAAGCGCATTAAATTTTCTAAATAGCAACAGGTGTTTTCTGCTCATCGTTTACTGACGCTTCATCAAGATGCCCGTTATTTGAATCTTGCTCAAACTTTCGCATGACTTCTTCGGGCGGCAGCGGATAGCGGCCGGTGAAACATGCGGTGCAATAGCCGCCTTTTTCGTGCGGCACGGATTTGAGCAAGCCTTCAACGGAAAGATATTCGAGACTATCCACTTCGAGATAATTTTTAATTTCTTCAATGCTTTTGTTGTTGGCAATCAATTCGTCTTTGGTCGGAAAATCCATGCCGTAATAACACGGTGAGATAATCGGCGGCGAGCTGACGCGCACGTGCACTTCTTTGGCGCCGGCTTTGCGCAGCATGCGGACGAGATGCTTCAGCGTGGTGCCGCGCACAATCGAATCTTCCACCAACACGATGCGCTTGCCATTGAGCACGCCTTTGACCGGATTGAATTTGATGCGGACGTTGGCGTCGCGACCGATTTGATCGGGATGAATGAAGGTGCGGCCGATATAATGATTGCGAATCAAACCAATTTCAAATTTGATGCCGGAATTTCTGGCGTAACCCAACGCTGCGGTGTTCGAGGAGTCCGGTACTGAAATTACAATGTCGGCTTGCGCCGGATGCTCGTTCGCCAGATTCTTGCCGAGCCGCCGGCGGGCGCGATCGACGTTCTCATCAAAAATTTTGCTGTCCGGTCGCGAGAAATAAACGAGCTCAAAAATGCAGGCGGCGCGTTCGGCTTTTTCTTCGAGAAAATCCGAGTGCAGGCCGTTTTGGTCGATGACGATAATTTCGCCCGGTTCGACTTCGCGCACGTATTCCGCCTCGAGCAAATCAAAGGCGCAGGTTTCCGAAGCGATAATCCAGGCTTGATTTTTCCTGCCGATATTCAGCGGCCGCCAGCCGCGCGGATCGCGCACTGCAATCAATTTGCTGCGCGTCAAAATCACCAGCGAGTAGGCGCCTTTGAGCTGGCGAAAAGTATCTTTCAAACGGCCGGCAATATCGGGCGCCGGAGATTTGGCCATTAAATGCAAGATCGTTTCAGTATCGCTGGTGGTTTGAAAGATCGAGCCTTCATCTTCCAGTTTTTTGCGCAGACTGCGCGAGTTGATAAAATTGCCGTTATGCGAGACGGCCATGAGACCGTGTTTGGCGCTCACGACGAACGGCTGCGCATTGTGCAAAACGGTTGAGCCGGTGGTGGAGTAACGATTGTGGCCGATGGCGAGATTCCCCGGCAGCTTATCAAAAATGGCGGCGTCCGCAAAAACATTCGTCACCAATCCCATGCCCACGTGACGAAACAAATTTTGGCCGTCGCTCGAGACGATGCCCGAACTTTCCTGGCCGCGGTGTTGCAAAGCATATAAAGATGAATAAACCAGCTTCGCCGCTTCCGGATGGGCATACACGCCGACGATGGCGCAGTTGCTGCGCGGCTTATCGATAGGCGCAGAAGCGCAAGATGATTCGACTGCCGAATGAAAAGAAGTTGAATCGATGATTTGTCCTTCCGGCTGTGAAGATTCCTCAGGCTGAAAAAATGTATGATTCATATCCAACACAACAATTCGCAAAACTAATTTGCCACCAATATAAATGCGACGCTGATACCAACAAAATCGGCGAGCAAATCCTTCCAACCTGGCATGCCGCGGCGGCTGGCTTTGTCATAAATTTCTTTGGCAATGCCGATGGCGAGCGCGCTTCCCGCCGCGATCTGCCGGCTCTTTGACGCCTTCCAATCAAATTCTTGATGAAAAAAATAAAACTGCGCCGCGACCAATCCCGCGCTCATCACAGCGTGATCGAATTTGTCTTTGCCGAGCCAATAATCCTGCGGCGATTTTTGAGCGCGAACAATTGAGTCGGGCATTGCCGGGTTGTCAATTTGACTAAAACCATTTTCAATTTGCAAAAACCCGCCGGCAAAAATAAAAATTTTAACTAACAAAAATAACTTTGACGGCTTTAGCAAATTAAAAAATCTTTCTTGAAATTCAAAGTCCAATCTTGATCGTCAATTTAAATCCTATCGAACGATTGGCGAATTGAGGTGACGGCGCCAGCGAGAGATCGGGGCTTTCATCAAAATCCGACAGGCTGGCGTCGACATACGCATCCAGCATACTGAACAAAATCGTGCCGAGCAGAAACCAATTCGCCGTGTTGCGATTATTTTTATAAAAGAGTTTCTCCTCGCGGTCGCTGGCGGCGTTGGCTTTTTGATTCCAATAAATGGCGGTGGCAATCAAACCGACTTCCGCGCCAAAAGCCAATGCCGCTTTGAAATGCTGGCGATTATAATATTGCCCCCAACCCGGCACGGCCAATGATCGCAGCATCGCGCCGCGCGGATTTCTTTTTTTCGGCGCCACGCGAGTTGAATTCGAATCGCTTCGCGCCGGTGATTCGTCAGTCTGGGCGTTGCCGAATTGAGGACAATAAAATGCGCCGATCAAAACCACGGCGGCACCAAGAGAGGACCAACGCATGCGTTTATTCCACCACGGCAATGGCTTCGATCTCCACCTTCGCGCCGCGCGGCAAGGCTTTCACTTCAACCGTGCTGCGCGCCGGCGGATTGGCGGGAAAATATTCGCCGTACACTTCATTCATCGCCGCAAACTCGCTGAGATCGCTCATGAACACGGTAGTTTTAACGACGTTTTCGAATTTGACGCCGGCGGCAGTGAGAACAGCTTTGATGTTTTCGAGGACGCGACGGGTTTGCGCCGCGATGTCGCCTTCTACCAACCGGCCGCTGGCGGGATCAAGCGCAACTTGTCCGGCAGTGAAAATCATTTTGCCGGCGGTTGTTTTAATCGCCTGGCTGTACGGCCCAATCGCGGCCGGAGCATTTGAGGTTTTGATAGTTTCGCGCATAATTATAATTGTTCCTTTATAATAAAAATTTTTCTACGGCTTCATAACGTTGCGGTTGTTCAAAGTGTCCTCGCGAATTTGTCTTTTCATTTCTTTGCGGGTTCAATGATAATTTATTTAAAACTCCATTCAATCATACCAAAAATTCAAAGTAAAATCAAGAAAAAACTCAAGACGAGGGGATTTCAACGGCCGAAAAGACGGCGAATGTTTTGGAGAAATCGATGAAAACTACTTGGCTGCCTTTTTTCCCGTTGAGCTTCAATTTGTTTCTGTTTGCAATAAAATTTCGGCATTTTCCAGCGTCGGCGCGATTTCTCCGGAGCGTTTGCCGACAATTTTTATTTTTTCGTCTTTGAATTTCATAACAGAAAGATATGAAACTATTTTTTCAACGGCAAGCTCATATTAAGCGAAATTAAATTCGAGCCTCTTGATATTTTCATTGACAAACAACGCGCCGTTTCTTATATTAAAAACTGCGCTTATGAAAGAAGCCAAAGCAAAACAAATTCGCCAGCGGGCTCGCAAAGAACCGCTTAGAAGCCAGGGATTGCCGCTGAACGCCATCAACTACGGGCTATTTGCCTTGGGATTGGGCGTAATCATCATCGGTTATTTGGCTTTGGCGCAGCCGCCGGCGGATAGTTTTATGTCGCTCACGCTGGCGCCGATTCTTTTGGTCGTTGGGTATTGCATCATTATTCCAGTCGCCATTCTTTATCAAAAGAAAAAGCCGCTGGGTTCGACCAACGGCAAAGAAACGTAATTCCAGCGCGCCCCTTCACAAGGGGCGATTAGCTCAGATGGTTAGAGCACGTGCCTTACAAGCACGGGGTCAGTGGTTCAAGTCCACTATCGCCCACAGATGAAACAAAAAAGAAAAAAAGAGAATAAAGATAAAAAGACGGCTTCGAACTTCTCTTTTGAATATTTTCTTTTTATCTTTTTTGCTTTCAATCGGGGCCGTGGTGTAGCCTGGTTAACACGTTGGCCTGTCAAGCCGAAGATCGCGGGTTCAAGTCCCGTCGGCCCCGCCATAAAAAAGCCTTTTGTGAAAAAGGCTTTTTTATTTGCAGTAAAGTTTTTCTTGACGCGCAGCTACGCCGTTTCCATCGCCATAAAAACTTTTTTCTCTTTAGGCGTCACAAAAACTTCCACGTCTCTTTGCAGCCGCAGGGCGCGATATCTTTTTTGTGAAATCTCCACGTGAATCAGATCGCCCCATTCAGTCATTAACTCGACTTTGACTTGCGGGCCGGCGGCATGAATGTGCTTGACGGTGGCGCGAAAATGATTGTGATGATTCGGTTGTTCTTCAATCTCCAACAAATGCGGACGCACGTAAACGGTGGCCGTTTTTCCATCGCGCTGCGCGTTTTCCGGCAATTCGATTTCCATGTTGCCAATGTAAATTTTGTCGCCTTCCACACGGCCGCGAAAAAGATTGACGTGCCCGAGAAAATTGTAGACAAACGGCGTGGCCGGCTGATGATAAACTTTTTCCGGCGCGCCGATTTGCTCGACGCGGCCTTCGTTCATTACCACGACGCGATCCGCCACTTCGAGCGCTTCTTCTTGATCATGCGTCACAAAAACACTGGTGATGTGAATCTCGTCGTGAAGCCGCCGCAGCTCTTGTCGCACTTTGGCGTCCAGCGCGCCGAATGGCTCATCAAGCAAAAGCACGCGCGGTTCAACAGCCAATGCGCGGGCGAGCGCAACACGCTGGCGTTGCCCGCCGGAAAGTTGTGACGGATAACGCCCCGACATTTCTTCCAGCTTCACCAGGTTGAGCAGCTCTTTCACCTTCGCATCAATCACGTACCGCGCCGGTCTCATCTTGCGGGAACGCACGCGCAAACCGAAAGCAATATTCTCGAACACATTTATGTGACGGAACAAGGCATAATGTTGAAACACAAATCCAACTTTGCGCGCCCTCACGCTTTGATTGGTGGCGTCAGTACCGTCGAACCGAATCGAGCCGCCGTCGGCAAATTCCAATCCCGCCAAAACCCGGAGCAGCGTGGTTTTGCCGCAGCCGGAAGGCCCGAGCAAGGCCAGCAATTCGCCTGATTCGATGCCCATGCTAATATCTTTCAGCGCGGCGAACGCGCCGAACTTTTTGGTGAGATTTTGGATTTCAATTCTCATTGCGTTCTTTCTTTTTATCGTTTTTACTTTTTATCTTTTTGCTCGTCCTGGTTTTCCATTCGACGATGCTCTTGAGCGCTAAAGTCGCCAATGCCAAAAGCGCCAACAACGACGCGACGGCGAAAGCCGCAACGGAATTGTATTCATTGTAGAGAATTTCAACATGTAGCGTCATGGTGTTGGTCAAGCCGCGAATGTGGCCGGAAACGACGGACACCGCGCCGAACTCGCCCATTGCGCGGGCATTGCACAAAATCACGCCATGCAATAAACCCCATTTCACGTTCGGCAGCGTCACGCGAAAAAATGTTTGCCAGCCGCTGGCGCCGAGTGAAATCGCCGCTTCTTCCTCCTCCTCGACGCCTTGCGCCTGCATCAACGGAATCAACTCGCGCGCCACGAATGGAAAAGTTATAAAAATTGTTGCCATCACAATTCCGGGCACCGCGAAAATTATTTTGATATCGCGCTCATTCAGCCACGGCCCCAACCAGCCTTGCAATCCAAAGATTAAAACGTAAATCAAGCCCGAAACCACCGGCGAAACTGAAAACGGCAAATCGATTAATGTGATCAAAATATTTTTGCCTTTGAAATCGAACTTGGCAATCGCCCACGTCGCCACTACGCCAAACACGAGATTCAACGGAACTGCAACGGCTGCGGTCAATAATGTGAGACGAATCGCTGCAAGCGCGTCGGGTTCATACATCGCCGCGAGATATGCTTTCACGCCTTGTTCGAGCGCCGAGCCAAACACGATGATGAGCGGCATGATCACGAACAGGCCGAGAAACACCAGCGCGATAGTGATCAATCCCCAACGCACGAACGCCGGTTCAGTGGTTACTCGCGTCTTCGGTTTTCCTTTAAAAATCCTAAAAGGAAAATCGGGGCTTTGTGCTTGCAATGATTTCGAATCCGTATCGATGAACATTGGCTGCCTTTGGGATTGGATAAATTCGTAGCCCTGCCCCCTTGTGGGGCACTATTGCACCAGAACCTTTTACAATGATAGCCGCCCACAAGGGGCGGGGACTACGCTTTATTTCTGATGTTGGCGGCTGCTCCACCATTGCAGAAGATTGATCAGCAGCAGCAATGCAAATGAAAAAATGAGCATCATCACCGCCAACGCCGTCGCGCCGGCGTAATCGTATTGTTCTAATTTGGTGACAATCAGCAGCGGCGTAATCTCGGTGCGCATCGGCATGTTTCCCGCGATGAAAATAACCGAGCCGTATTCGCCGACGGCGCGCGCGAATGCCATCGCGAAGCCGGTTAGCAGCGCCGGCCGAACCGTCGGAAAAATCACGCGCGTAAAAGTGTGCCAACGATGCGCGTCGAGAATGGCGGCGGCTTCCTCAACATCTTGCTCGAGATCTTCCAACACCGGCTGCACCGTGCGCACGACGAAAGGCAGTCGGATAAATGTCAACACGATGATGATGCCGAGCGGCGTGAACGCGACTTTCATGCCGAGCGCTTCAAGATATTGGCCGATCCAGCCTTTTGACGAATACAGAGCCGTGAAAGCGATGCCGGCAACGGCAGTCGGCAAAGCGAACGGCAAATCCACCAGCGCATCGACGAGACGTTTGCCGAAAATTTATAGCGCACTAAAACCCACGCGACGATCAACCCGAAGACGACATTGATCAGCGCCGCAATGAACGACGCGCCAAAAGTGAGTCGATACGACGCCAGCGCGCGGGGAGCGGTGACGGCTTGCCAGAATTGCGCCCACGTCATCGAAGCGGTTTTCAAAAACGTTCCGCCCAATGGAATCAACACCAGCAAACTGAGATACAGCAGCGTGAAGCCCATCGCCAAACCGAAGCCGGGCAGCACGCTACGTTGTTTGAAAGCGCAGATCATTGTAGTTCTTGACTTTTTCAATTATGCGCCGTAGATTAAGCCAACTAACAACTCAATCTCATTTTAATTTTGGCTTTTGAGAACAACCATGACAACATTGGAAAAACTCGAAGAACTGGTTTACAAAGGTTTCAAAGAAACCGACGAACGTTGGAAAGAAACCGACAAGCGCATGGAACGGCTGCATCGCGAAACCCAACAAGAAATTAAGAAAGTTGCCAAACAACTTGGCGGTGTCACCGAGTCGCTTAGCAGATTCTCCGAGCAAATGGTGTTTCCGGCGGCCAAGCGGTTATTTAAAAAGCGCGGCATCGAGCTGAACCGGCTTTATGCCAACTACGAGGCGCATCTTAACGGCGACAACATGGAAACCGACATCATCGGCTCGGGGCCGGAATGCGCGGTTTTGATCGAAGTCAAATTGCGTTTGCGGCAAGTCGACGTTGAAGAGTTTTTGCAGAAGAAGCTGCCGCGTTTTTTTCATTTCTTTCCGAGCTTTCGCCGGCCCGTTTTGTATGGTGGCGTCGCCGGCATGAGTATCGACCAGGACGTGGAACGATTCGCCTACAAACAAGGCCTGTTTATCATCGGCCAAACCGGCGACAACGTCCGCATCATCAACGACAAAAAATTTCAACCGCGCTCCTTTGCCACAGGTCAAACCACACCCACCACCATTCATCCTTCCAAACAAAAAACAAAATAAGCCTTTTTCAATTTCTCGCATTCATCGCACAGCGAAAGATATATCTCATGCTATGCCCTCTGCGCTGCGCTCTCAATTGCTCGGCAAATAAATCTGATCAAACACGCCGCCATCGGCAAAATGCGTCTTATGCGCTTTCTGCCAACCGCCAAACACTTCATCAATTGTAAACAAATTAAGTTTGGAAAACTGCGCCGCGTATTTGGCCGCGGCAGCCGGTGAATGCGCGCGATAGAAATTTTTGGCGGCGATTTCCTGTCCTTCTTCCGAATACAAATATTCCAAATAAGCTTGCGCAATCGCCCGCGTGCCGCGTTTATCAGCGACTTTGTCCACCAGCGATACGGTTGGTTCAGCAAGAATGCTGATCGAAGGCGCGACAATTTCGAATTGGCCGGGGTTGAGTTTTTTCATCAGCAACAATTCGTTTTCCCAATTGATCAGCACGTCGCCGATGCCGCGCTCAACGAAAGTCGTGGTCGCGCCGCGCGCGCCGGAGTCAAGAATCGGCACGTTTTTATAAAGCTGGGTAATGAACGTTTTTGCTTTTGCTTCATCGCCGTTATTTGTCTTGAGCGGAAAACCCCACGCCGCAAGATAATTCCAACGCGCCACGCCCGAAGTTTTCGGATTGGGCGTGATCACCAAAACGCCGGGCTTAATCAAATCATCCCAATCTGCTATGCGCTGGGGGTTGCCTTTGCGCACGAGAAACGCCAGCGTCGACGTGTAAGGCGCGCTGTTGTGCGGCAAGCGCTTCTGCCACTCTTTCGGCAGCAGCTTGGCTTGCTCGTGAATCGCGTCGATATCGTAAGCCAGCGCCAACGTCACGACATCAGCCTGCAAACCGTCGATCACGGCGCGTGCTTGCTCGAGCCGCCATGCGATTGTTTGATGCTCACCGCCTGGCCGGTTTTCTCTTTCCAATGCTTCGCAAAAGCGGCGTTGAATTCCTGATAAAATTCGCGCGTGGGATCGTAAGAAACGTTGAGCAGCGTGATTTCCTTTTGGGCGAATACCGGAATAGCATTGATGATAAAAAGTAAAATAAAAAAATCGGAGAAGAAAAATTTTGATGGAGTCGATTTGGGTTGCATGGGAATTCTCCAAGTCTATAAAGTAAATTTAGCTCACGGAATGGGAACTCTCACGGAATTTTTTTAAATTTTAATTCCGTGCGCTGTTCCATTTCCGTGAGCAATCATTTTTCCCACTTAATAGTTAAGCCGCAAGCGGCTGAAAACGATTTTCTCCAGCTTGCGGTCGCCTGCGAAATCCGTTTGCTCATAATCAACCGTGAGCTTGGTGTTTCTGTTTAAATACCAATTGATGCCCACCGCCCATGCGGTGGCGGTTTGCGCGGATTTGGCGGGATCGGCGAACGCCGGAAATGCGTCTCTATCGACATTGAGTTTACTATAGCGCGCGGCCAACTCGAATGCGCCCCAATTGCTTTCTTTGGGCTCAAATGGTTTCGGCAGCGTCACGCCGCGACAGTTAGTTTTTTGGCCGGTGATCACATACGACGCCGCTACTTGCCATGAATCATTTTGCAAATTTTCCGAGATGATTCCACGCGTCACTTCTTGTTTTGAAATGACGTATTCGCCGAGCAGACCGAACGGCCCTGAATAGTAATAACCTTGCGGGGAAATGCGCGCGCGTTTGCCGCTGGCAATAGCAGTACCCGCTGCGGTTGCATCGGAGCGATAACTAAAATAGGTTTGTTGTGCGGGGGTTCGGTAGGAAGGCAAACTCGGTGCAGTGACGTTGCCTTTTTGAGTTCCGGAACTGCCGGCAACGCCAAAGCCGAGGCCTTGCAATGCAGTTGAAGTATTTTTAAAAGGAAGAAGGAAGAGTCGACCGACAAAATCTTTTTCGTCGCCGTTATCATTATCGGCGCTGCCGCCATCGACAACGCCGTTGAACACACCTAATGCGTAAGTGACCGCGCCCTTCGCCAGTTCGCCATGCAACTGCGCGCCCAAATCCCGATTCGGAACGAGATTGGTCGGCAAAGCGCGTTCGACAAAAAGCAGATTGGCGCCGGATTGCAGACGCTCGAGGCCGAAAGGCTCTTTGAACTTGCCAACCCGCACGCGCGCCTGCGGCCAGTAGCGAAAATCAAGATAGACATCCTGAACCGTAGCCGTGCCACCGCCGAAATCCAGCATGAAATAAAAATCAAAATTTTTATCCAATGTGCCGTCGAAGATAGGGCGAATGCGGCGCATCAGAAAAGTATTGGTAAAGCGCTTCTCCGCATCGGCGAAAAAGAAGCGCCCATCCGATTGCGCATACCCGCGCAGTTTTAATTGGAATCTGTTGTCGGCGGATTTGAGCGAGAATCCCTCTTGCCCAGCGTTGAGCAGGGGCGTTTCTTTTTTCTTGGCGGCGGCTGTTTCCTGCTCGATCTCCCAGCGCCGTTCGAGAATGCGGAGTTTCTGGTCAAGGGCATGCAAACGCAGTGTTAACGATGAACCCGTGGCGGTCCCATTTTGCGCGAAAACGGCGTGCGGAAAATTGCCAAGAGCGCCGCTCGCAATGGCGGTGGCAACAAACACTTGAAAAATTTTCATGTCAAGCTCCTTGAGGCTCATGAGAACTTCCGGTCGTCCGGTCAGCTCATTGGTAAATGAAGCAGTGTTTTAAAATCGCCTCCAGTAGTCCGGTAGGCGCTTTGCCGTCGAAGGAACGACAGCATATTGCGTTTATAGGCTTAGCTCGCTTTCTTTAGCCCATCGTTGTCAAAACGAATACCGCAGGTTTTTTCGTCTTTGCATTCCTGGCATTTCATGTAAGCGGTCTGGCTGACGCAGGGGATCGGCGCCAGCGGGCCGTCAAGAACGCGTATAACCTGTCCCACGTAAATCGCCTGCGGCGCCTTGCCGAGAAAATAACCGCCGCCTTTTCCTTTCTTGCTTTGTAAAACGCCCTGCCTTTTCAGATCGAGCAAAATGATTTCCAAAAACTTTTTGGGAGTGCCTTCGCGCCGCGCCAGCTCGGAAATCAGAATTGGGCCTTGATCGTATTCTCTGGCGAGTTGCAGCAAAGCTTGCAGCGCATATTTCGCCTTTTTGGAGAGCATCGGTAAGTAATTCGATTTAGTCTATTGGTTTAGTAGTGTGTGCCAATATGCGGAACCGTCATCCGAATGTCAAGGCTTTTTTTAAAAATAGTTCCGGGCTACAATTTTTCTGCTTAATAAAAAATGCTTGGGCTTTCCTGTTCTATTGATTAAATTGATTCATGACCAAAAAGCTCGGCAAAATCCTTGTCATCGACGACGACGAAGACGTTCTGCTCGCCGCCCGTTTGTTTCTCAAGCAGCATGTTGCCTTCGTGCATACCGAAAAAAATCCCCAGTTGGTTTCAACTTTGCTCAAAAATGAAAACTATGACGTCATTCTATTGGACATGAATTTCACCCGCGACGTGAGCAGCGGCGGGGAAGGATTTTATTGGCTCAATCAAATCCTCGAAATTGATCCGGCCGCGGTAGTAGTGTTGATCACGGCCTATGGCGACGTCGAAATGGCGGTGCGCGCGATCAAAGAGGGCGCGACGGATTTTGTGCTCAAGCCGTGGCAGAATGAAAAATTGCTCGCCACACTTTCAGCGTCGATGAATTTGCGAGAATCGCGTTTGCAGGTCGAGCAACTACGCTCGCGCCAGCAACTGTTGAGCGCGGATATCGATCAACACTATCAAGGCTTCGTTGGCGCGAGTCCGGCGATGCAAAAAGTTTTTGCCACGATTGAGAAGGTCGCCAAAACGGATGCCAATATTTTGATTCTGGGCGAAAACGGCACGGGCAAAGAATTGGTGGCGCGCGAATTACATCGCCAGTCGCCGCGCGTTAACGAAGTGTTTATCAGCGTCGATATGGGCGCGCTCAGCGAGACGCTTTTTGAGAGCGAGCTGTTTGGCCATATGAAAGGCGCGTTCACCGACGCGAAGGAAGATCGCGCCGGCCGTTTTGAAGCGGCCTCGGGTGGCACGCTGTTTCTCGATGAAATCGGCAATCTTTCTCTGCCGCTGCAAGCCAAGCTGCTCACGGCTTTACAAAACCAACAAATCACCCGTATCGGCTCCAATAAGCCGCGTCCAATCGACATTCGTTTGATTTGCGCCACCAATATGCCGATTTACGAAATGGTGGCGCGCAAAGAATTTCGGCAGGATTTGCTTTACCGCATCAACACCGTGGAAATTCATTTGCCGCCGCTGCGCGAGCGCATTGAAGATATTCCGTTGCTGCTCGATCATTTTCTCGCCATGTATGCGAAGAAATATCAGAAACCGGCGCAACGTTTGAGTCCGGCGACTGCTAAGAAGCTGGAAAAATATTCGTGGCCGGGCAACGTCCGCGAGCTGCAACATGCCGCGGAAAGAGCCGTAATAATGAGCGAAGCGCCAATCTTGCAGCCTTCCGACTTTTTTTTCACGGCGGCGGAGGCCAGAGAAGATGCGCTCGTGTTCGAGGATTATAATTTGGAGGACGTCGAAAAAGTGGTGATTCAAAAAGCGCTCAGCAAGCACGGCGGCAATATCAGCCATGCCGCCAAAGAATTGGGCTTGACCCGCGCCGCGCTGTATCGGCGCCTCGAGAAATATGGCTTATAAAAATTTTCGCCTGCATTGCATCCTGCGCGTCATATTGCTGGGTGCTTCCATCTATCTTTTTTTCTATCTGCTCCTGCAAACGACGCTGTATGCCACCATCGTGATCGTCGCCAGCCTCATTTTCTATCAAATCTATTCGCTGATTCATTACGTCGAAAAAACCAATCGCGATCTCACCCGTTTTCTTGAAGCCATCAAGCACACCGATTTTTCGCAAACTTTTTCCAGCACCGGACTCGGCTCGTCATTCGAGCCGCTGAAAAAAGCATTTAATGAAGTGATCGAGGAATTTCGCCGCGCCCGCGCTGAGAAGGAAGAACATTTTCGTTATTTACAAACCGTGGTGCAACACGTCGGCATCGGCTTGATGGCGTTTGAGCAGGACGGCGAGGTTGGTTTGATCAATACGGCGGCGAAGCGTTTATTGCATGTTACCCATCTCAAAAATATCAAAACTCTCGAAACCTTGAGCAAGCCGCTGGTCGCGACATTATTGCAATTGGAATCCGGCGGGAAAGCGTTGATCAAAATCGACGATAAAAATGAATTGCTGCAATTAGTCATCTACGCCACCGAATTCAAATTGCGCGAGCAGCTTTTTACTCTGGTTTCCATTCAAAATATCCAAAGTGAGTTGGAAGAAAAGGAAATGGAGGCGTGGCAAAATTTGATTCGCGTGCTCACGCATGAAATCATGAACTCGGTGACGCCGATTGCTTCGCTGGCTTCCACCGTAAATGATTTGTTGAGTACGCCAAAAATCAACAGTGACATCGGCAACGATTCAATCGGAGACATGCGCGGCGCGGTGCAAACCATTCAAAAACGCAGCGAAGGTTTGCTGCACTTTGTCGATGCCTATCGCAGTCTCACGCGCATTCCGCGGCCCAACTTTAAAATTTTTCTTATCACAGAACTCTTCGATAGCGTCGAGCAGCTTTTACGCGCCTCATTTAAAGAAAAGACCGTTTTCCTCAACACCAAAGTCGAGCCGCAAAGCCTCGAGTTAACCGCCGATCCCGAAATGATCGAGCAAGTGCTGATCAATCTGATATTGAATGCGATTCAGGCTTTGGATGGAAAGCCGGAGGCGCGGATTGAATTAACCGCGCGGCTGGATGAACGCGGGCGTGTGATCGTTCAGGTGGCCGATAACGGGCCCGGGATTATTCCGGATGTGCTCGAAAAAATTTTCATTCCATTTTTTACCACCAGGCCCGAAGGCTCCGGCATCGGCCTCAGCCTTTCCCGCCAGATCATGCGCCTGCATCGCGGCACCATCACGACGCGCTCCGAACCGAATGTCGAGACGGTGTTTACGCTGCGGTTTTAGCACATGAAAAGTAAGTGGATGCAAAAAATGTAAAAACCGCAAAAAATTCCTTGACAATATGCAGCTTTTTTGTTATCATGAACGCGTCTTCGGGGTTTTTCCTTCCATGATACGAAAATGCAGGATTGGATAAAGCGAACAGGCGGCGGAGTGCGCTGATGGCAAGTTGCTGCATGACTCTTGATCAGGAGGTTCTCAAATTTGGTTTAAACCGGTTCTATCATGATATAGAGAATGGCCGACGCCAAATGTTTCTAATATTAGAAACATTTGGGTGGATGTTATATTGGCAAAACTTTCTTATATTAGAAATTTCTGAAATGTCTACTTCGGAAATGTCTACTATGAGAAAGCTTGATCGAAAAAGTTTCTCATAGTAGAAACAAATTTCTATATTGAGAAACCGGGCGCGACGCTGGTTCTGTTCGCTGAATAAATGTTAGGCGCGGGACGTAGAATTCATGGAGTTTATAAAATCATTTTGATTTCGAGAGTAAATCAAAGAGCCGATGAGCACAACTAAACTCTCCAAAAACCCCAAAGAACAAAAAGAAGAGCTAGAGGCTCAGCCGGAAAGTCGATTTTGATGAAAAAGTTGATCGACAGAACAATGCTTTAAGCACGCCGAATTTCCGAAATAGGGGGTTTCCGACCGGGCTCTAGAAAAACTAATTAAAATTCAAAAGATGATCGTATATTATGATCAAAAAAAATCCCCCAGTGGTAGAGCCTTGGATATCTCTTGTGCGAACAGGCGGAAAAAATTGGCGCGCGGACTTTATTGCGTTTTGAGGGTGAAAGCATGAGCTTTGCGCAAGTTGAGGAAGGCACCAACCGTCTCGCCAATGTGCTTCGCCAACACCATGTCCATAAAGGGGATAAAGTCGCCGTCATGTTGCCAAATGGTTTTGAATTTCCGCTGGCATGGCTGGCGATAGCAAAACTGGGCGCTGTCATGGTTCCGATCAACGTGCAATATCGCGAGAAGGAACTGCAAGATGTTCTCAATCATTCCGAGAAAATATTTCCGCTGCCGAGGTCGAAGGCGTTCTCTGTGAACATCCGGCGGTGCGCGCCGCGGCGGTCGTGCCGGTTCCGGACGATCTGCGCGGAGAAGAAGTCAAGGCTTTTATTCAACTTCAAAACGGTGCAACGCTTGATCCGGAGGAATTGCTGGCGTTTGCCCAAAAGAAACTGGCGGCTTTCAAAATGCCGCGATTTATCGAATTTGTCGAAAAATTTCCACTGACGCCCTCGGAGCGAATTGCCAAACACGAGCTGCTAAAGTCAAAACCGGATCAACGCAAAGGAGCCTATGACGCCATCATTAAACAATGGGGCTGAAGGGATAAGGCGCGCAGATATTCTTTATGAAAAGCAAGACGGTGTTGCCATCGCCACCTTGAACCGCCCTGATGCACTCAACGCGTTTCGCCAATCAACCATGCAAGAATTTCTGCAGATTCTTGCCGACGTCGCTTCTGACTCCCAAATTCGCGTATTGGTCGTGACCGGGAACGGCAGAGCTTTTTCAGCGGGCCGGGACCTCAAGGAGTTGGCGATGGGTGGAGGAGACTCGTCTGCGCAACACATGGAAGAAGAGCTCGAGCTATTGCAGAAGATCACGCAACAGATGATGGCGCTTTCAAAAGTCATCATCGCTGCGGTCAATGGCATTGCGGTCGGCTTGGGCGCCGAGATTGCGATCGCCCGTGATATTCGTCTCGCCTCGGAAAACGCGGTTTTGGGATTTCCCGAAGCACAACGCGGCTTGTTTGTCACCAACGGGGTGACATATTTTCTGCCGCGGCTGATTGGCATGGGGCGCGCCACGGAATGGCTTTTAACCGGTGAAACGATTTCGGCGCCGGAGGCGCTCCATGCCGGTTTGGTGACGCACGTTGTGCCCTTGGAGGCCTTGATGAAATTCACGATGCAATTGTCACGGAAAATCACGGCCAACGCCCCGATCTCCATTCGTCTGATTAAACAGACCATGCAAAAAACTTAGGAGCTGGATTTGCAGGCCGCGATGCAATTTGAAACCAACGGTGTGTTGGAATGTCACGACAGGGAAGATTTCTCGGAAGGTGTGCGCGCTTTCGTCGAAAAACGCGCGCCGGTTTATAGGGGCAAATAATTTACCTGTTAAAATAGGCCCTAAAAAATGAGCACTCCTGAAGAAGAGATTCTGATCGCGTTTGAATTGCACTCGGTCGAACGTATCCGAGCCATTCTTGACGCAGGACTTGATCCTCGATCTCCGATTCGAGGCAAATCTCCGGTCAACTGGTTCACGGAGATGTACTCCAGATCAGACCGGTTCCCTGATTGTCTCCGCTTGCTGCTCGATCGAGGAGCCATGCTTGACGATCTCGTGGTTGCGCCGGTTCTCCTTGACGATACCGAGGCGCTCGCTGCCGCAATCAAGGCTGATCCTTCCCTGATCGCGCACCGGACAACGATGGTCTCAGCTTTTACGCCATTGATCGGCGCGTCACTGCTGCACGTGGCCGCGGAGTACGGCAACGTGAATGTTGCCCGCGTTCTGGTTGAGATGGGCGCCGAGGTTGACGCGAAGGCCTCCATTGATGAACATGGACTCAACGGACACACGCCGCTTTTCCACACGGTAAACTCAAATGACAACCGCGCCGCGCCGATCCTGCGTTTGCTGCTTGATGCCGGCGCCAGAAGCGATGTCCATCTTGCCGGCATCACCTGGGGCAAGGGATTCGAGTGGGAGACCACGTGTTTCGATGTCACACCCATCTCGTATGCCCAGTTGGGGCTGCTGCCGCAAATGCATCGCCGCGAACGCGACCTTTACGATAACATCAGAGGTTTGCTTGAAGCCTCGGGCCGAAAAATTCCACCGCTGGACAATGTTCCAAATCGATATCTGAAACCAAAGGCAATTATCTGACGATATATGAATTCGTGCGGCGCTATAAAGTTTCTTCGAACCAAAGGAGGTTTCAAGTGCGAGTGAACTATACGATTATTTTTGTGCGCGCTGAGTTCCATAACAGGATGGTCGAGAGAGACGTGCCCTGCATTCAAGAGCCGAAGGAAATCTTTGGCGCTCGGATCGCCCAGTACATGGATCCCGATGGGCTGGTGATATCCGTCGGTGAGGAGAAGCGTGGCAGTTAAAAACAAAAATTATCATTGAATATGGATAACCATGGATAGATCGCAACTTCTGAAACGACTTGACAAGGCGTGGGAGGCATTGAAGGAGTCGTACGCCGGTCTGTCAGACTCGGAGCTGATGGAGTCTGGCGTCACGGGCGCCTGGTCGGTCAGGGATATCATCGCGCACGTGAGCTGGTGGGAAGAGGAGGCGCTGACGCATCTGCCGCTCATCCTCGACGGCGGGAAGCCACCGCGGTATTCCGTCACGTACGGCGGCATCGATGCCTTCAACGCCCAGATGGCGGAGCAGAAGAGGAACTTGTCGCTCATCGAGGTGCTGCGGCAATTGGACGAAACCCACCGCCGGCTCATCGACTTCATCCAGAGCGCGCCCGAAGATCAATTTATCCGCGAAACGCGTTTCCGCCATCGCCTACGGCTCGATACGTACAGCCATTACCCGAAGCACACCGAGGCGATACGGAAATGGCGAGAGCAGCGGTCAGCCGGAAGAGAAGCACAGAACTGAAAAGGAACGGCAAAGACGATCCAGGGCGAGGGCAAAGCAGCTCGTGGCGAAATGAGTTCATCGAATGAATCCGTTACTTTACAAACTTTAGAACGCGCTGCAATGGCATTAGGAAAACGGCTCCAGATTGAGCTTGTTGATTTTACTGTGACCTTGCGCCAGCCTGCCGACCGCGCTCGGTTTTTATCTGCCGGCCTCTCTCGAATTGCGGCTCAGTTACATTCATCACATTTTCAACCAGCAATTAATCAAACGCCGCGGCGTCGCGTTTCATCTGCTGGCGGGAACGCCAATCATTCAGGCTTTCAAATCGCCGTGCACTGATGTGCCGAGCGACCTCGTGGTATCATTGGGCAACGCTGCCGCCATCGAGTTGCAGCTTGATCAATCGCCGGTCTTGCACACGAGCTTGGCCTCTTCGCCAAAAATTTTTCGCAATTTCGTGCAGCCGCTTTTGCAAAAAACCGCCGGCGAATTTCAAGCTGTTCCAGACCCGCCGGTGAGCGACACGGCGCGCCAACCGGATTTACAATTCACGCGCGTGTTTACCGGCCATGTCGTACGGACAGCGCTGAGATGCTGATCAACATCAAGCAAAATGTTAGTATCGCAAGCTTCGTTTTGTATGATCCCACGCGTTCGTTGGCCGTTACGGGGCGCGGCGCTTCGGGCAATGTGATTCAGCTCGATTCCGTCACGCACGGGCTGAGGATCATCGATGATCCTTCGACTTTGGTTTATCTGGGGTATGGCTTCGAAAATCCTCGGCCAGGTCCGTGGCGCGTCACCATTCGACCGACGATTAAAACGCCTGCAGCAGGAACCGATTTCGCCATCATGGCTCAACTACGAGGCGGCACGACACTCACGGCAACGACCGGCATACTGCTGCCAAAAATCGAGGAGCCTGTCGAGCTCACAGCGCGTCTCGAATTGAGCGGCGAAACTCTTCCAGCTCGCCATGCTCAAATTCTGGCGCGAGTTCGCAACCATGTTCCGGAGAGCATTCCTTTTACCATCATCAACGGCGAGGTTCGCGCGGTGATGAAATTCAAGGAGGCCGGACTTCACGGTATCGATGTTATGTTGGAAGGCCTTGTCGCGGATAGCGTGTCGATCAACCGCGTGTCTTTCCTCTCTGTCGAAGTGCAGCCGGCGAAAATCATCAACTATTATTTGATCTTTGGCAGCAGCATTTTATTGCTCATTCTTTTTTTCTCGCGCGGCTGCTTATTAAACGCTAAGTTCTACAACACCTTCCAAAATTTGCCGTCTTCGTTTTAAAGAGTTGCTTGGATTTTACGAGGCGGTGCATTAAATTAATCAAAGAATGATGTCGGTTGATTGGTGAAGTGCTATAACAGTGATTGATAAATATAAGGAGCAGATTGAACTATGCTTGAACCAATAACAGTAATGAGAGATTTTCTTAAGTCGGTGGCTCAAGTATAATCTCGCCATTTTCCCTTGCCATGCGCCCATTCAAAATTATAAACTCTGCAACGCCCTCCACAAATCTACCGTCTTTATAAATGGAATTTAATTGTAACCATGTTGCAACACAAGCCTTTTGCTATGCGTAAAATTTTTCTGTTGTTCGGGTTATTCATTTGTTTGTGTCAAAACAAAGATGGCTTGGCACAAACAAACAATTCAACTCATGAATGGCCGATATGGCGCGGCAATTCGCAGTTGACCGGCGTGAGCACCGCAAATTTGCCGCAAAATCTGGAGGTGTTGTGGACATTCCAAGCCGGCGTTGGCATCGAATCATCCGCCGCCATCGTCGCTGGAATTGTCTACGCGACTTCGTTGGACAGCCATCTTTACGCCATCGATTTGAATGCAGGAAAATTGAAATGGAAATATTGCGCCAATGGCGAAACGAAATCATCGCCGTCGGTATCTAAAGGCGTAGTGTATTTCGGCGATGCCTCGGGCTTGTTTCATGCCGTTGATTCAAATACCGGCAAGCGCAAATGGGCTTTTCAAACCGATGGCGAGATTAACTCCTCCGCAAATTTTGCGGATGAGCGCGTGCTGTTTGGCTCGTACGATCATCATTTGTATTGCTTATCCACAAAAACCGGTTCGCTTTTATGGAAAGTCGAAACCGACGGATATGTGCACGCAACGCCGACCGTTAATAACGAGCATGTTACCGTCGCCGGCTGTGATGGCTTTCTTCGCGTCGTGCGAATTCGCGACGGCGTTGAAATCAAAAAAATCGAAGCCGGCGCTTACGTGGCGGCAAGCGCGGCGATGATGAACAACCGTGCTTACTTTGGCACCTTCGGCAATAAAGTTTTGTGCATCGATTTGTCGAATGGAAAGCTGCTGTGGCAATACGATCCGCCGCAAAAAGATTTTCCGTTTTATGCGTCCGCTGCAGTGACAGAGAAAATAGTAGTTGTTGGCGGCCGCGATAAACTCGTGCATGGCCTCGATCCTAAAACTGGAAAAGCGTTATGGACAGTCACAACCAAATCAAAAATTGACTCGTCGCCTATCATCGCCGGTGATCG
>Ga0247727_10004559_pt1 | contig 29221 bp, 22 predicted proteins | sample WisWelCaveWW1625_FD_202498 | JGI IMG/M metagenome (GOLD analysis project Ga0247727, IMG submission 202498) | Biofilm microbial communities from Wishing Well Cave, Virginia, United States - WW16-25 | ecosystem: Environmental > Aquatic > Deep subsurface > Groundwater > Cave microbial mat | place...
AGGCTTGGTTTCAACCCGTACAGCCGTGTTGAAATAGGAAAGGGTATGCTTTCCACCCAAACGCGCAGCCTCCACGGCAACCGACAACAAATCGGACAACGATGGCTGTTTCACAAATCAATTAGAATTAAAATGAGAAATAAAATTGTTCGGAAATTAGATTTTTGCATCTCCCCTCCTTTACAAGGAGGGGTTGGGGGGAGGTTCCTTCTAGAATCCCAAGAAAACCTCCTCTAACTCCTCCTTCGTAAGGAAGAGGACTGTTTTTATCGAGGCAGAGATTCTCATTTCTAACTTTTCACTGGTTCTTCGAGGATCCTTACCCGTCTTCCCACGAGACGGAGACGCCCATCCGCCCACAACCGGATTGCCTCGATATAGAGGCGATGTTCCTCCTGCTGGATTCGCGCGTGAAGAGTTTCGGACGTGTCATCCGGCAGAATGGGAACAACAAACTGCTGAATAATGGGGCCCGCGTCCATTTCAGGTGTCACGAAATGAACGGTGCAGCCCGTGTATTTTGCGCCATAATCCAACGCCTGTTTCCATGCCTCAAGACCCGGGAAGGCCGGCAGAAGAGATGGGTGAATGTTCATTACACGATTTTCGAAGGCAGAGAAAAATGGGGCTTTCAAAATCCTCATGAAGCCGGCGAGAACAACGAGATCCACTCCTGCCTCCTGCAGCAACCGGACATATTCGCCTTCCACCCCGGGTTCAAGCTTCGTGCGAAATCTTCCGGGCGCGACATGGCGGCAAGGAATGGCGTATTTCGCGGCAAGCGAAAGGATGCCGGATCCCTCCACATCCGAGAGCGCCAGGGTAATTTCAACGGGCAGAGCTTTGCGCTGCACCGCCTCCGCAATTGCGGCAAAGTTGGAGCCTTTCCCGGATCCCAGAATGCCGATGCGCTTCATACTCTTATGCAAGGTAACTTCGAACCGCATTCTGGAGCACCGGGTTCTGCGTTGATTTGAAGGTTCACGGCTGATCGATTCGGAAATGTTTCACACAGAGAACACAGAGACACGGAGAATTTTTGAGATCACGAAGCTGCCGACTGTTCGCCAGAGCGAACAGTCGGCAGCAGTCTTTCCCTGAGTTCTCTGAGGCTCTGTGTGATATCCTGCAGCCTATAGCCTATAGCCTATCCTGCAATTCAAAATATCAGATTTGCCAATCCGTGTGAAATTATGCCATAATCCCACCCATGTCCAAAAGCCTTGCTGGGAGGGTGGATCAACGTTTCCTTGAGGAGGACGGGTTCGAGGTTTTTACGGGATGCGAGCTTCTTGTAAAGGGGCTCCTTGAGGTCAAGGGTGGCACTCACCTCTGGACGGGTTATCCTGGCTCTCCGGTTGCAGGTTTTTTTGATGCCATTGAGCTGATCCGTGAGATTCCCCGTCAACATGGAATTCGCGCCACGATTGCCAACAACGAGGCTCTTTCGGTGGCCATGGTGAATGGTTCCCAGATGATGGGTTTGCGGGCAATGGCGGTGATGAAGAGCGTCGGGGTCCATGTGGCTGCGGATGCCCTGGCTATCGGCAATCTGGCCGGAGCGCACAAGGAAGGTGGAGTGGTGATTGTTCTTGGAGACGACCCTTGGAGCGATTCCACGCAGGTTCCGGCCGACTCACGATATCTGGCCAAACATCTTTTCATGCCGGTGCTGGAGCCAAGCGATCCGCAGGAGATCAAGGATTGGGTGGACCTTGCTTTCAAACTTTCCCGTGCTTCCGGCTTCTATGTTGGTTACCTCATTACCACCAATCAGGGCGATGGCGGAGGTTCGGTTCGTATTTATAAAAATCATTGGCCGGAAGTCAGCGCTCTGGTTCCGGCTGAGATCAATTCCGCCCGGATTCCGGTTGAGGAAACGGTTCTTCTGCCTCCGCGTACAGGCATCAAGGAGGAGCAGCTTGAATCACGCCGGCAACAACTGTGGCACGAAGCCGCCCGCCTCGGAGTGGATCGAATCCTGCATGCCAATCCCGGCGCCCCGCTTGGGTTTGTAAGCTCAGGTCTGGCCTACGCGTATCTGGAACACGCGCTGTCCGAAATGGGGTTGCAGGGTCAATTTCCTGTTCTCAAGCTCGGAATCACCTATCCATTGGATCCGCATGTGATCGAACGCTTTTCAAAGCACGTCCGGCAGATCATCGTGGTCGAGGAACGGCGTGGATTTCTGGAAGAACAGATTGTTTACATTCTCAATCAACTGGGTTCCCGGACGCCTGTTTGGGGTAAAAAACTGCCGGAGGGAGGCGCCATTCCTTCCACGCTGGGCCTGAATCCTTCCATCCTGATCGAACGTCTGGCCCCGGTCATTCTGCAGCATGGCAGTCGCGAAATGGAGGGAAGGATCGAGCGGGAGCTGGCATTGATCCGGCAAACCACGACATTTGATGTCGATCTGCCCGGTCGCACTCCCACGTTTTGTCCGGGCTGTCCCCATCGCGATTCATCCAGTGTGTTGATCGATATCAAAAAGGATTTTCGTGATGAACGGTATATGCGGCGAAAACATCGGTGTGAACCCGTTGACCTGATTTTTCATGGCGACACGGGCTGTTACACCATGCTCATGTTTGAGCCGAACAAGGATCTCATGCATAATTACTCGGGCATGGGAATGGGTGGAGGGACCGGCGCAGGGATCGACCCTTTCATCACCAACAAGCAGGTTGTCTTCATGGGGGATTCCACATTCTTTCACTCGGGGCAGGTTGCCATTTCCAACTCGATCAAGAGCGGACAGGACATCGCCTATTTGATTCTGGATAATAAAACCACGGCCATGACCGGCCATCAGCCCACGCCGGGCATGGAGACGGACCTCCTGGGTAATCCACAGTTTCAACAAAACATGGATCAGATCATCCAGGCAATGACGGGGATGGGCAATTCCGAGGTGGTGCGTATCAATCCATCTTATCGCGATCATTATCGCACGGTTTTGGAGGAAACCATTCTTCGCGATGGTATAAAGATCATCATTGCAGACAAGGAGTGTGGTATCACCTTCCACCGCCGGGAGGCGCGCCAGGAACGGCAGGAGATCAAAAAGCAGGGCTACCTGTCCCGGAAACGTCATGTGAACATCACCCAGGAAGTTTGTGAAAATTGCCTGGAATGCACGAAGGCCACGGGTTGCCCCGGACTGACCTTTGCCGACACACCCTACGGCGCGAAGGTGCAAACGGACCTTTCGTGGTGTGTGGCCGATACCGCTTGCGCAAAAACAAGGGCGTGTCCCTCCTTCGAAGAAGTGTTTGTAAGTCGAAAATCACCACCGCCTTCGCGTCTCGTGAGCCTGGATCTCGACCACATCCCTGAGCCTCACGACAAAACCTCGTTCGCCGACTCCTGGTATGCTTATCTGGCGGGGGTGGGAGGGATGGGGATTGGCGTTTCCACAGCCACACTGGTGCGCGCCGGTTTCCGCGAAGGATATCGCGTTGTTTTCTGCGATAAAAAGGGGTTGGCCATTCGAAATGGCGGTGTCTACTCGCAGGTCTCCTATTTCAAGAACGGAAAAATTGCCTCCAACCTGATTCCTTATGGCAAGGCCGATCTCATTCTCGGCATCGACATTTTGGAAGCTGTGAGAGGAATCAATCCGGGAAGCAACCAGCGCGTGGGCAGTCCCTCCTGCACCACCGCGATCCTCAACACCGAAAAAACGCCCACGATTCTGACACTTCTTGGGAAGGAAGACTTTGACCCGATTGATCTGGAAACAACCATCCAGTGTTATACGAAACGAGACAAGTACTTTGGTTTTAATCTTTCGCGATTGTCCGAAAAATATTTTGGCAACAAGCTCTTTGCCAACGTAATCCTTCTGGGAGTGGCTTATCAGCGCGGATTACTGCCGTTGAAAGCGGAGAGTCTGATCTGGGCCATCGAACACACCACGGGGCCCGCCTCGAAGGAAAACATCAAAGCCTTTCAATTGGGGCGCAAGGCGCTCCTTGAGCCGGAATCGTTTTCCGAGGGTCGCCATCCTCACCGGTACAAGGAACTGGTGGACCGCAAGGCCGGTTATTTCGCCCGATCACACCCTGCCCGCGACAGGGCAGCTACTGTGTATCGTCACCTCATGGCGCATGCGGAAAGGACCATCAATCTTCCGGAGGCCGATTTCCGCGACCTCGCCACTCGATTGTCTGATTTAATCTGGTTCGAAAACGTGGCCTATGCCCGGCGATATCTGAACCTGGTGGAATTCGTCTTTACGCGTGACACAGCCGAATATGAATTCGCTGCCACACGCGCCGTCATCTGGAATCTGGCCAAGGTGATGCTCATCAAGGATGAAGTTTATGTTTCTCATCTGCTAACAAGCGAGGAAAAAATTGCGCGTGACTGTGAGCGATATGATGTGGATGAATCACGCGGCGACCGGATTCACTACAGTCACATCAACCGTCCCCGTTTTGACATCGGGAAGTTCAAGATTGAGTTTGATTGGCGCACAAAAAACTGGCAGCTCAATGTCATGAAGCGGATGAAATTCCTCCGTCGTTTGTTGCCGGAATGGCACCGGGCGGAAAAGGAATTTCGCGATTGGTATATCAGCCTGTTGCCTCGATTCGGTTACACCAATGCCGACGAGTATCAGCTATGGCTGGAAATATTGGGATGTCCGGAGAAGGTTAAGGGCTACCGCCATATCCGCCATCCCAAGCAGGATGAAGCCAGAAAGATTGCCGAAACTGCGCTGGACAGGCTGGGGTCGGCCCGGTTAATACCTGCGGGAGTGCGATAGATGCTCTTTCCCGCGGAGCGGTTGGAAACCTCTTGAAGTCAACCCGGCCGAATGTCCTTTTGTTGATGTCGGATCAACAGCCTGTTTTTTACAATGGCTGTTACGGGCATCGGAGCATCAAAACGCCCGCGATCGATTCCCTGGCAGCACAAGGGGCCGTCTTTGATGCGGCTTATTGTCCAAGTCCCATTTGCGCACCGAGTCGTGCTGCGATGATGACAGGACGGCATGTCCACACGATCGAGGCCTGGGACAATGCCTCTCCTCTGCGATTCAAGGGATAGGGGAGCGCTCCCCCCTCGCTGGGGGGGCTCAAAATCGGCGGCTCGCCGATTTTCCGAGGAGGCCGTTCGGCGAGCCGCCGAGCGGGACACGCCAGCGGCGTGTGCTCCCCTCATGGGAAAGTCTTAACCTCACTTTTTCGGAATTCACATGTCTCTCCTCTAAAATCCGTCGGGAAGTATGCCTTTCAAATGTTCTGTGGGATGGCTGTGATCTGTTTTTATTATTTCTTTGGAAGACTGCTTCCGGATCTGTTCGATAATCGCCACCGCCACATCAAGGGCGCGCTTGCCCTGTTCACCGCTCACCATGGGTTCTGAACGGCGCCGAACGCTTTCCAAAAATGAAGTCAGCTCCAGTTTTAATGGTTCATCCTTCGTGACCGGCACTTTGTCGCGTTTGATCGCGCCCGCTTCCTTCCAGTAAACCTCACCCTCCTGGTTCTGATAATCCAGCGAGATATAACTATCCGCGGAAAACACCCGGATTTTGCGCAGTTTCTCCGGACTGATCCGGCTGGTTGTCACGTTTGCCACGCATCCATTTCCGAATTTCAGTCGGACATTGGCAATATCTTCACTGGGACTTAAAACCGCGACGCCCACGGCATCGAAAGATACCAGCGGCGACCGCACCAGATGCATGATGACATCCAGGTCATGGATCATCAGATCCAAAACCACGCTCACATCCGTGCCCCGTCCCGGATAAGGAGAGAGCCGGTGAGCTTCAATGAACCGGGGTTCACGAAGATTTTTCTCGAGATAGGAAAGCACAGGATTGAAACGCTCGATATGGCCCACTTGAAGAAGGCGCCCCTTCTGTTGTGCCAGGCGAACCATCTCTTCCGCCTGAACGGTTGTTTCAGCAATCGGCTTCTCGATAAAAACATCCTTTCCAAGCTCCAGAAACAGACGCGCCACTTCCAGGTGAGCTGTTGTGGGAACAACCACACTGACCGCATCCACCGCGGAAGCCAGTTGCTGGCTGGATGGAAAAACCCGGCAACCCATCTTTTTACCAACAGTTTCGGCGGCCCTGAGGTTTGTGTCATAAATCCCAACCAGTTCACATTGAGACAGCTGTGAGTAAATTCGCGCATGCTCCTTGCCGAGATGCCCCACACCAACCACGCCGACTTTGATGGGTGAATTCAATGAGAAATTGGAAATTAGATTCTGCTTTTTGAAGTCCAAGAATTTATCTCTTACATTTTCATATTTCCCTCATGAATCAAAGATTATAGAAGAGCCACGGATGAACACGGTTTTTATTAAGATGATATGAACTCACGCCAAGTCCGTTGTAACGGACTTGGCGTTATCCGTGTTTCATCAGTGTTTATCCGTGGCTAAAATTTCAAATATCTTTGGCTGGAGTTAAAGTGCTTCAATCGCGATCTTCGCGCTATCCGCCATTTTCAATAATTTTTCCTGTTCGAGCAGCAAGGTTCTTCCCGCTTCCACTCCCAGAGCGCTGATCCCGGCCCGTTTCATCGTTTCGATGGTGTGGCAACCGATACAGGGGATATCAAAACGCATATCCTGCCCGGGTTTGGTCACCTTCACCGCAACAGCTCCGCCCTGGCCAAGCTTGCCTCCCCGCAGGAGGGTTTCATCGGTGCCTTCAAATGCCTCCACGGCAAGCACGGTGCCGCGTTTGACCACAATCGTCTGGCCGATATCCAACGCAGCAATGGATTTGCCGATGCGAGCCCCAAATTCAAAATCCTCGATCTCTTCGAAATTCGGCTTGCGTTTTGTCAGCACTCCCGGTTTCGGAATCAGGCGCTCCAGAAAACGGGCATGCGGCACGAGCTGCAGACCGTCCTTTGCCAGTTCCTCGCCAATGGCAGTGAAGATGGTTTCTGCGTTTCGCTGCTTCAGGCGGGCGAGCAGCATGGTCATTCGCAGATCGAGTCGGACATTGGCAAATAAACGTTTGGGGGCAATCTGACCAACCATCACCACGTCGCGAATCTGCTGTTTCTGGAATGCCTCAATCAATTTACCGAGTTGTCCGAGCTTCATCCATTCCACATGATCCACCAATGGTTCAATGGCGCTCTCGGTTTCCCCCTCAAAAGCAACGGCAACCAGTCGTTGAACCCCGCTCCGGCGCGCTTCCTGCGCAAAAATCTGGGGGAATTTGCGATTGCCAGCAATGATGCCAAGGGCAAGCATAATTAAGAATTAAGAATTAAGAATTGGGAATTAAGAATGGGTAATTCGATGTGATCCCGAACATCATAATTCATCATTCTTAATTCATCATTCTCAATTCTTAATTTCAGTATGCTGCCTGCACCCCTTTGATATGCCGCTTTTGCATCCATGGCATCATGGAGCGCAATCGCTCGCCCACTTTTTCGATGGGATGCTGCTGCCCTTCGGCCAGAAGCCGCTTGTAACGTTTCATGCCGGTGTGGGATTCCGCAATCCACTCCCTGGCAAATTCGCCATTTTGGATCGCTTTCAGAGCCTTCTTCATCTCGACCCGCACACGTGAATTGATGATTCGGGGTCCGGTTCGGACATCACCATATTTGGCTGTCTCGGAAATGGAAAAGCGCATTCCGCTGATACCCGCCTCATTGATCAGATCCACAATGAGCTTGAGTTCATGGAGACATTCAAAATACGCCATCTCCGGTTGATACCCTGCCTTGACGAGGGTTTCATAACCGGCTTGGATCAGAGCGGTTGTTCCGCCGCATAAAACACATTGTTCGCCGAAGAGATCGGTTTCTGTTTCCTCCTTGAAGGTTGTCTGGATGACGCCGGCCCGTGTGGCTCCAATGCTCCTGGCCCAAGCGAGGGCGATCTGCTTCGCATTTTTGGTGGGATTTTGATAAACGGCAATCAGGCTGGGGACTCCCTTTCCTTCCAGGTATTGACGCCGCACAATATGGCCGGGGCCTTTGGGGGCCACCATGATCACGTTCACGTAGGAAGGTGGTCGGATGGTTTTAAAATGCACGGCAAATCCGTGGCTGAAAAGCAATGTCTGCCCCGGACTTAAATTTGGGGCAATGTCGGTGTGGTAGACATCCGGAATTTTAAGATCCGGTACCGCAACAAAGATCACATCAGCAAGTCGAACGGCTTCCGCTGTGGAAAACACCTTGAAGCCTTTGGCCTGCGCCACGGGGATGGACTTGCTGCCCTTGTAAAGGCCGATGATGACCTTCACTTTACTGTCCTTGAGATTCAGCGCGTGGGCATGTCCCTGGCTCCCAAAACCAATCACAGCAACGGTCTTGTTTTTCAAAAACTTTAAATCTGCGTCACGATCGGTATAAACTTTGGCGGGCATAAGGGACCTCAATTAAAAGTTAAAAATTAGAAATTGAATGAACGGTAGAGTTTTTAGTCCGAATTCTGTTCATTTTGTAAATCCACAGCCATCTCACAGAAAAGCATGAAAGAAGCCACGGATAAACACAGATTGTCACGGATGACGCTATTTTGGCACAGCCAAAACAGCGTGATTCACTCTGAGGAATGGCTCGTTCCGCCAGCGTTTGGTGTGCCAAACGCTGGCTTGTCCGTGTTTCATCCGTGTAAATCCGTGGCTCAAAATTCTTAAACTCATTTTCTTGAAGCGAGCTCCTCTTCCCTCGATGAAAAGATTAGGAAAAGGCATCTTTTTGTCTTCCATGGGACGGCTGTGTTGTAAATTCTGTCAAAAAAAACTCTGGTGCCTGGATCAATTCTTGTTTTTCCGCTTCCGTTTGCTGTTTGCTGCGGCAAAGGAACCGCGTTTCATGGCCACGAGGCCGGTCCGCGTCATGTCGATGACGCCGAATTTCTCCATCAGATCGATAAACGCCTCCACTTTACGCTGATTGCCGGTGGTTTCCACCAGTATGGAATCCTCCTGAACATCCACGATTTTGGCTCGGAAAATATCCACAATTTGCATGGCTTCACTGCGCGTGCGCGAATCGGCCTCGATCTGAATCATCACCAGTTCCCGTTCCACGGCTTCGTCCGGATGAAAATCCTGAACCTCGATGACATTGATGAGCTTCTCGAGCTGGCGGGTGAGTTGCTCCAATGTTTTGTCGTCACCCTTCAACACCACGGTCATTCGTGAAAAGGCGGCATTCTTCGTGGGCGCGACATTCAAGGTATCAATGTTGAAACCGCGTCCGCTAAAAAGTCCGGCGATGCGCGCAAGCACGCCGAACTTGTTTTCAACCAGGATGGAGAGAGTATGACGATGTTCCATAAAGGGATATGAGGCGCAAAGTAATCCGTGACAGATTTTTATGAAAGCCAGAGCTCGGCATGTCCATCTTAAAATCACGTAACCCAACGGCACGCCTGACGGTCACACTTCTACCGGCTGTCGAAATATCCACGCAACCCAAACTGAACATGGTAGGGCGCGACCGCCGGGCGCGCCCTACTTCGTTCGGATTGATTCATTTGTTGACGATGTAATTGCCCATAACCAGCAGGTCCATTTCGCTGGCCTGGAATGTGCGATAGGCGTTGGCGGGTGTTGTTACAATGGGTTCTCCACGAAGGTTGAAGGAGGTGTTCAACAACACCGGTACACCGGTTGCCTGTCCGAAGGTTTGAATCAATTTGTAATATCGGGGGTTGTTCTCCCGGAAGACGGTCTGCAGACGGCCTGTTCCCATATGGCTCACCGCCGGAATGACACCCTGTTTGTCTTTTTTGACAGGAGCTACAAGCAACATGAATTTTGCGGCTTCCTGTCTTGAAATCCTGTTCATGTCAAAATATTCATCCGCAGCTTCAATCAAAATAGATGGAGCAAAGGGACGATACGGTTCCCGGAACTTGATCTTGGTGTTCACAATGTCTTTCATCTCCGCAGTGCGAGGGTCCGCCAGGATGCTCCGGGCCCCCAAAGCGCGCGGCCCGAATTCGAAGCGTCCCTGGTGCCAGCCCACCACTTTTTTTGAAGTCAGAGCATCCACTGTCCGTGAGATTAGATGATCTTCATTGGCAATATGTTCGTGACGGATATTTTCCGATTTCAAAAACCCGGATATTTGTGAATCGTCAAATTCCTCTCCCCAATATGCATGTTTCATCACAAACCGGCGCGGCTCGCCCAATACCTGGTGAACCAGATGGAATGCTGCGCCAACGGCTCCCCCTCCGTCTCCCGCCGCAGGCTGGATAAACAATCGTTGAAAGGGTGTTTCCCGCAAAATACGGCCGTTGGCGACGCTATTCAAGGCCACCCCACCGGCCATGCAAAGATCGCTCATTCCGGTTTCCGCATGCAATTTTTTCGCCATGCGGACCACAATTTCTTCAGTGACCTTCTGAATGCTGGCTGCAATATCGGCATAATGCTGGTTTTCACGTTCCAGTTCGGTGTAGTTGGCAGGTTTGGTCCCGAAGTAGGATGGGAATCCTGTGTTGCGCGTGAAAAAGTGAGTTTCCGGCTTACGGGGCGGCCCGAATAATTTGACGAAGTTTCGGTTATAAGGGTTGGTGAGTGAGTATGGATACTTGAAGTATTCCATCTTCAGTTGGAACGACCCATCTTCACCCGGATCCATCAGTTGCCAAACCTTGTCCAGATATTTCGGTTCACCATAGGGAGCCATGCCCATCACCTTGTACTCACCTTCATTGACCTCGAAACCGAGAAAGGCAGTGAACGCACTGTACAAGAGTCCAAGTGAATGCGGGAAACGCATTTCACTTTTGAGGTGGATGCTGTTTCCTTCGGCGACGCCCTTGGCGGCGGTTGTCCATTCACCCACGCCATCAATGGTCAGGATTGCGGCTTTTTCAAACGGGGAACAGTAGAACGAGCTGGCTGCATGTGACAAATGATGATCACAAAACGTAATCCGGTCTGCGACAATCCCCAATTCCTCCCGGATGGTCGCCTTGACCCAGAGTTTGTCCAGCAGCCACGTTTGCATGGCTGCGCGAAAAAACGCAACACCCTTCGGGTAGGTTTCCATTGCTGTTTGAAAAATCCGTTCGAATTTGACAAACGGCTTTTCATAAAAGACAACATAATCAACATCCTGGATTCCGACGCCGGCCTGCCGCAAACAGAACCGGACTGCCATGGATGGGAAACCATGATCGTGCTTCTTGCGCGAGAAACGTTCCTCCTCTGCGGCGGCCACCAACAGTCCATCCTTTACCAGGGCTGCTGCTGAATCATGATAAAACGCGGACAGTCCGAGGACAATCATGCTTTGAAGATGGAATTAGAAATTTCTGTTAGGGGAGCACGCGTGTTCTGTTTGGCGGCCCGCCAAACAGTTTTCCATCTGAAAAATCGGCGAGCCGCCGATTTTGGACACGCGGCCGCGTGTGCTCCCCAAATTCCCGCGGCTTGAAAGTCGAAAAATACCGAAAAATCATCCGTAAGTGGTATCACTTTGAACTTTCGTCTGAAGGAGTGCTTCCCTGATTTTTAGCCCATTCCAGATCCAATGTTGGCAACTTCTTGGGTGTCCAGTAACTTTTCTGTCGGCCTGTTCGGAGGCGCAACGGGTCGGAAAAGAGTTTCACTCCCAACGCGAATGGCATGGCCACAACAAGATAAAAGAGAGGCATCCAAACCCAGCTGAAAATATCGCCGAGCCACTGCCCGAACCTCAACCAGGCTTGCCAAAGGCGTTTTACTGGAGAATGGTGCAGGACAAAAAAGTTACCACCTCCCCCAGCCCCTCCTTGCCAAGGAGGGGAATGGGGAGGTCTACTGCCAATGGTAACTTTTTTGTCCTGCACCCCTGGAGAATCATTTGAAATTGTCATCTTCTCTTGTTGCGGTTTTGATGGCACACTTTCAATCTTTAAAACACAGGCAGGACACTTTTGAACGCGCCCGCTCCTTCACGGAACTTTAAAAACTGGCTGAGGTTGGTCAGTTTTCTCCGGCCCTACCGGATGCGCTTCGCCGGCGCTCTTTTGTTTGCCTTGGTGAATGCGCTCAGCGCTTATGTGCTCATGCAGGGTGTGCCCGTCATCTGGAACGCCCTTTTTCCGGAGCCGGCTGCATCCACCCCGTACGGCAACGGGGGAATGCCAGCCCCCCTATTGGACTCTGAATTCAGTCGTATCACCGCCCGGATGATCCATGGGGCTGTCCGACTGTGGGTGGACATGTTTGGTGATGGAGGTTCATCCACCGCCGGTGTGGTCGCCATGGTGTTGCTGGTGCCCTGCATCATGATCATTCGCGCTTTCAGCGATTACATGAGCAAGTATCTGCTCAGCTGGGTGGGTGTGCGGATCATCACGGATATTCGACAGAAGGTGTTCATCCACCTTCAAAATCTTTCCCTCGATTTTTTTAACAAGGCGAATGTAGGCGATCTTATCTCGAGGATTGTGAATGATTGTCAGCAGGCGCAGTCGGCCATCACCACGGTCATCTCGGACTGCATCAAACATCCATTCACCATCGTCATTCTGGCCTATGGGCTTCTCCACGAGGATTGGAGGTTTTCATTGACGGCTGTTGTGCTCGCTCCCGTTTGCATACTGCCAATTGCCATTTATGGGCGCAAGGTGCGGCGCACCAGCAAGCTTTCACAGGAAAATCAGGGGGAAATCGTCTCCCGCCTCCATGAAAACATCACGGGTGTGCGTGTTGTGAAGGCGTTCCACATGGAGGAATATGAGCAGCAGAAATTCTGGGAAACGTGCTATCGGCAGTTTACCTATCAGATGCGGATTGTGCGTTCAGTCAATATCCTCAGTCCGCTCATCGAGATCGTCGCGGCCCTGGGTGTGAGCGCCGCTCTTTACTATGCCCACCAGCAGCATATGCCGACCGGAAAATTCTGGGGGCTTCTGATCGGTATTTTCTTTCTTTACGACCCCATCAAAAATCTGAGCAAGCTGCATACCACCATTCAAAAGAGTCTGGCGTCGACAGACCGTATTTTTGCCATTCTGGACAGTCAGTCGACGGTTGTTGAATTTCCCGGCGCAAGGGAGCTGGCTCCCATTCGAAATCGAATTCAGTTGGAGGATATCTCGTTTCGTTACGATTCAAAGTGGGTTTTGCAGAACATTTCCCTGATCATACCACACGGTAAAACAGTGGCCCTGGTTGGTCCGAGCGGCGCCGGAAAAACCACACTTCTGAACCTGTTGCCACGTTTTTATGATCCGGTCCAGGGATGTGTGAAGATTGATGGCGCCGACTTGCGGGGGGTCACTCTTCGCTCGCTCCGGAGTCAGATTGCAATTGTGACCCAGGACACCATCCTGTTTCATGATACGATCCGCAGCAACATCTGCTATGGTTCGCTGGATGCAACGGAGGAGCAGATGACCGACGCATCCCGTCGCGCGCACGCGCACAGCTTCGTTCTCCAGCAACCTCAGGGCTACGACACAGTAGTTGGGGAGAAAGGGATCAAGCTTTCTGGAGGGCAAAAACAGCGGTTGGCTATTGCACGGGCTTTACTCAAGGATCCATCCATTCTACTTCTGGATGAGGCGACATCTGCTCTCGATAGCGAGTCTGAGCGCCTTGTACAGGAGGCTTTAGGTGTGTTAATCCGGGGAAGAACCGTGCTTGTGATCGCGCATCGACTCTCCACGATTCAAAGAGCGGATCTCATCGTGGTTCTGGAAAACGGTCGTATGGTTGAGCAGGGACAACACGAAGAGCTTCTCGCTCACAACAAAACCTATCGCAAGCTGTATGATCTGCAGTTTCGGGAAGGATGAAACAGTTCCTACTTTGATGAAGGCTTCTTCAGCCAGTCACTTGTCAGAATCTGATGGATTTCCTGGGTGATCTCACAGACCAGCAACTGATTCTTCCACAGGATAAAATAGGTTTTCTGCGGGGTTTCCCGTCCGATCAGGCATTCCTGGACAACCGGTTTGCCATCCACCTCGGTTTCCACGGTCCATGTGGCCAATGGCGCATCCAGGCCATATTGTTTGACGGTTGTATTCAGAGCGGTACCAACGATTTTCTCCACGTTGAAGTGCCCGAGGTGGTTCACAAACTTCTGCCAGGCGGTTTCGTCGACGACTCCCTGGGTGTTTTCAGCCAAGGTCCACTTGCCATCCTTTTTACGAAGTAAAGTGGATGAAGCCTTCCCCTTTTTCTGCGTGCACGATTTCAGTGCATCCTTCTTGATTTCAAACAATGTTCTGGTCCGGACATCATTGATATTTTTGGGTAGTCCGGCGGCATCGGCCGGATCCAAACCATAAACCGAGGATTCATCGGCCAGCTTCACGTAGACCAGTTTGCGAGCAGGATCCTCCTTGCCGATTGCAAGATTCAAATGAACAACCGGCGCGGCGTTGGTTTTTGTAGCACCGCCGGTTTGAGGCGTTTTCCCGCGCAAAGTGATGGTTGCCATGGGTGTTTTCAGAGAATATTTATCAAGATCAGTGACCACATCGGCCGCGAATTCCTTGATCATGGCCGAATTGAGCTGTGAAAGGAGTTTTTCAACAAGTTCCGTGTCTGCATCCATCTTTTCGGGTTCGATAATTTTCCAGTCGTGATTCTGTCGCTGAAGGGTGACAACAACCTGGCGGGTTTTGAGTTCGATTTCGTGGATATCATCCCCGGTATAAATTCCCAGCCTGCGGTCTCGAAATTCGTTGAGCGGCTTGCCAAGTTCCGCCTTGTAACCGCTGGGAATTGATACAATGGAATTTTGGCCCTTGATCTTCGCGGCCATTTTCTGGTCGTCATTCCTCAATTTGGAGCCGAGCAACAGGGTGTTTACAGCGTCCTGCTGATCGATTTTCAGGGTTACTTCCTGTGAGGGTTCCTCCAGGCCGAATTCCTTGGATGCTGCAGGATCTTCGCTCAAAAAGTCGTCTGCGCGCAGATTGCAGGTCTGGCGCAAAAATCCGTCCACCTTGGCAGTATCTGCGCGTGTATTAAGCGGTTGCACAATTCGCCACACATCATTGGTTCTTGAAAACTCAACAAGCTTGGCCCCATCCCGGATTTCAAAGCGGCGAACCTGGCTGGGCGAAAAGTCAAAGAGAGACCGATCCCGGTACTCATCAAGTTTCTTATTGAGTTGGTTTGCCAGATCCTTATCCGCGAGATGGATATCCGGATCATCGGAAGTCTGCAGGTAAAGATTGTCACCCTGTTTGGTCTCGTTGCCAATCTGAAGAGTGAGCGTCTTTTGTTTGGTTTTGATCTTCACCGTCAGACGGGGTTTGTCCAGGCCATAATCGGACAGTGTGTATTTGGCCTCGGCAACTTCTTTTGGAGAAAGGCTGCGACGACGTTCGAGATATTCGATGGATGAGAGGATTCTATCGATTTCTGAAGCATTCGCGCGAACTTGAACGGGTTTCTTCAGATTCCACTTCTGGGCCTTTCTTTCGAAAAGGAAATCCCGGTCGGCGCTTTTGATTTCGATCCCGGTCACATCGGCGGCTTTGAGATCAAAGAGATGCTTTTCCTTTTCCGCGGTTTCCCTGGTTGTCGGGACGTGTTGCTCGGCCAGAAAATAGCCGCCAACAACAAGCGCCATCACCACAAACAACAGCAACGTATTCTTGAACTTCATGGAAATAATCTGCTACTTCCTTCGCCTCAGCCAGACCAGAAAACCGATCACTCCGGCGCCGAGCGGCACAGCGACCACTTCCGTCAGAAAAATGCTTCGTCGCTGGTACATGTCGAGCGACAGAGTGAATTCCTGCGGAGCTTTGGGAGCGATACCAATCAACTGCTGACGTTTCAGCAGCCAGTTCAGGGCGTTCATGAACAAATCCAGATTGCTGGACTCCAGGCTGTCGTTACGGATGAACTGGCTTGAACCAACAATCACCATACGCATTCCCTCTCTTTCCATTTCGCCGGCGGCGCTGGGTTCAACGCACACAGCCACGGGCACAGGACCTTTGCGATCCTTTTCATCCGGCTCGGCTTTTTGCTCCTGTTGCAGCTTTGTCAGATTGCTCTCACCCCATTCACCCTCGGGTGTTTCGACCAGAACAGTGACCCGTCCATTCGAAGAGCCTGCCGAGGGCGCACGATCGACCGAACGCGCCCTTGGGAAGTAAGTCGTCATGTCAGCCTCCTCAAAGCCCTTGGTAATCGCATGGAAACCGTATTTGGTGCCGTGCGCCTCCGGAACGATGGCTCTGCCACCCAGGTAGATTCCGATGCTCATCACCAGGTCGTTGCCCACCCTGACTCCATGGTTCAAAAGAAGTTTTTCGAGACCGGTTTCCTCTCGCATTGCGTCCAACAAAACCATGAGCCGCCCGTTTTGACCGAGGTGTTGTTGGATGGCGGTCAGTTCCAGTTCGCTTAACGCTTTGGCCGGTCCGCAGATCACAAGTAGATCACAGTCCTTCGGGATTTGCTGTTTTTCGAAGAGGTTCAGCTTTTCGACCAGCAGGTTGTCGCGCTGGATGTATTTGGCAATATTGGAAAAGCCCTTCTGGCGATCGTAGTCCTGAGGATCTCCTTCACCATGACCCTGGAGAAAATAAATTTTTGGTTGCTTGACATCGAGTACATTCTGAATGGCTGACGTGAATTGCTGTTCGCCCTTGAATGCCTTGATCCGCCGGTCGGGCTCAAATGAGTTTCCTGAATCGAGTTCGACCAGGTCATCCACCTGTACAAATTTGCTTCGCTTTTCAAATGCAAACACCACCACGTTCGGTACTTTCACGTGGTATTTTCTATCCATTTCCTCTGCGCTTGCCAGATCGCGGTCCGGATCGGCGAATTTGACCTTCACAAAGCGGGACGCCGCCTGATATTCCTTGAGCAGCACCTGGATATCCTCAGAAACGCGTCTGGCAACCGGATCACGGGGCTCCGGCTGAAAAAACACAATTACATCCACTGGAGCAGTGAGGCTTTTGAGCAACTCCTTTGTCTTGTCGGACAGTTTGTAATATTCGCTGTAGCTGATATCGAGTTTGGGAGGGTGCCACCGATGGATCGCAAGATTGAGAAAGACGAGAATCACGCCCGCCAGGATGATCTGGATGATCACATTGAGGCCTACCGCAAAACGTCTGGGCGCTGAACTCTTTTTCATAAATCTAACTTTTCCACTGACGTGACTGCACGATCCGATGGGTAAGAAACAGAAAGAAAATGGTGCCTGTCAGATAGAACACAACCCGCTTCCATTCGATCGCGCCGCGGGACATTTCCTGCATATGCACAAGCATCGAAAAGTATTCAAAAATCTCCCGGTATTGATCCGTTGAATGGAAATAGAAGTAAATACCGGAGAAAAACAGGACACAGCTGATGGCAAAGGCGATGATTGCGGCTATGATTTGATTGCGAGTACTGGCGGATGCCATGCAGCCTATGGCAATGAGCAGCATTCCGACCAGGAAAAGGCCGATGTAGCCTCCAATGATCGGTCCTGGATTCAGGGGCGTTGTATCCTTTGCGAAGTGCCTCAAGACAAACACACAGTTCACGGTGGGAATCCACAGCGCCACAAAAAAGGCGAAGGCACTGAAAAACTTGGCGAGGACATATTCGATATCTCTCAATGGGGTTGTCATCAGAGCCTCAATGGTGCCTGTTTTCTTTTCATCGGCAAAAAGCCGCATGGTGATTACAGGTGGAATGACCAGGATCATGATCCATGTGAAAATTCCATTGAAAAACCACATCATCAGGCTGTAGTCACTTGGGCTTTCGCTCAGGAAGGTTGCGTAGGTAAAAAAATTGAAGCCCATCTGCAGCAGCACGCAAATTCCCATGATATAGGCGATGGGCGAATAAAAATACGACGCCATCTCCCTCTTGAAAAGTATCCAGATGTTTTTCATGAGTTAGTCATCATCTTCGGTTGTAATTTGGACGAAGACATCCTCGAGCGTCTGCCGTCGTCTGGTTAATTCGCGCAAAGGCCATCCTTTTTCGCGAATGCGCTGATAAGCGATTTCCCGCAGATCCTCATCTCCCTTGGGATGGACCGCCAGTTTGCAAAAGCCTCCATCCAGTGGAGATATATCCACATGATCGACGCCCTGGATTCCCTGGAATTCGCGGGTAAGGACTGCGGAATCAGCCTTCACCTCCAGCACCGTTTCCCCACCTCCCATACGCAGGCGCTTGAGGCTTTCCGGGGTGTCGCTGGCGACAATTCGGCCTTTATTGATGATGATGACCCGGGAACAGGTCATCTCAACTTCAGAAAGTATATGTGTGGAAAGCAGGATGGTGTGTGATTTTCCAAGTTCCTTGATCAGCTCGCGGACCTGTCGGATCTGGTTGGGATCCAGTCCGATCGTTGGCTCGTCCAGAATAATCAGATCCGGATCATGAACCAGTGTGTCAGCCAGGCCCACCCGCTGCCGATAACCCTTTGAAAGATGGCCAATGATCTTGCGTGAAACATCTGTAATCCCACATTGTTGACTGACCTTTTCAACTTGCGAACGGCGGCGTGCGCGTGGCACACCCTTGAGCGCTGCGCGGAAGTTTAAATATTCGTCAACCCGCATTTCCGGATAGAGCGGCACGTTTTCCGGCATGTACCCAATGCGTTTCCGGACCTCGAGCGAGTTTGTGTAAATATCGAAACCGGCCACGACCGCGGTGCCGGAACTTGCCGGCATGAAACAGGAGAGAATTCGCATCGTTGTGCTTTTACCGGCGCCGTTTGGCCCGAGAAAACCCACAATCTCCCCCTTCTGGACCGAAAAGGTCAGGCCATGAATGGCGGTGAAGCCAGCGTAGCGTTTTACGAGATTGTCAACCTGGATCATGGCAAAGGATCTATGTATAACACCGAAACAGTGGAAATGTCACGTTTTCTAAAATTTTTGTCCACCAATGATCAAGATTTTTTTAACCATGAATGACCAGCTGGATGTTTTCCGGAAGATTCCGTGCAACTTCGGAAATCACATCCCCTTTTAATAACTGGGTCATGAAACGTCGTCGTGACGCCCCCAGCACCAGGAAATCAACGCCCAATGTCGCTGACAAGTCAAGAATGGTTGCGGCAGCGCTCTCACTGACCGCGTAAATGGGAACAACCTGGACTCCATGTGATTTTGCCAACTCGAAAGTTCCATACATGATGGCCGCGGCCTGCGGGTCATCCTGCCAGCGCGGCTGACGTGCTTCTGTAAGAGTACCCGGTATCGCCACAGCCAGTTCCTTGATGTACAAAACATAAAGCGCCCCTTGCCGCAAATGGGCTTCCTCCAGCGCGAAACGCAGGATGGGCGTAAGTCCGCGTGCTGCCACCAGGATCCTTTTGCCGGTTTCCGGGTTTGGTTTCAAATTTGCGGGGATGGTTGGGGAAATGGCGGCTGCGACCTCCCTGCTCACGACCACCGTCTGCAGACCGGATCGCTTCTGTGCATAGGCACGGAGCGCCAGTCCAAAACCCACAACACAAAAGGCGAAAAAGAACGCGTCCGGTTTGGTTTTGGCGATGGTGAGCCACACAGCCAGAAGAATGAAAAACGTGATTCCCATGATCCCACGTTCAAACCATGTAAGCAGGAGCTTGGGATTGAAGGAGCACGATCCCACATTCACTGCGATTGCGCCCACAACGCCAATTGCGTAAAGAGAAGCCAGGGTCTTGAATGCGCCATCCTGCGCTTCAGGGGTCAGCGGTGTGGAATATCTCACAACTGCCAGAATCAGAACAGGTAACAGGATGGCCAGAAAAAGCGGAAAACGGGGAACTCCCTGTCGATTCAGGCGGGTGAAGAGGGGTGGCATTTCACCATCCCGCGCCATCATGTAAAAGAGGCCGATCAATGCCACGATGGCGGTATTGACGGCGCTGATGAGGAGCAACCCGAAAACAATACCAACGAAAATTCCGAAAAACTCTCCGAACGCTGCGCCGAGGGTCAATGATCCATATTGCTCACCCAGAAAGCGCAGCATGTCTTCCTCATGCTTCAGTAGTTGCGGGCCCAGATCCTTTGACAGGGAAAGCATCGCCCAGCCGAGCAGGGCTGTACACAATACCACTTCCAGAGCCACCAGCCAGATTGCTTTACGGGCGGTATGCAGAACACTCGGGCGATCACTGGAAGCCTGGGAATCCAGTTTCATCACACCGGTCAGGTTGGCAATGGCCTCCACGCCGCTTAGAGCCAGGATCACTCCAACAAAGGGAATCCAGGTTCCAGCGAGTCCCTGTTTTGATGGTTCGAGGTTGGCGAACGTAAGATGGGGCAGACTCATCGCAACAATGATCAGCACCACGGCAACAGCCGGTGCGGTCAGCGCAACGGCAAAACTTCCGCTGTGCTTTGGACCAAAAATATTCAGGATGCCAATGAACGCTACGAGAAGCATCGTACCGGTTGCGATATGGGGCCTTGGAATGCCGAAATAACTCAGGCTGGCCCAACCACTCAATGCCGCGGTCACAGTCATGTTGGCCACCAGAAGAAGAGCGCCCACAATCGCGAGAAGACGGCTCTGATCGCGCGCTGCAGAATACACTCCGCCGCCGTCCGGAAAATACTTGCAGACGATCACGTAATTATAGGCCACCAGGGCTGTCAGTACGCAAACTGCTACAATGATTGGCAGGGATGAGTATCCCAGAACCCCTGTTGCCACCGGGGCGGCAAACGCCATGCCAACGACATAAGCCTTGCTGGTGCCCCAGTCACCATAGAGTAATGCAGCCGCTCGTTTCCAATCCAGGTTACGAGGACGATGAATCACCACGCTATCCCGCATATTTCACAAGATTTTTGTAGCGGCGGTCTATGACCGCCGTAAGGTTTGGGAGGGGGCGGTCATAGACCGCCGCTACAGTCCTATCGAAGATTTTTGGTTGGTGTGAAACATGCAGGCTATCCATGACACAACGCTTTGACAAAAAACAGGTTATACGTCAAATGAACAATGTGAAAGTGCAAATAACGCCTGCAACCGATCTATACGCCGAGTTGCGGCAAAGTTGTCTGCCCCGAAATTTAAGTCTGCGTGAACCTGCGGATTTTCATGACCCCATTCCCATCTCCGAACGGCTGGTTCAGGCAATCTGGTGCGATCAGCTCTTCGATGAACATATCCTGCGAACACGTGATGGCAAGCTGCTAAAAGTCATCCATCCGGGCCGATGGAATGTGGAAGGTGGGCCTGATTTCACCGGCGCTCATTTGCAGATCGCAGAAAGATCCATTCGAGGTGATGTTGAGATTCATCTGCATACCACGGGATGGAACAGCCATCGGCACCATGAGAATCCTGCTTATAATCGGGTGATTTTAGATGTGTGTTTATGGGATCTTGGAGGTCCGGCTGTTGTTCGCACGGCTGACGGAGCGGTCCTGCCCCAGCTTGTATTGCATCCCTGTTTGCAGTGTTCCCTGGAAGAACTGGTCGAATCACTCGATTTCGATCGGTACCCATTTGGACCAACCCGAAATGCAAGACCATCGCCTCTTGCTCATCTTCCGAAGGAGAGGATGGCTGATTATCTGGAGTCCGCCGGAACATTCCGGTTCGAGCAAAAAGTGACCCGTATCTCGGCCGGCATTACACAGCATGGAGCAGAGCAGGCGGCCTATTCGTTCCTGGCGGAGGCGCTGGGTTATAAACACAACAAACTCGCGTTTCAGCAGATTGCCACGGCATTACCCCTTGTGGAGTTGTTGAAAAGACCGATGGTGGACCGGAAGATCGAGGCTTTACTGACTGAGAGCGCCCGCTTCCGTTTGCGGATAAGCCAGGTGCGGCCGGCCAACCATCCGCATCGGCGTCTTGCCGCTCTTGCAGTCATCGCCGACGCGCATCCAAAATTGGAAGAATGGTTTGGTGATCTGGTCGAACAACCGGAGAAATTACAAACGCCACCCCGATGCGTGCATCCATTCTGGTCATGGCATTACAACCACCATGGGAAACGCCTGACGAAACCATGCAGCCTGCTGGGCCGGGACCGGTGGAAGGAAATTGTGTGCAATGTCATTCTTCCCTTCTGTTCCGCCAATGCCCGTCTGCGAGGCAATACGGGTTTGATGGAGAAGGCTCTTCAGCGATACATTCAATTTCCTGCTTCGCAATCGAACCTGGCCGCGCGGCATATCGCCCGCGATTTGCAGGTCTCACTCCCTCGTCGGATGCTCCAACAGCAGGGGCTCATCCAGATTTATCAGGATTTTGATCTGCTCCTGCCGGATGTGTTGTGACCGGAATAATACCGCTTGCGAATGGTTTTCGGTGCTTTCGACTGCCGAGTTATGAGAATTCACCCCCCCCTTCCCCTCCTTGCCAGGGAGGGGAGTTAAGGGGAGGTGTAGTGGATTACGATAAAGTAAGTTTAAGAATTTTCTGCGAGGGGAGCACACGCCGCTGGGGGGTTCTTGGCGGCCCGCCAAACAGTTTCTCTCTGGAAAATCGGCGAGCCGCCGATTTTAGACACGCGGGCATGTGTGCTCCCCATCCCTTCTTCCGATTTCCATGGGATGGCTGTGGCTTTTTATACCGATTTTCATTCAGAGATGATATAACACGAATCCCATTTACATTTTGCATTTGTGGGGATGGATGATAGTCTGGCCAGTACGGTCATTGGAAAAATTATGTCACATTCACGAATAATCGTAGGGATGTTCTTGATGCTTGTTGCGCTGACATCCTGTGGAACAGACCCCAAAACCTCTTTGTTGGCTGCCGCTAAAAAAGGTGATACCGCGAAAGTCAAAGCCTTGATTGCCGGTGGCACGGATGTCAATACAGCCGATGATTTCAATATGACCACCCTGATGACGGCCGCAAGGGAAGGTCATCCGGATACTGTACAGGCTCTACTCGACAATGGCGCCCATGTGAATGCAACCGGCGGAGACGGCATGACCGCTCTGATGATTGCTTCCTTCGGAGGCCATCAAAGGTCGTTGTCTTCGACGGTGACTCCGAAAACAATACCCTGACGCGATTCACCAAAATCTCGCGTCCGGTCGACATGCGCCAGCGAAGCCAGATGGATCAGCTCATCGAGGTGATCGCGACCGGCGAGGCGACCCATGTCCTGCTGGATAGTCAGGCCGCCACGTCCAACGTGATCCACGCATGGTTCAAGGAATTGGACCCGACGGCGATGGAAAGGCATCTCAATGCGCGGATTACATGCCTGACACTCCTTACCCAGAGTTTCGACACCCTGTTGCAGACGATACGCTGGACAGGTCAGCTTGGAAAGACGGTTCAGTGGGTCGCAGCCAAGAACCTGTATCTCTCGAGTGATTTCAAACAGTGGGATGCCAGCGTGCTGAGGAAGAAGTTCGTCGAAGAACTGGAAGGCAAGGAAATTACCATGGCGGCGTTGCCGGAATTTCTGATGACACAGCTGGAGGGAAACAATTTGAGCATTGCAGCTGCGATCAAATCCGATCAGCTTTCCTGGGCGGACAAGCAACGTCTCACCAATTTCCAGCATGCCCTTTTTGATCAATTCAAGAGCATTTCTGACACACTGCTGTAAGTCTCTCTCAGGGTGCACAGAGGCTTCACCCTCTGTGTTCTCCGCGTGAGAAATCCGGATGAATGATGGAATCCAACCATTTCTTGAATTTCCCAATGGCCATGGCCCGGTGACTGATCCGGTTTTTTTCATCGGCCGTCAGCTCGGCAAACGTCCGACAAAACCCTTCCGGAAAGAAAATTGGATCGTAGCCAAAACCATTTTGACCTTTTGGCTTGAATCCGATTTTTCCACTACAGGCGCCTTTAAAGATCCGGATTTCCGTCTTTTGGGTCGCCTGCCCGTTATGCCAGACAGCGGCAAGGACACATCGGAAACACGCAGCACGGTTTGGGCCGGGAACTCCCTTCAGAGCACTCAATAGTTTTCGATGATTGGCTTCGTCATACGCTGCCTCTCCCGCGTAACGCGCGGACAACACACCGGGCGCTCCGTGGAGAGCATCCACTTCCAGGCCGGAATCGTCCGCAAGCGTGACCATCGATAACTCCTTTCTGAATTGCCGGCTGGCACGGATAAAATCTGTCAATTGCGAGACTTTGATCCTGGCATTTTCATCAAATGTGTCTCCGTTTTCGACAATTTCCCCACGAAACCCGATGTCCTTCAAAGTTAAAACTTGTATCTTCTGATCTAAAATTGCTGCAATTTCACATGCCTTATGAGAATTTCTTGTTGCAAGAATTAATTTCATGGCCCCGGTGTTCTTGAATGATACTCCATGCGCAAGCAATATCCATTTCATCTGATTGAGCCCAGGTGGCAACGCTTCTGGGAACGACAGAAAACATTCCGCGCGTTCGATCCGGGAGCACCTGTTCCCGAGGAACATCCTTTCCGTCGCCGGCATGGCAAGCCCATGGCTCCTTCGAGCGCCAATCCCTATGCGCCCAGGTATTATATTCTCGACATGTTTCCATATCCATCCGGCGCAGGTCTGCATGTTGGCCATCCGGAAGGCTATACCGCCACCGATATTCTTGCGCGGTATCAGCGGATGAAAGGCAGGCATGTTCTGCATCCCATGGGTTGGGATGCCTTTGGTCTCCCTGCTGAGCAATATGCCATCAAGACAGGCCAGCACCCACGAAAGACAACAGAGGAAAACATCACAACCTTTCGCCGACAGATTCAGGCCCTTGGATTCAGCTATGACTGGGATCGAGAGGTTGATACAACGGACCCCAAATATTTCAAGTGGACTCAATGGATTTTTCTGCAACTTTACAACTCCTGGTTCAATCCTTCCTCCCAAAAGGCTGAGCCGATCCGGACCTGTCGCGGTTTAGACCCGGATTCCGTTCGGCTCGCTTATGTAGCCGAAGCCCCCGTCAATTGGTGTCCCGAATTGGGAACAGTGCTGGCCAATGAGGAAGTGATTGATGGCAAAAGCGAGGTGGGTGGATTCCCTGTCATTCGCAAGCCCATGCGTCAGTGGATGCTCCGCATTACAGTGTATGCCGAGCGTCTGCTGGCCGGATTGGATCTGTTGGATTGGCCGGAAGGTCTCAAACGGTTGCAAAGGAATTGGATCGGGCGCTCCGAGGGAGCGGAGGTTGAATTCAGAATTCAGAATTCGGAATTCAGAATCAAAGTGTTCACGACACGACCGGACACGCTCTTCGGCGCAACCTTCATGGTGTTTGCACCGGAACATCCATTGGTGGATGTCATCACAACTCTACAACAAAAGGACGCGGTGGGGCATTATCGCAAGGAGTGTGCTTCCAAATCCGATCAGGAACGTCAGCTCGCCAGGAAAAAAACCGGTGTCTTTACGGGCGCTTATGCGGCCAATCCGGTGAATGAGGAGAAGATCCCCATCTGGATCGCGGACTATGTCATGATGGGTTATGGCACCGGCGCCATCATGGCTGTGCCGGCACATGACGAGAGGGACTTTGAATTTGCCGAAAAATTCGGCCTGGAGATCCGAAAGGTTGTGCAGTCACCGGCTTCTCAGGATCAGGACCCTGTTTTCGTTGGTGATGGAGTCAGCATCAACTCCGGCCTGATTACAGGATTGTCAACTCCGGAAGCCAAACGGAAGATCATCGGATGGTTGGAGGAGAAAGGTGTTGGGAAGAGGATGGTTCAATATAAGCTCCGGGACTGGCTTTTTTCCCGGCAGCGTTACTGGGGCGAGCCATTCCCGGTTGTATGGAGGAAGTCAGATGATAAAGATGGTGGCAATATTCACCAACCCATTCCGGAGACTGAACTGCCTCTGAAACTTCCGGAGATGCAGGATTTCAAACCCACCGGCACTGCAGATCCGCCTCTGGTCAGGGCTGTTGACTGGGTGAACCTGCCGGATGGCTCACAGCGGGAATTGAACACCATGCCGCAATGGGCGGGTTCATGCTGGTATTACCTGCGTTATCTTGATCCCGAAAATCATTCGGTATTTTGCGATCCCGCCAAATCGGATTACTGGCTGGGTTCCGCTCCGCCATCAAACGCTTGCCCCGCCGTGGCGGAGGTCGAACATCGAATATCGAACAAAGGAACCGGCGGTGTTGATTTGTATGTGGGAGGAGCGGAACACGCAGTACTGCATCTTCTTTACGCGCGGTTCTGGCACAAGGTTCTCCATGATCTGGGATATCTTTCCACGCCGGAGCCATTCTATAAACTGATCAATCAGGGCACCATCCTGGGTGAGGACGGTCAAAAAATGTCGAAAGCGCGGGGTAATGTGGTGAATCCGGATCAAATCATTGAAGGTTACGGTGCGGATGCGATGCGCCTTTTTGAAATGTTCATGGGACCCATCGAGCAAACCAAGCCATGGAGCATGACGGGGGTTGAAGGCGTTTATCGTTTCCTCGGGCGTGTCTGGCGTTTGTTTACCGACGAAGCCAGCGTGGAAGTCTTTGAACAAAAATTAACTCTGCTCGCTGGAAACACGGCTGCATCCGAGAAATCCATGCAGGAAATTCGGCTGCATTCACTGATCACCCACGATGTGCCGACAACGGCGCAACTGACGACCCTTCACAAGACCATCAAGAAAGTGACGGAGGATCTGGATGCCATGGCTTTCAACACGGCCATTTCGGCGTTGATGGTGTTTGTGAATGAAGCCATGACATGGCCCAACCGGCCGGAAAGCGTTCTCAAAACCTTTCTTCTCCTGCTCTCTCCCTTTGCCCCTCACCTGGCTGAAGAACTCTGGGCCAAAATGGGAGGAACGGATACTCTCAGCTACGAACCGTGGCCGGTGTATGACCCTCAGCATCTCATTGAAAATGAAGTGGAGATTGTCATTCAGGTAAATGGCAAGCTGCGCGATAAGATCCGCGTTCCCAAAACCATTGCTGAAGAGCAACTGAAAGCTCAGGCATTGGAATCTCCCAAGGTCAAGGAATTCATCTCGGGTAAATCAATTCGCAAGATCATCGTCGTCCCGGGCAAGCTGGTGAATGTGGTGGTGAATTGATCAAATCTCCTTGTTTTTAAAAAGGAATCAGCCACTATGTTGCCCGGTGCTTTTCGAATGCAGTGATGAATCCTCCTTCTCGCCCCCATTTGTTTGGTCTATTGGCGGGTTTGTTCCTCGCCGCGGGGTTGGTTTTTTCAGCCATGGTTTTTACCCGAGCGTGGATGCATGTTTCCGATGCGCAATCCATCAATGTTACCGGGTCAGCACGCAGGAACATCCGGGCCGATCTGATTGTCTGGAAAGGTGCTTTTACGACCGAATCATCAACTCTGATGTCTGCCCAAATAACGCTCAAGGCAGACTTGGTTCGTGTAGAAGTTTTCCTGAAGAGCAAAGGCGTGAACGATTATATTGTTTCGCCGATTGGAATCCAGGAGTTGCATGACAAACCGGAGGATGAAACTACGGCGCGCAAAACGGTCGGTTTTCGACTCAGCCGATCCGTAGAGATCCGTTCGGGTGAAGTGGAGCGTATTGCACGGTTGGGAAGTGAAGCTATGGAATTGGTCGAAAAAGGGGTTACGTTTGTGGCAGCGCCACCGAAATACATCTATACGAAAGCCGGCGAAGCGAAAGTCGAGATGCTAGCCCAAGCGATGAAGGATGCTCGCGCTCGCGCCGAGCAAATTGCAAGCCAGGGAGATCGAAAAATTGATCAACTGCGCTCGGCTCGGATGGGTGTCTTCCAAATTACGCCGATTTACTCTGTAGCAACAAGTTGGGGTGGTGAAAATGACACCACTTCACTGGACAAAACCATTACAGCAACCGTAACCGCGAGTTTTATATTGAAATAAGGGGTTTCACGTCTCCCCTCGATTTTTCCACAGTGAGTTTGATTCAAATCAGTGCGTGATGCACCTGGCCACCCTTACCCTCATTTACCTGATATTGTATGGATTGTTTGCGGTGTATGACATCGTAACAGATCTCATTGAGGAGGGATTGTCGTGGTATGCTTATGCGGACATTATACTGCACACACTTACCTTTCTCGGTGTGGTGTTTTATCATCTTTGTGTTACTGATTCCCAACTGCAGCTATTGTGGAAAGCAGTAGCCATTTTAATCATAAGCGGACACATTCTAATAAGCATCTATGATCGACGTAGAATCATCAGAAGGGAAATGGAACTTTCTTCAGAACATGTACACCAGGCAAGCAGATACAGAGAAGTGTTTGGAGGTGAAAAACCTTCTGAGGATAAAACCGTGCTTTCGGCGAAGGAGATAAGGCACATAGACATCGGCGCTTCTGTTTTCACCATTGCTTTCCTCCTGCCAGCATTCGTACTGAACCTTCTTTTTGCATACGGCGCCTCTCAATAACCGACCGTCTGGTTCGGCTGGGGCAAGATAATGCTGTAGCAAAAATGGATCGTTGAGGAGCACATGAGGAAACTCCGTTTCTTGATTGTCCCGGATAAGTTCAAAGGCAATCTCACCGCTCAGGAGGTTGCCGAAATCATGGCATGGGGAATTCGCGATGCGCTTCCTTCTGCCAGCATCAAGACCATCCCGCTGGGTGATGGTGGCGATGGGACCGGTTTAATTTTGGCCCGGGCCACCCATGCTCGTACCGTGCGATCCCATGTTCGTGGTCCACTCGGAAAAATCGTCTCTGCAGCATGGGGTTTGAAAGGTTTAACGGCTTACATTGACCTTGCAAGCGCTTCAGGACTGGCCCTGGTCCCACTCTCTCGACGTAACCCATTGAAGACTTCGACCTTTGGTCTTGGTGAAGTCATGCGCGAAGCTGTACAGCGTGGAGCTCGTAAACTGGTGCTCGGTGTCGGTGGTAGCGCCACAGTTGACGGTGGCATGGGGGCCATGAAAGCTCTCGGCGTCCGTTTTCTGGATCGTCATGGAAAGGAAATTCCCGAGGGTGGAGGTAATCTCCTCCTTCTCAGTCGTGTGGATGCGAAGAAATGTTGCTGGAAAGAGCTTGGGATTGAATTGACGATTCTTGCCGATGTAACCAACCCGCTGTTGGGAAAATCCGGAGCGGCGGCGGTTTTTGGTCCTCAAAAAGGGGCAACGCCGGCGATGGTTCGACGACTGGATTTGGGATTGAAACGCCTGAATCAGGTGATGATCTCGCATTATGGTAAATCTCTGGCGGGCATGGTTTCCGGAGGGGCTGCCGGTGGAATTACGGCCGGTTTCCGGGGCATTCTTGGCAGTATTGAAGGCGTAAAGGTTCGTGTTGTTCCGGGGATTCATTATGTTTTGGATGTTTTGAATGTGAGGGCCTTTATGCAACAAGTGGATTGGGTATTCACGGGTGAAGGTCAAT
>Ga0247727_10004560_pt1 | contig 29221 bp, 22 predicted proteins | sample WisWelCaveWW1625_FD_202498 | JGI IMG/M metagenome (GOLD analysis project Ga0247727, IMG submission 202498) | Biofilm microbial communities from Wishing Well Cave, Virginia, United States - WW16-25 | ecosystem: Environmental > Aquatic > Deep subsurface > Groundwater > Cave microbial mat | place...
GTGCTGCCCGCCGTCCCGCACGCCGTACACAGGGTGTCCGTGAGCGCCGAGGGGTACGCCCCGATCGAAGATTCGACCGCGCTCACACCGACGGGCGGCCCGCGCACCTGGGTGTTGAGCCCGGCCGGGTCGATCGCAGGCGCTCTCGTGGACGAAAACGGTCTCGGTGTGGGAAGCGCCAAGGTGCGCCTGCTCGATCGCCTGCGCGGAAGGACCGTCGAGGGCGTCACGGATGCCTCCGGAACGTTCCGTCTCGACGGTCTGGCGTTGGGGTCCTGGCGCGTCGAGATCGAGCCGGTCGAGCACCTCTCTCTCGTGCGCGATGCGATTCTCGTGGAGCCAGGGGCCACCACGAGCCTCGGCGCCCTGCGCGCGCGGGCCGGCTCGTTCCTCGAAGGGACGGTCGTGGGCGCCGACGGGAGCCCCGCGACCGGCGCCGAGATCCGCGTCCGGGAGGCGGACGGTGCCAGGCGCTTCCTCCGGAGCGCGACGAGCGACGAGAACGGGTCCTTCCGCGTGGGCGGCTTGCCGGTGGATTCGGCGGTCGATCTCCTCGTGAGGCCGCGGCAAGGCACGCCCAGGGCATTCCGCGGTCTCGGGCTGCCGGTGAAAGACGGCACGTTCGCGGTCGAAGGCGCCGCGCTCGTGCGCGGAACCGTGAGCGTCCTGGGGAAGGGGATCCCCGCGGGAACCCAGGTCGCGGTGTCCGTGACGAGCTCTCATCCCGGTTTCGAGGCCAATTCCGGACTGGCCCGGACCGCTCCGGTCGATCTCGCGACCGGCGCCTTCACCGTCCTGAACGTCCCCGTCGGAGGCGAGGTCGAGGTCCGCGTCTTCGCGGCGGGTCTGCCCAGCGCGTCGGCGACGGTTCACGTGCCCGCCGGGCAGGACGTGGGGCCGCTCGACCTCGCGATCACGCGGAGAGAGCCTTCCGCGCGCGGGGTGGTGCGCGATCGGGATGGGCGCCCCGTGGCGGGGGCGCGGATCGGGACGACGACGAGCGATGCCGAGGGCCGCTTCGTCCTCGAGGGTCTCGAGCCGGGTGAGACCAGGACCGTGGTCTCGCACCCGGGCTTCGCTCCGCTGACCCACGAATTCACCCGGGGTGCGGACCACGAGACGGTCCTGGTGCTCGAGCGTGGCGGGGCGGTGGAGGGGACCGTCACCGACACCCGCGGGCGGCCCGTGGTGGGCGTCCGCGTCTCGGCGGAATGGCCGGGAGCGAGCGCGACGACCGGCGTGGGCGGTCGGTACCGGATCGACAACGTCCCGAGGGGCGAGGCAACGGTCCAGAGGCAGGCGACGGGGGCGTCCGCGGATTTCGAGCGCCGGACGATCACGGTCGGGGCAGGGGAGGCGAGGACGCTCGACTTCCGGATCGGGGCGGGGATGATCGAGGGGACGATCACGCGCGCGGGATCGCCCCTGTCCGCGGCGATCCTCTCGGTCACCGAGTCCCTCGACGGCAAGCGCACGCCGCACCCGGAGGACTCCTTGTACCAGACCACCTCGAGCGACGAGGACGGGAGGTTCCGGCTCGTGGGACTCGTGCCGGGCCCCGCCACGATGGTCGTGAGCTTCGGGAAGCAGAACCTGACGTTTCCCGTGGACGTCCCCGACGCCCGGGGGGCCCGAGTCGACCTGGAGATGCCCGCGTTCGCGCTTCGGGGCGTCGTGCTCGACTCATCCGGCAAGCCTGTCGCGAACGCCTGCGTCGGAGCGGAGGTCTTCGAGGGCTCGGGAAGGAAGGGTGAGACCTCGGAGTTGAGCTACACCAGGACACGGACCGACGCCGAGGGTCGCTTCGTCCTCTTCACCGAGGTCGAGACCCCCGGTACGGTGACGATCTGCACGTGCGGGAGCGGATGCCAGGACGTGGCCGTGGAGCCCGTCGCGCAGGAAGAGCCCGTGACTCTGTGGTTCGCACCGGTGGATCGGCCCTACCGGGCGGGCTCGTAGTCGAGGTTCGGCGCGAGCCAGCGCTCGGCGGCCTTGACCGTCATGCCCTTCCGCTCGGCGTAGCTCTTCACCTGGTCGCGGCCGATCTTCCCCACTGCGAAATACTGCGCTTCCGGGTGGGCGAGGTAGAGCCCGCACACCGAGGCCGCGGGCAGCATGGCGAAGCTTTCCGTGAGGCGGATGCCGGCGTTCTTCTCGGCGTCGAGGAGCGCGAAGAGAGTCCCCTTCTCCGTGTGGTCCGGGCAGGACGGATAGCCCGGGGCGGGGCGGATTCCCCGGTAGCGCTCCTTCAGGAGGTCTTCCTTCGAGAGCTTCTCTTCCTTCGCGTACCACAGGCGCCGCGCCCGCTCGTGCAGGAGCTCGGCGAACGCCTCGGCCAGCCGGTCCGCGAGTGCCTTGGTGAGGATCGCCCGGTAGTCGTCATGGTCGCGCTCGAACCGTCGAACGATCTCCTCGACGCCGATCCCCGCGGTGACGGCGAAGGCGCCGACGTGGTCCGCGAGGCCGCTCTCGCCCGGCGCGACGAAATCCGACAGGGCCAGAAGAGCCCTCCCGTCCGCCTTCTCGCGCTGCTGGCGCAGCATCGGGAGCCGCGCCCTCTCCCGGGCGCGAGTCTCATCCTGGAAGATCACGATCTCGTCCCCTCGGGACGCGGCCGGGAAGAACCCCCAGACGCCCGCCGCCCTCAGAAGCCCCTGGGACACGATCTCGTCCAGGAGTGCCCGAGCGCTCTCATGGAGATCTCTTGCGGCCTTCCCCCACTGCGGGTGATCGAAGATCCTCGGGTAGACCCCGCGCAGATCCCACGCGTGGAAGAAAGGCGTCCAGTCGATGTAGGCGGCGATCTCGTCGAGGGGAATGTCCTCCGCGATCCGCGTCCCCAGAAAGGGAGGGGGATGGGAACGCGAGGGGTCCCAGGAAAACGTCGGTCGTCTCTCGAGCGCGGCCGCGTAGGGCAGGAGCGGCTCTCCCGACTTCTCTGCGAAGGCCCGCTGAAGCGCCTCCTGCTCCCGCCGATTCGCCGCATGAAGCTCGTCGCGGAGCGCGGGGTTCAAGAGACCTCCCACGACCTCCACGGCCCTCGATGCATCGGCCACGTGGACGGTGCTCGACGAGTACTCGGGCGCGATCTTCACCGCCGTGTGCCTCTTGCTCGTGGTCGCTCCCCCGATGAGGAGCGGCGCGAGGAGACCCTGCCGCTCCATCTCTCGCGCCACGTGCACCATCTCGTCGAGGGATGGCGTGATCAGCCCCGACAATCCGATCAGATCGGCCTCCATCTCCCGGGCCGTGGCGAGGATCCTCTCGGCCGGCACCATCACGCCGAGGTCGATGATCTCGTAGTTGTTGCAGCCGAGGACGACCCCCACGATGTTCTTGCCGATGTCGTGCACGTCCCCCTTGACCGTCGCCAGCAGGATGCGCCCCTGCCCTCGCTTGACGGATTTTCCCGCGGCGAGGGCGGCGCGCTTCTCCTCCTCGAGGAAGGGCTCGAGGTAGGCGACCGCCTTCTTCATGACGCGCGCGCTCTTGACGACCTGGGGGAGGAACATCTTTCCCGCGCCGAAGAGATCGCCCACCACGTTCATGCCCGCCATGAGAGGGCCTTCGATCACGTCGAGCGGCCGCGGGCGCGTCCGGCGAGCCTCCTCCACGTCCTCCTCGATCGAGTCCGCGATCCCGTGGACGAGGGCGTGCGCGAGCCGCTGCTCCACGGGGAGCGCGCGCCAAGCCTCGTCCTTCTCCCGGACCTTCCCCTCGTCCCGAACCGACTCGGCGAACTCCACCATCCGCTCGGTCGCGTCGGGGCGACGGTTCAGGAGGAGGTCCTCCACGCGCTCCAGCAGCTCGGAAGGGATCTCGTCGTAGACCGCGAGCTGGCCGGCGTTGACGATTCCCATGTCCATTCCCGCCCGGATCGCGTGGTAGAGGAACGCGGCGTGCATTGCCTGGCGCACGGTCTCGTTCCCTCGGAAGGAGAACGACACGTTGCTGACGCCGCCCGACACCTTGACCCGCGGGAGCTTCTCCTTGATGCGCCGCGTGGCCTCGAAGAACGCCACGGCGTAGTCGCGGTGCTCCTCGATTCCGGTGCCAACGGTCAGGATGTTCGTGTCGAAGATGATGTCCTCGGGCGGGAAGCCCGCCTCCTCGGTGAGCAACCGGTAGGCGCGCTCGGCGATGGCCACCTTGCGATCGGCCGTGGTGGCCTGGCCGTCCTCGTCGAAGGCCATCACCACGACCGCGGCGCCGTACCTGCGAACCCGGCGCGCGAGCTCCAGGAAGACCTGCCCGCCCTCCTTGAGGCTCAGCGAGTTCACGATCGCCTTCCCCTGGACACACTTCAGCCCCGCCTCGATCACGGAGAACCGGGAGCTGTCGACCATGATCGGAAGGCGGGCGATGTCGGGCTCGGCGGCCACGAGACGGAGGAAGGTCGTCATGGCCTTCTCGGAATCCAGGAGCCCCTCGTCCATGTTCACGTCGAGGATGTTCGCTCCGCCCGTCACCTGCTCCCGCGCGACCTCGAGGGCGGCCTCGTAGTCGCCTGCCAGGATCAAGCGGGAGAAGCGCCGGGAGCCGGTGACGTTCGTGCGCTCGCCGATCAGGATGAAGTTGGCCTCGGGCCGGATCGTGAGGGCCTCGAGCCCCGACAGCCTGGTGAAGCGGGAAGGCGAGGGCCGGCGACGGGGCGGCACCCCTCGCACGGCCTCGGAGATCGCGCGGATGTGCTCGGGGGTCGTGCCGCAGCATCCCCCCACGATGTTCAGCCAGCCCGACCGGGCGAACTCGCCGAGGAGCGCCGCCATGCGCTCCGGCGTCTGGTCGTACCCGCCGAACTCGTTGGGAAGCCCGGCGTTCGGGTAGCAGGCGAGCCAGTGGGGGCACGTTTCCGCGAGCTCCTCCACGTAGGGCCGCATCTGCTCGGCCCCGAGGGCGCAGTTGATCCCCGTGCCGAACAGCTCGGCGTGCTCGATGGCGATCGACGCGGCCTCCACGGTCTGCCCCGCCAGGGTCCGCCCGCTCCGATCCGTGATGGTGATCGAGGCGATCACGGGAACGCGCCTCGGGCCTTCGTCGAAGCACCTCCAGATGGCGAAGAGGGCGGCCTTCAAGTTCAGGGTGTCGAAGGTCGTCTCGGGGAACAGGAGGTCCACGCCGCCGTCGAGAAGGCCGCGAGCCTGCGTGTAATAGGCCTCGGCGAGATCGTCGAAGGACACGGCGCGAAACGAGGGATCGTTGACGTCGGGGGAGAGGGACGCGGTGCGGTTCGTGGGTCCCATGGACCCGCCGACGAACCGGGGACGGTCGGGTGTCATCTCGGTCGCGGCGCGGGCCGCCCGGACCGCGATCTCAGCCGCGGCGAGGTTGATCTCGTACGCGAACGGCTCGAGGGCGTAGTCGGCGAGGGAGACGGCGGTGGCGGTGAAGGTGTTCGTCTCGATGATGTCCGCGCCGGATTCGAGATACCGGCGGTGGATCTCCTCGACGATGGAGGGGCGCGTCAGCGAGAGAAGATCGTTGCACCCTTGCACGTCGACCCGATGGTCACGGAATCGGTCCCCACGAAAGTCCTCCTCCCCGAGGCGGTAGGACTGCACCATCGTCCCCATCGCCCCGTCCATGACGAGGATCCGTTCGGAGAGAAGTCGACCCAGGTTCTCCCGCACGCTCATCGCTCGCGCCCCGAACCCTCACTTCTTCGGCGTCATCTCCACGTCGAACCCGAAGCGCAGAGCGTCGGCTCCCATCCTGGTCTGGACGAGGCGGCTCTTCACCTGGACGTCTCCCTGACGCATCGTCACGGTCCAGGCGGCCTCGGCGGGGACGCGGTAGGGCGGAAGGAGCGCGCTGATGTCCACGGCTCCGGTCACGGGGAGCGGGACCTCCACCTTCTCGAACCTGAGGAGGCAGATCTTGCTCCCGTTCTCTTCGGACAGTTCCAGGGACAGGCGCGGCTCGAGGGGGAACTCCAGCCCGAGCGCCGGGATCCCCACCCGGACGGACGTGAGCACGTGGCCGCGCCCGTTGGTGCCCGCCGCCGGATCGAAGCCGTTCACGTGCAGGTCGTGGAGCTCGAGAGCGATCTCCTTGCCGCTCGGGAGCGGCAGGATCACCCGGGGGGGCGTGACCGCCGACAGGAAGTCGTTCAGGGTCTCGGCGTCGAGGGTGATCTCCACGCGGGCAAACGAGACGGGCGCGATCGCCCATGAGAAGGAGAACAGAAGAGCGAGGACACGAAGAGTGGACCTACCGCAGTGCGCCATGACGAGACCCTCCGAGGGGGACGAGGCCGGGTCATTCTACTTCCTCCCCTCGGGGGGCGCCCCTCTGCGAGCGCGGCCGGCGCGGCTACGGCTCCCGGTAGATCCATCCCCCGACGAGCGTCGCCACCGCAGCGCCCGCGATCATCTCGATCCCCTGCCAGAGCGACACGAAACCGCCCGCGTAGCTCCAGCAGTACTGGGCGAAGGCATGCGGCACCGCCGCGATGAGACCGACCAGAAGCCCGACCGTGAGGGCGGTCTTGGGCCCGGGTCCCAGGCGCGTCCGCGCCGCCGCGTACAAGGCCACGAGGCCGATCGACGCGGCGAGGAGCAGCAGGATGTAGATCGGAAGAAACGGCAGCCTGGGCTCCGCCCGGAAAACGTTCTTGGCCTGGAGCAGTTGGTACCGGGCTCCCAGTGCCGTCATGTTCACCACGATGGAGACGATGGTGAACGCGATCCCTCCGACGATCCCTCCGAGGACGATCCGTCCGTAGTTCATGAGCGGTCCTCCCTTCTGCGGCAGAGCTTACCGCAGAACGGTCCGGAGGAGCCGAGTCCGTTTGCGGCTGCCTGGACGCCAGGATAGAGTCTCCGGACGATGGGAAGGTCGGGTCGCGAGAATCGAGGACCGAGGAGATGGTCGGGCGCGGCGACGCTGGCTGTGGCGCTTGTCGCCGCCGGGGCTTCGTCCCCTCCACGCCCCGAGCTTCGCATCGCGACCGCCGGAAAACTCCTCGAGGAGATCCGGCGCCCGGGCGCCCAGGTCGTCGTGGTCAACGTCTGGGCCACGTGGTGCCTTCCGTGCCGCGAGGAGTTTCCCGATCTCGTGCGGCTCCACCGGGCCTACGTGTCCCGGGGGCTGCGACTCGTCCTCGTGTCCGCCGATTTCGACGACGGCCGCGAGGAGCAGGTCCGTCGGTTTCTCACCGTGCAGGGCGTCGACTTTCCCTCCTTCTTGAAGGAAGGGGACGACATGGAGTTCATCGAAGCGCTTTCACCCCGCTGGACGGGCGCCTTGCCCGCCACGCTGGTGTACGACTCGCAGGGGGCGCTGCGTCATTTCTGGGAAGGCGCGGCGTCGTATTCGAACATGGAGAAAAACGTGCTCGACGTTCTCGAGCGGAAGAGTTCACCCAAGGAGGAAGGTTCATGACGGCTCGTGGTCTCATGGTCTCGCTGGCGATGGTCCTGGCACTGGCGGTCGCGGGCTCGGGGATGGTCCGGGCGGACGCGCTGGCGCTGGGAGGATCGGCGCCGAAGGCGACGACGAAGATGAAGAACGTGGACGGGAAGAAAGTCTCCATCGCCGACGTCGCGGGGCAGAAGGGGACGCTCGTGATCTTCACATGCAACGCCTGTCCCTACGTGAAGGCGTGGCAGGACAGGATCGTGGACCTCGGAAACAGCTACCTCTCTCAGGGCGTGGGAGCGATCGCCATCAACTCCAACGACCCCTCGATCGTCGAGGAGGATGCCTACGACGTGATGAAAGACCGGGCGGCCAAGGCAAAGATGGGCTTCCCCTACGTCGTGGACTCGGGCTCCGAGGTGGCGATGGCCTTCGGCGCGACGCGCACCCCCGAGGTGTTCCTGTTCGACGCGAAGGGACAGCTCGTCTACCACGGCACCATCGACGACAACCACAAGGAAGCGGAAAAGGTGACGAAGACGTACCTCAAGGACGCGCTGGCGGCCGTCGTCGAAGGCAAGGCCGTGCCGCTCGCCGAGACCAAGGCGATGGGCTGCAGCATCAAGTTCAAGAAGGCCTAGGAGCCTGTCGGAACGTCAGCGGCGAAGAACAGATCCAGGTCGGCCGTGGCAAGCAGAACGAGGACTCAGACGAACGACCTCGAAACCTCATCCAGGCGCTTCATCTCCAGGGTCGACAACGACAGCCGCATCGCTCCGGCGTTCTCCTCTGCCTGACGCTCCTGCATCGCGCCGGGAATCGCCACCACGGCGTCGCCGTGGAAGCCCACCAGCCAGGCCAGCGCGACCTGGGCCGGGGTCGCGCCGCGCGCGGCGGCGATCCGCTTCAGCTCCTCCACGACGGGCCGGCTTCGAGAGAGGCCCCTGCGACGGAACGCGGAGAGGCGCTTCCTTGGCCCCGCAGTCCTCGCCGCGAGGCCGGGATCGTCGTGGAACTTTCCCGACAGGATCCCCTGCTCGAGGGGAGAGTAGGCGATGATCGTCGCGCCCAGCTCCTTCGCAGCGGCGAGGACGCCGTTCCCCTCGATCCGTCGATCCAGGAGGCTGTACTTCATCTGGTTCGAGGCCAGGCCGAGCCCTCGAGCCGCCAGGGCCGCGTGGGCCCGGCGCATGCGGGACGCGCCGAAGTTGCTGACTCCGACCGCGCGGATCTTCTTCTCCGCCACCAGGCCCGCCATCGCGGCCATCTCCGCCTCGACCGGCGACAGGCCGACCCAGTGGTGGATCTGATGGAGGTCGACGGAGAAGGGTGAGAGGGCGGCGAGGCGGTCGTCGATGGTCTTTCGGATCGAGGCGGCGGTCCGGAGCAGGGGGAACCACTTGGTGGCGATCACGACGTCGCCGTTCTTCTTCCCCGCCGCCTGGAGCGCCCGGGACAGAGCCTGCTCCGAGCGGCCGCTTCCGTAGATCTCGGCCGTGTCGAACCAGTCGACCCCACCACGAAGCGAGACGGCCACGATGGCGTCGGTCGTCTCGCGGGGGAGTGCGGGCCAGTAGCGGCCCACGAGCCCGATCCCCTCGGAAAACTGCCAGCAGCCGAGGCCGATCGGGGCGATCTCGATGTCGGTCCTGCCGAGCCGTCGTCGCGCCGTCATGACCATGCGAGGCGGACCGCGCCTACGGCGTCACGCCGCTCACGACGGGGATGAGCCAGAGGGCGTAGCCCGCCGGGTCGCGGAGGGTTGCGATCATGTCGTCGAACCTCGCCACCGCTTCTTCCGTGCTCATCCCCGTGTGCTCCGCCACCGATTCCGCGTAGCCGTCGCGCCACGAGATCCAGATCTGGGCGAACGTCTCCCGGGGGACCCGGAGCGTGTCGACGGCGATGTAATCCACGGAGATGTCGCGAAGACCCAGCCCATACGCGATGGAATACGCCTCGCGGCCGACGTGGAGGTTGGTCCCGGTCTTCTCGCCGAACACCTTGGGGCCTTCGAGCCAGAACCTCGCCGCGTCGAGACGGGTGGGGTGGAAGTAGATCATCCCGTAGTCCTCCACCAGGAGGTGGAGCCGTCCGCCCCGCCGCGTCACCCGGACCATCTCGGCGACCACTCGCTCCGGCTGCGGGACCGCCTGGAGGACGTGGCGGCAGACGGCGAGGTCGAAAGCGCCGTCCTCGAACCCGAGGCCGAACGCGTTCCCGGCCTCGAAGCGCACGCGCGGGCCGAAGGGCTCCGCCGCCCGGCGGGCCAGCTCGAGGTGGGATTCGATGAGATCGACGCCGACCACCGAAGCGGTGGGGAACATCTTCGCGAGGCGGATCACGATCTCCCCCGTGCCGCACCCGACGTCGAGGATCGCGGCACCCTCCGGAAGCGGGTAGCGCTCGAAGAGCGGCCTCTCCTGCGGCCAGATCGCCAGCGCCTGGTGCTTGAGGGTGCGGACCATCGATTCGTCGGCCATGTGCCTGGCCTGGGGGTTCATGGGATCGAACGGCTCCATCGGCACCTCGTCGGACGGCGGGGCATGCGGGCAGCACCGTCGAGCCGTCCGGAACCGTCGAAGAAGGCGCGATTCTAGAACCGGCGCACCCGGACGTGCAAATGCGGCCGATGGCGCGGGGTCGCCCGATTGAAACCTGGACAGAACTTCGGCACAGTAGGGACGTGGCTCCCGACTCCAGGTACGACGCGAACGAGCCGAGGCATCCGATCCAGGTGGTCGTCCGCCGCACGGGGCTCACGGCGGACGTCATCCGCGCGTGGGAGCGGCGGCACCATGCGGTTGCGCCCGAGCGATCGCAGACGAGCCGCAGGCTGTATTCCGAGGCGGATGTCGACCGTCTGCTCCTCCTCCGGCGCGCGACCCTTCTGGGGAGGAGGATCGGCGAGGTCGCCCACCTCTCCTCGGCGGCGATCCGGGCCCTCGCGGATGCGGACGACTCCGCAGCCGCGCGTGCTCCCCAGCCGAGCCGGCAGGTCGTGGACCACCCGCTCGCCAAGGCCCATCTGGCGGCCGGTCTCGAGGCGCTCCGGGGCCTGGACGCGGCGCGGCTCGAGTCGGCGCTTCTTGCCGCCGCGCTCGCCCTGAGCACGCCGGCCCTCATCGAGCGGGTGCTGGCGCCGCTCATGAGAAGCGTCGGAGACCTCTGGCGCGACGGCTCGTTGAGCATGAGCCACGAGCACCTCGCCACGCCCCTCGTTCGCTCGGCCCTGAGCTCCTTGATGTCGGCCCACTCCACGCCGGGGGCAAGACCGGAGATCGTCGTGACGACTCCCGCGGGCCAGCTCCACGAGATCGGCGCCCTGATGGCGGCGGCGACCGCCGCGGCCAGCGGCTGGCGGGTGACGTACCTCGGGCCCAACCTCCCCGCCGCGGAGATCGCGACGGCAGCCACGCTACGGAAGGCGCGGGCGGTGGCGTTGAGCCTCGTCTACCCCGCGAGCGATCCACGCCTCGAGGAGGAGCTCCGGAAGCTCCGCCGCCTTCTCTCGCTCGACGCGGCTGTGATCGTCGGCGGACCGGCGGCGCGAGGATACGAGGCCGTGCTGCGGGAAACGGGCGCCGCCCACGCCGCGAACACGCTGGCGCTCGCGGAGGAGCTGGAGCGACTCGGGTGACGCTCACCCTCGGCTGCCGGGAGGCGCCGGCGGCGCGAGGGTCCGAAGACGGTGGTGCCAGAGGGTGAGCGCCACGGCGCTCGCAAGGAGCAGGGCGCCCGTTCCCTGATGAGCGGTCGCAAGGGTCACGCTCCAGGGTCCAGGAGCGGGTCCCTGCGGCAGGAGCCTCGTGGCCACGAGCGCGCCGAGCCCCAGTCCCACCTGAGCGATGGCGAGGTGAATCAAGATCCACCCGCTGGCGCGGAGTGTCGGAGCGTTCCGTGCGGGGTCGAGCGCGCGCGTGCCGCAGAAGACGGCGAGAGGCAACAGCGCGATCCCGAGCCCGCCGTGGACGAGGAGGGCAGCGTCGAGGTGCCGGAGCGCGGCACCCAGCGCGAGCTGCGCGAGAAGGAACGCGACCAGGATCATGCAGAGCGTCCGGTCGGCTCCACCGGCTCCCGTGGGTGCGGGAGCCCTCTTCCACGTCTTCGAGGTGAGCACCGCGACCGAGACGAGGACGCAGAAGAAGACCTGGGCGAGGACGGCGTGGGCCACCGCGAGGTAGATGTTGACCTCTGTGACACGCAGGCCTCCGAGGATCCCCTGCACGATGACGAGGGCCGCCGCAACGAGCGACAGGCGCCTCACGAGGCGCCGGCCCTCGACCCGGTGGAGATGGACCGCCAGGACGACGGTCGTCAGACCGACGAGCGACCCGAACAACCGGTGGGCGTGCTCGTAGTAGATCCCCCCGGTCATCCGGGACAGGGGATACAGGAACATGTTGTAGCCCAACGAGCGGGGCCAATCGACGACGGCGAGGCCGGCCTCCTTGCTCGTGACGACCCCCCCCAGGATCAGAAGAAGAACGGTAGTCGCGGCAGCCACCTTCGCGAAGGCGGCCGTCCAGTCCCGAGGCTCTTCCGGTGGGACCGATGCGCGCGAGCCGGCCATCGCGGCGAGCCCGGCCACGACGACGCCGGCGAGGATCGAGCCCGGCAGCCACCAGAGCGCCGAGGGCACGATCCGACCCGCGGAGCTCCCCCCGAGCAGGCTCCCCAGGACCAGCAGGTTCAGGACGGAGGTGACCGCGCCCGACGCCGCGCCCGCGAGAAACCCTCCGCCCGTGAGACGGCCCGCGACGAGCCCTCCTCCCGAAAGGCACACCAGCATCAGGGCGAGAACGATCCCGCTCGGGGCGAGGACCGAGGGGAGGCGGCACACGTAGCCCACACCCCACATGGCCGCGGTGGTCCCGAACCCCGTGGCGAGCACGAACGAGCGGTCGATGGAGGTCGGTCTGGAGTCGAGCGACATGGCGAGCAACCTCGGTGAGGGATGGACATCTTAGATCGTGTGACGCAGGAAGAAAGGAGCTTGTTTGTTGGCCTGGGACGCCGTACTTTCCGGGCACCCCGATGGGGCTTTCCAAAAGGTACCGAGGAGTTCACCTTGACGGTTCGAAAGCTTCCCCTCGTGCTCTCCGGGATGCTCGGGATTGCCGCGCAGGCGAACGAGTGGGTCAACCTCGGCAACATCACGCCGGGTACTCTGGCTGGCCAGGCGTTGGCGTACGACGCGGAGAGCCGGCGGGTCATCATGTACGGGGACGAGACGCAGATCAACCAGACCTGGGCCTACAATGCGGCGACCAACGTCTGGACCGCGACGTCCCCGGCGAGCCCCCCGCCCACGCGCTCCCACACCTCGATGATGTACGACGCCGAGAGCGATCGGGTGATCGTCTTCGGCGGAGTGATCCCGGGCATGGGGTCGACCGACGAGACGTGGGCCTACAACTTCAACACGAATACCTGGACGAACATGAATCCGCCCACGCGTCCGCCGATACGAAACTCCGCCTCCTTCGCCTATGCGGCCGGCTGCGACCGCGGCATCCTCTTCGGCGGTTTCCCGCTGACGAACCAGGTCTGGGCGTACGACTTCAACACGAACACGTGGCAGCAGCGCGCCTCGGGCCCGCCCTCGGCGCTCAGGACCGGGATGGCGTACGACAGCGCGCGCGACAGGGTCGTGCTGTGGACCCAGCAGGCGGAGACCTGGTCCTACGACTGCGCCGCGAACCAGTGGACGCGGCTCAACACGACGGGTCCGCCCGATCCCGGCGCCGGGCCCGTCGTGCTGATGGCCCACGACATCCAGAGCGATCGCAGCGTCCTGTTCCACGAGACTCCGACCACGTGGGCGTTCGACTTCGACGCCAATCTCTGGACAAGCATGAATCCTCCCGTCAGCCCCACCGCAAGCCACGCCGGCATGACGTACGTCAGTCACCAGGATCGCATCATCCTCTACGGCGGCGGCAGCCAGCATCGGGAGACCTGGGCCTACGCGCTCGCGGGAACCCCTCCGGCCGTGCCGGACGGTGGCGGCGGAACACCACTCCTCGTCGGCAAGGCCGCCCTGGGCGGCACCTCCCTCACGCTGAGCTGGGACACCGCGACCTGCAACGGGGCGGTGAGCCATCAGATCCTCTGGGGCAGCGGTTCCCAATTGCCCTCCGCCCCGGGGGGAACCTACTCTCTCGGCGGGAGCGCCTGCGCGATCGGTACGACGTCGCCCTTCACCTGGACCGCGACGCCCAATCCGGTGCCCGGTGCCGGGGGCTGGATCTGGTTCCTGGTCGTCGCCACCGACGGAGCGAGCGTCGAGGGATCGTGGGGACGCGACGCGCGCGACATGGAGCGCAATGGCGCGGGGGCGAGCGGCTCCTCGGGCCAGTGCGGCATGACGACGAAGAGTCTGACGAACGCCTGCGGCCAGTAGGCTGAGGAAGGGTGGGCGGGGAGTCTGACGAACGATGCGCGATGATCCCACTCCCGGACCGCTCGAGCATCCCGGTTTTCTCGCCCGTCTCTCCCAGCTCTCGCCCGCCTCGGACCTCGCGTGGCTCGCGGCCCTCCTCACCGGTGTCGTGTTCACCTTGATCGCGGCGTTCGCCTTCCCCTATCCGCAGAGCCCTTCCGGGAAGTTCTGGGCCTACTCCGGGCTCCTGATCCGCGGTGCCATCTTCTTCTCCGCCGGCGAGCGCCTGGGCGGCCGGGGCGGCGAGACGCTCTCGCGCCTGTTCGCGCTGGGGCTGGTCGCAGGAGCCTTCGAGCTGCCGATCGACTGGGCGCTCATCCACTGGGTCAAGTCCGGCCAGCTGGTGTATCTCACCGGGAACGATGTCGTTCTCCTGGGATCGCCGGTGTGGATGCCGCTGGCGTGGGCATGCGTGATCGTCGAGCTCGGCTACCCGGCGCTGCGCCTCTACGGTCTCTGGCGGGAGCGCATCGGCCTCCGGCTTGCGGCGGTGACCACCACGCTGATCGTCGCGGTCGCGGCGGGTATCACCGTCGGCTTCTACGAGTACTTCGCCTACCGGGCAGGCTGGTGGAAGTACCTCCCGGCGCACGCGATGCTGGGCGATTTCTGCGCGCTCTACATCCCGCTCGGCGAGTTCCTGATGTTCCTCGCCATCCTGCCGCTGGCGGCGCGGGTCGTGGGCGAGGAATCCCATCCTCGCGCGGCCGCGATCACCGGCGGCATCGGCTTCGCGGTCGCGATCGCCGCGGGCTACGGCGTGGCCTACGCGCTGCTCGAGGCGGGGCGGTAGGGCGAAGCCGGCATCCCCGTCATCCGTACTCCCCACTCCACAGCGCCTCCAGGAACTTCCGGAACGGGAGAACGAGGACTCCTCCGATCCTTCGCGTCCGCGGTTCCAGGCACACGCACAGGTAGCGTTTCAGCTTGTTCTCCTCGGCGAGGGCTTTCAGAGATCTCAAGTCCTGCGGCGAGACGTTCTGCTTGGCCTTGACCTCGACGGCGGTGTGATCTCCGAGGACGAAATCCACCTCGAACCCCGACGTCGAGCGCCAGTAGGAGAGCGAGTCACCGGAGATGTAGTCCCGATGGCTCGCCAGCTCGTGCATGAGGTAGGTCTCGAACGCCTGGCCGAACTCCGGCGTCCCGGGGCGGAACGTCCTCCCCTGGAGCGAGCCGACCACGCCCACGTCGAAGAAGTAGAACTTCGAGGAGGCCAGGGGTTTTCGCTTCTCCGTCTTCCTCCACGCGGGCAGCTCGTGAAGGATCAGCGTGTCCTTCAGGATCTCGAAGTACTCGTGGACGGTGGTTCGCGCCACCTGCGCGTCGTTGGCCACATTGGTGAAGTTGACGATCGTGCCATTGCAGAGCGCGGCGACCTTCAAGAACCGGCTGAAGGCGGGCACGTTGCGCGTCGCGCCCTCGGCGACGATTTCCTGCTGGAGGTAGAGGCCTGCGTACGCCTCGAGGTCGGCGCGGGAATCGTCCGAGAAGTAGATCGAAGGAAGAAGGCCTCGCGCCGTCGCGCGGGCCAGGTCGAATCGGTCGCCCAGCTCTCCGCACGTGAGCGGGTGAAAGCGCTTCGTCCGGGCGCGCCCACCGAGAAGGTTCACACCGCCGCGCCGGAGCTTCCGGGCGCTCGATCCCGTCAGCAGAAACCGCACGCCGCGCGTTTCGATCAATCGGTGCACCTCGTTCAGCAGGTCGGGGAGGCGCTGGATCTCGTCGATCACCACGATGCGATCGCGAAGGCCGATCTCCTCCGCCAGTCTTCCGGGGTTCTGGCTGAGCGCCAGATAGACAGAGGTGTCGAGCAGGTCGTAGACCCTCGCGTCCTTCAGCGATGCGCGCACGAGAGACGTCTTTCCGGTCTGTCGCGGTCCCAGCAGGAAATGGGATCTCTTCGCGAGGAGGACCTGCAGATCGAGAGCGCGAGGGACCCAGGCCGAGACTCCTCCTGCCGTTGTCGCCATAGTCGTCATATATCATGATATTCGACGACTGTTCTGTCAAAGGGAGGATCGGACGCGACGGCGGAGTCGGGACGCTCCAACTTGACACCCCCTCGGTACGCGGTATAACTGACCGGCCCCGGAGCGAAAGACCCGTTGAAATCCTCGATCCTCATCGCGATGCTCGTTGCGCTCGTCGGATGCGGCGGTGCGGCCCCGGTGGGAGTCGGCTCGGAGCCCGCGGCCGAGGTCGTCGTCGATCCGACGACTGCCGCGACCCTGACGGGGACCGTCCTCTACGACGGCCCAGAGGTCCGGCCGGCGGAGATCGACCTCGGCGCGGATCCGGCGTGTTCCGAGGCGACCGCCGGACCCGTTGCTGCAGAGGACCTGGTGGTGAACGGGAACGGCACCCTCAGGAACGCGGTGGTCTTCGTGAAGGAAGGCCTCCCTGCGGGTCGTTTCCGAGCCCCCGCGGACACGGTCACGCTCGACCAGCGGGGATGCATGTACCGGCCCCGGGTGATCGCCCTGATGGTGGGCCAGGAGCTCGAGATCACGAACAGCGACCCCACGACCCACAACATCCATCCGACGCCGAAAGAGAACCGCGAGTGGAATCGATCCCAGATCCCGGGTGGAGTGCCCTTCCGGGACAGCTTCGCCCGCGAGGAGATCGCGATCCCTCTCAGATGTAACGTCCACCCCTGGATGAAAGCGTGGGTCGCGGTCCTGAAGCATCCCTACTTCGCGGTCACGGGGGAGACCGGGGCTTTCCAGATCAAGAGCCTGCCGCCGGGCGAGTACACGGTGGAGGTCTGGCACGAGAAGCTCGGCACCGCCGTCCGGAAGGTGGCGCTTTCGCCGGGCGGGGCGGGAAGCGTGGAGTTCACGCTTGGCCGGGTCGGGGGATAGTCGTGGGACCCAGGGAAACGCTTCGGGATCTGATCACGCTGGCGAAGCCCGAGGTGACGGCCCTCGTGCTCGCGGCGACGGCCATCGGCTACACCCTCGGCTCCGGCACATCCGTCGACGGGGCGGGGCTTCTCGCCGTGCTCGTCGGAACGGGCCTGGTGTCGGCCGGCACCGCCGCGCTGAACATGTTCATCGAGCGCGAGGCGGACAAGCGCATGCAGCGCACGGCGGGCCGCCCCCTGCCGTCGGGGCGGATGCGACCGAGCACCGCGCTCGTGTACGGAATCGTCCTGTCCCTCGTCGGGGGAGTCGTGCTGTGGCTTCGAGCGAACCCGCTCTCGAGCGTCATCGCGCTCGCCACGCTCGCGAGCTACCTTCTCGTCTACACGCCCCTCAAGAGCCGAACGCATCTGTGCACCGTCGTCGGCGCGCTTCCCGGCGCGGCGCCGCCCCTCATCGGATGGGCCGCAGCCCGCGGGAGCCTCGGAGCCGAGGCGTGGACGCTCTACGCGATCCTCTTCCTGTGGCAGTTCCCGCACTTTCTGGCGATCGCATGGATGTACCGCCAGGACTATGCGCGCGCGGGGATGCGGATGCTCCCTCCGGCCGATGGAGCGGGGGACAGGACGTTCCGGCAGATCCTGGTGTTCTCCGCGCTCCTGGTCCCGGCGAGCGTCCTCCCCTCGTTCCTCGGAATCGCCGGTGACGTCTATCTCTGGGGGGCCGCCGCGCTCGGGGTGAGCTTTCTCCTGAACTGTCTGTGGGCATCTCGGGGGAGGACCGGATGGCACGCGCGGGTCATCCTCCATGCGTCGGTGATCTATCTCCCCCTGCTGTACGCGCTCCTGGCGGCGGACCGAAGAGTCTCCTAGCTAGCCTCCGGGTGCTCTGCCCCCGGACCCCCGCAACCCGCGTTCGACACAGGCCTGGAGAACGGCCCGCGTTTCCCGCGGGTTATCATGATTCCGGGCTGACACGCAACAAGACGGCTGATTGGCGCTTGATGGACATCCACGACCTCCCCGCGGTCAACGCGACGCTCAACTCCTTGAGCGCGGTGCTCCTCGCCGCGGGGTTCTTCTTCATCCGTCGGAAGAACGTGGCCGCGCACAAGGCGTGCATGCTGGGTGCGTTTTCCGTTTCCGCCCTCTTCCTCGTCTCGTACGTCGTCTATCACGCGCACGCGGGGTCGACGTCGTTTCCCGGGCGCGGCCTCATCCGGCCCGTCTACTTCGCGATCCTCGTCTCCCACGTGGTTCTCGCCGGAGCGATCTTGCCGATGGCCCTCGTGACCATCTCTCGCGCGCTTCGGGGGCGGATCGAGAGCCACCGAGCGATCGCGCGGCGCACGCTCCCCCTGTGGCTGTACGTCTCGGTCACCGGAGTCGTGATCTACTGGCTGCTGTACCAGGTCTACGGGGCACGTCCGCTGGCTTCCTGACGACCGGCCCGTAACGTCGCCGCGACGAGGCGATGGTCCGACAGGAGCGAGAAGCCGAGGGAGCACCCCGTGACCTCGATCTCGCGGCCGACCCAGAGGTGATCGAGCGCCATCACGGGGATCGGGACGGGCCAGGTGGCGGAATAGCCCCGGCCAGCCGTCTCGAACGCGTGGGCGAGCCTCGGGCGCAAGACGTCGAAGTGCACCGAGTCCAACGGCGTGTTGAAATCGCCCATCAGGATCAGCTTCCCGTCCCCGTCGCCGACGATCCGATCCCGGAGCTCCCTGAACACGGTGCGCCTCGAGCGCAGAGGGCCCGCCTCCATGTCCACCAGGAGGACCCGGTACAGGACGCCGCGGATGCGCACGTCCGACTCCAGAAAGCGCCCCCACTTTCCCAGCGATCCCTTCTCGGTACCGAGGATCTCTCCCCTGGTGAGGATCATCATCCCCGAGGAGCGCTTGCGCGCCAGCTGGTAGCCGGGGAAGGCCGTCTGCCACGAGCGATAGGCCTCCCCGGTGATCTCTCCGGTCTCGTCGATGCCGATGATGTCGGCGTCGTGCGCGCGCAGGAGGTCGAGCACGCGCGGGAGATCCTCCGTCGGGCGCCCCACGTTCCAGAAGACCACCCTCGCATCCGATGGGGACGATCGGGGAGGGGGATTCATGGCCAGGTCCACGACGACACCGGCGGCGCCGCCGACCGCGAGGATCGCCGCGGCGAAGGCCACCACACGCCGTCCACGAGAGAACGAGACAACGCACAGGGCCGTCCCGAGAGCCGCGAGCACGGGCCACGGCATGGCGTAGAACAGCGTGGAGGCGATCGGCATGGAGTCCCGGACGGTCAGCCGCAAGCCCCACCCGGCGGCAAGCGACGCCGCGAGGGCCAGCGCGAGAGCGTCCAGAGTCTTTCGAAGAAACGGTGCCAGCAACCGAAACCCCCTCCAAGGCAAGACGGAAACCGTAGCAGGAACCGGAGCGGGGGGCCAAGCCGGCGCGGTACCTTCTACGAGCGGGACGGGACGGGCCGTGTCCGCTAGACTTGGCGGCCAAGATGCGAGGTTCCTGGGAGGAAGATATGGAGACCGTGTCGGCGGCGAGCATCGACATCCCGTACCGGAAGTTCGTTCTCCCGAACGGGCTCACCCTGCTCGTTCACGAGGACCACAAGGCGCCCATCGTGGCCGTCAACGTCTGGTACCACGTCGGGTCGAAGAACGAGAAGCCGGGCAAGACCGGCTTCGCGCACCTCTTCGAGCACCTGATGTTCAACGGAAGCGAGCATTTCAACGACGACTACTTCCAGGCTCTCGAGCGCCTGGGCGCCACGGACCTCAACGGGACGACCAACGAGGACCGGACCAACTACTTCCAGAACGTGCCGGTGCCGGCCCTCGACACGGTCCTGTGGCTCGAGTCGGATCGGATGGGGCATCTCCTGGGCGCCGTGACCCAGGCCAAGCTCGACGAGCAGCGCGGCGTGGTGCAGAACGAGAAGAGGCAGTACGAGAACGAGCCGTACGCCGTGGCCGACGAGCTCATCGCCCGTGCGACCTTTCCCGCGGGGCACCCCTATTCGTGGACGGTGATCGGCTCGATGGAGGACATCGCCGCCGCGTCGCTGGACGACGTCCACAACTGGTTCAAGACCTACTACGGCGCGGCGAACGCCGTCCTCTCCGTCTCGGGCCACGTCGACGCGGAGAGCGTGCGCGAGAAGGTCGCACGGTACTTCGGGGACATCCCCTCGGGCCCGCCCATCGAGCGTCACGAGGCCTGGGTCGCAAGGCGGAGCGGCACCCACAGGCAGGCGGTCGAGGACCGGGTGCCCCAGGCGAGGATCTACAAGATCTGGAACGTGCCGCAATGGGGCTCGGGCGAGCACGCCCTGCTCGAGATCGCGGCGCGGCTGCTCGGCTCGGGAAAGACCTCCCGCCTCTACAAGAGGCTCGTGTACGAGGACCAGAGCGCCACGGAGGTCACCGTGCAGATCGACGCGCGGGAGATCGCGAGCCTGTTCCGCGTCGAGGTGACCGCGAAGCCGGGCGCCGACCTGGCGGCGGTCGAGAGCGCCATGGACGAGGAGATCGCGCGCTTTCTCGCCGAGGAGCCCGCCCCGAGGGAGCTCGAGCGCGTGAAGACGGGTGTGGCGGCCGAGTTCGTCCGCGGCATCGAGCGCATCGGCGGCTTCGGCGGAAAATCCGACATCCTGGCCAAGAACCAGGTCTTCGCCGGCGCTCCCGACCACTACAAGGTCACTCTCTCCCGCGTGAAGGACGCTCGGGCGGCGGACGTGGTCTCGACGGCACGCGCCTGGCTGGAGGACGGTGCGTACGTCCTCCAGGTCCGCCCCTTCCCCGACTTCCGGACCGGAAGCGTGAGCGCCGACCGCGACAAGCCGCCCGAGGCCGGGAAGCCGGCGGACCCGCGCTTCCCCGCTCTGCGGCGGGCGACGCTCGTGAACGGGCTCGAGGTGATCCTGGCGGAGCGTTCCGCCGTGCCCGTGGTCAACTTCTGGCTCGTCGTGGATGCGGGCTACGCCGCCGATCATCTCGCGCCCGCGGGAACGGCCAGCCTCGCCATGGGGATGCTCGACGAGGGGACGAAGCGCAGGACCGCGCTCGAGATCGCCGAGCAGCTCGATCTGCTGGGGGCCGAGGTCCAGACCTCCTCGTCCCTGGATGCCTCCGTCGTGTCCCTTTCGGCGCTCAAGGTCAATCTCCGACCCTCTCTTGAGATCCTGACCGACGTGGCGTTCCATCCATCGTTCCCGCCCGAAGAGCTCGAGCGCCTTCGAAAAGAGCAGATCGCCCGGATCCAGAGCGAGAAGGTCCAGCCGGTTTCCATGGCCCTTCGTGTCTTCCCCCGCCTCCTGTACGGCGCCGGCCATCCGTACGGAAACCCCTTCACCGGCTCGGGGACCGAGGCGTCGGTCGCCAGGATCACCCGGGACGACCTGATCCGCTTTCACGAGAGCTGGTTCAAGCCGAGCAACGCCACCCTGATCGTCGTGGGCGACACCACGCTCGAGGAGATCCAGCCGACGCTCGAGGATCTGTTCTCCGGCTGGAGGAAGGGGGAGGCGCCGAAGAAGAACGTCGAGCCCGTCGACCCGCAGGGATCCTCCACCGTCTACATCGTGGACCGACCCGGCTCGATCCAGTCGATCCTCGTGGCGGGGCACGTCGCGCCGCCCAGGGGCGGCCCCGACGAGATCGCCATCGAGACCATGAACAACATCCTGGGAGGGCTCTTCACGTCGCGCCTCAACATGAACCTCAGGGAGGACAAGCACTGGACCTACGGCTGCGGGAGCTTCCTCCCTTCCGCCCGCGGACAGCGCCCGTTCCTGGCCTTCGCCCCCGTGCAGATCGACAAGACGAAGGAGGCGATGGCCGAGGTGCTGGGGGAGCTTCGCGGAATCTGCGGCGCCGCCCCGGTGACGCCCGACGAGCTCGCCAAGGCGCAGAGCCAGCAGACCCTGGCGCTGCCCGGATCGTGGGAGACCGGACAGAGCGTCGCGCGCTCGATCGCCGACATGGTGACCTACTCTCTTCCGGAGGACTACTACGACACCTACGCGGGCAAGGTGCGCTCCCTGACGCCCGGCGAAGTCTCCGCGGCGGCCGGACGCGTGCTGCAGCCGGAGCGGCTCGTGTGGGTCGTCGTCTCCGACCGGGCCAAGGTCGAGCAGGGGATCCGGGAGCTGAATCTGGGCGAGGTGCGATTCCTCGATGCCGACGGAGGCGCGGCCCGATGACCGGGAGGCCACACGTCACGCTGGTCCACGTGCGCGTGAAGCCGGAACACGTGGACGCGTTCGTCGCCGCGACCCGGGCGAACCACGAGGGATCGGTGCGGGAGCCGGGGAACCTCAGGTTCGACGTTCTCCAGCACGGGGACGACCCCACCCGGTTCGTGCTCTACGAGATCTACGCCACGGCGGAAGGCGCCGCCGCGCACAAGAGGACGCCTCACTACCTGGTCTGGCGCGACCGGGTCGCCGAATGGATGGCCTCGCCTCGCGAGGGAGTCTCCTGTCGAGCTCTCTTCCCCGAGGACCCGTCGTGGTGGTGATCGCCCCCTTTCTCCGTCTCGAGCCTGCCGCGGATCGAGTTCGGGGAGGGAAGCCTGGAGAAGGTGCCGGCACTGGCTGCAGGGCTCGGATCCCGCACGCTCATCGTCACGGGCAGGACGTCGTTCGCGAGGTCCCCTCTCTTTCGGAGGTTGGTCTCCGCACTGGAGGCGCTCGGCGCTTCCTCGGAGCATCTCATCGTCCTAGGCGAGCCGTCTCCCGCAGCGGTGGACGAGGCGGTGCGTCGGTTCCGGCCGGCCGGGATCGACGTCGTTCTGGCCGTCGGCGGAGGGAGCGTCCTCGACGCCGGGAAGGCGGTCGCAGGCCTCCTTCCCCACGGCCGCTCCGTCATGGACCACCTGGAAGGGGTCGGACGGAGCGTCCCGTACACGGGACCTTCGCTCCCGTGCATCGCGGTCCCGACGACCGCGGGGACCGGAAGCGAGGCCACGAGGAACGCGGTCCTGAGCACGCGCGGCCCGTGCGGCTTCAAGAAATCCTTCCGGCACGATGCCCTCATGCCGGTCCAGGCGGTGGTGGATCCCGAGCTTCTCGCGTCCTGTTCCAGGGAGACGATCGCCGCGAGCGGGATGGACGCGGTGACCCAGCTCATCGAGTCGTACGTGTCGCCCCGCGCGGGACCGTTCATCGACGCCCTGGCGCAGGACGGCTTGCGCGCCGCGAGGACCGCGCTTCCGGTCTGGCACGCGGGCGGCGAGGGGACCGCGGCCGCGCGCTCGGCCATGGCGTACGCTGCGCTCCTCTCCGGGGTCTGCCTCTCGCAAGCAGGTCTCGGCGCGGTCCACGGCCTGGCTTCGCCCCTGGGAGCGTTGTTCCCGATCCCCCACGGCGTCGTCTGCGGCACGCTCCTCGCCGCGACCACCCGGGTCAACATCGAGGCGATGCGCGCGCGCGAGCCGGCCAACCCGGCGCTTGCCAAGTATGCGCGGGTCGGATCGATCCTGGCCGACGCGGGGAACTCGCCACGCGAGGAAGCCTGCGATGTCCTGGTTCGAGTGCTGGCGGAATGGACCGAGCGCATGGCCCTGCCTCGCCTGGGCGCCTACGGCGTCCGCTCGCAACACCTGGCCGCGGTCGTCGGTGAGTCACGGCCCGGCAGCATGCGCACGAACCCGGTGGTGTTGAGCGACGCGGAGCTCCGGGGGATCCTCGAGGGCCGGCTGTAGCGCGTGAACGCGAGGGTGTGCGCTGGCTGCAGACTCCTACCGCCCCGCTGTGCGGCCCTGAATCCAGCTCGGCTCGGCGCTCAGGATCTGGGCTCCCTCTTCCGGCGACACCAGCGGGCCGGCGCACCTGCGGGGGCGCGGACCATCGGCGGCAACGATGAGCTGCTCGAGCCACCGCGCCTGGGCGCTGCGCGCCTGGTGGAGCCTCCCTCCCGCCCGCGGGGTGGCCACGCAGAACGCGAGGTCGCCGCGCCCCGTGCTCACGAAACCCGCGAGGACCGCCGTCCCGCCGTCCGTCGACGTCAGCGTCCCGGTCTTCGCGCTCACCGACATGGCGTTCGGCCCCGTGCCGAGCCGTGCGAACGAGTGATTCAAGGTCCCCGGATCGCAGCCCGCCACGGGCAGCAGCGACTCGACGCTCAGGCCCAGCCGGTCGCAGGTCGCCCGAAGGGCCCGCAGAAGCCGCACGACGGAGCGCGGAGTCATCCGGTTCGTGCCGAGCCCCGATGTCGTCTCGAGAAAGACCGCTTCGGGCGGGGCCTCGATGACCTCGGAGATCCGCCGCGCCAGGTCCGACGCCGATCCCAAGGACGCCTCGAGACGCTCGATGTCGTTGTTGGAGAAGCAGTCGAAGCGCCGCAGCGCGTCGGCCACGGACTTGGAGCGATGCGTGACCAGGACCCGGTGCTCGTCCGCCCGTCGGCTCGCGGTTCCGATCCCGCCCATCACCGCGACCGCCGGCAGTGAGGCGGCGGGGACGTCGTGGCGGGCCGCGAAATCGCGCCACGCCCTGCGGGTCGCGGCGGTCCAGCGTTTCGGGTCGAGCGCCGCCCGGAGACGCTGGGCCATCTGTTGCGCACGCACCTGCGGGTCCTTGATCGTCCGCGCCGATCCGCCTTCCCAGCCGATCCAGAACGTCTCGCTCACCCGGAGCGCGCCGCGAACCTGGCGAATCCCCAGCTGGTTGAGGCGGAGCGCGACGAGGAACGCGTTCTCCACGTGAAAATCGGGATCGCCGGCGCCGAGGACGACGAGATCCCCGGCCAGGGTCTTCTTCTCCGCGTCCACCGCTCCCGCCGCCGCGAACACGGTGTCGAAGCGGTGCAGGGGGCCGAGCTTCTCCAGGGCCCAGAGCGTGGTCGCCACCTTGACGACGGAGGCGGGATTGATCGGCTGGTCGCCCTGGATCGAGGAGACCTCGCCTCCGTCCAGGGTCTCCACGTGCCAGACCAGGCTCACCGGCGCGGCGCGGGCTCCCGAGCGCTTGGCAGTTCGAGAAGGAGCGGAGGTCGCCGCCATGGCCCAGGGAAGGGCCGGGACGAGGATCAGCGGCAGCAACAGAGCGTGCCGCCAAACAAACCCATGCGAGACCGTGGTGTCCTTCATTCTCCTCGAGGAGGGGGCCCCCATGCAGGTCGGGCTTTTTTCGAGTGACCCACCAAAGATAGGGCCAATGGGAATCGTTCGCTAGTGTCGCGTCCCAGAAAATCGCGGCGTCCTATACTACCTGGCCCTCTGCCCGTGGATGCGCCAAGACGTGAAAAAGATCCTGGTTCTGTTCCCGAGCGAGTGGGACAAACGCGAGCTCGCCGCTCCCCGCTACGCCGGGCGGTACTCCTTCCTCTACGAGGGACGGGCCGGGGAGCCCTTCCGCGGTTCGGCGCTCCTCGGCTTCGACGTGCGACGATTCATCGACCGTGTCGTGAAGCGGCACGCCCGGTCCGGGATCGTTGGAGTTTTCTCCACGGAGGACATGCTCGGCGTGCCCGCGGCCGCCATCGTCGCGCGGCGTTTGGGCTTGCCGGGACCCGAGCCGAGGAGGGTCATCCTCGCGCAGCACAAGTTCTACGCGCGCCGGCTGCAGGAGCGCGTCCTCCCCGAGGCCACGCCGCGCTTCACGCTGATCTCACCGCACGGCCTGAGCGCTCAGGCAGAGGGCCTCGCCTATCCCTGTTTCGTGAAGCCGGTGAAGGCGACTTTTTCGGTGCTCGCGGGCCGCGTCGAGGGAGAGCGGGAGCTCCTAGAGCGCCTCCGATTCGGCCCGATCGAGAGGCTCGTGCTGAAACGGCTCCTGCGGCCGTTCAACGACCTCCTCGCGCTCTACGGCGACGGAGAATGCGACGCGCTGCACTTCCTCGCAGAGGATCTCGTGGAAGGAACGCAGGTCACCCTGGACGGCTGTGTGTCGGACGGCCGCGTCGAGATCTTCGGCGTCGTGGACTCGGTCATGTACCCCGGGACCCACGCCTTCCACCGGTTCGAATACCCCTCCGCCCTCGCCGGAAGCGTGCGGGGACGCATGGAAGACGTGGCGAGGCGGCTCGCGGCCAGGAGCGGCTACGACCACGGGTGCTTCAACGTGGAGATGGTGCACGATCCTCGCACCGACGAGATCCGGATCATCGAGATGAACCTGCGCCTGTCGCCGCAATTCGCGGACCTCTACGAGAGCGTGGACGGCTGCAACCCGTACGATGTGCAGATCGACCTCTGCACCGGGCGGCGGCCCTCCTGGAACAGGACGACAGGACGGTTTCCGCACGCGGCCAGCATCGCGCTCCGGACGTTTTCCGGCTCGAGGACCGTGGCCGCGCCGGACCCGGACACCGTCCGCGACATCGAGCGCCAGATCCCTGGATCCCGCATCCTCGTGTTCGGGAAGCCGGGCCGGACCATGAAATGGGAGATGCGCGCGCTCGGGAGCTACCGGTACGCGGTGATGAATCTCGGAGGGACAAGCCGCGAAGCGGTGCTGGACGCCGCGCGGGTCGCGGGAGAGCGCCTCGTCTTCCGCTTCCGGTGAGGGCCGCTCAGCGTTTCTCGGCGTCCGCTGTTCGCCGGTCGATCCTCTGGACGCCGTAGAGCGCCGAGAGCTGGTCCGCGATGCCGCGAACGGCCTTCACGATCTCTAGGTCGTTTCTCTCGCCAACTTCTCGGCCCACGCGCAGGGCCGCAACGTGCAGCGCCTGGAGCGGATCCACCAGGCGGCCGTCGGACGGGTTCGCGTAGCTGTACCGCCGGACCTCCTTGGCGAGGATCGTCTCGAGGGCGGCCATCTCCTCGGGTGAAACCGTCATCCTCTCGAACACGCTTCGTTCGGCATCACGGCAATAGGCCAGAAGGAGCCCCGTCTGCAGCCGGAGCCGCATCCCCGTCGCTCGCCTGGCCGCGGCCCTCCGGTCGACCCGAGGCGGCGCCGGCTCTCGGAGCTCTTCCCTCGCGAGGAAGCGGCTTCCGAGCACGGCGAACAGCTTGTGGAACCCCGTCAGCATGCACTCGCTGAAGTCGATCGAGGGCTCGGTCGCGAGCGGCAAGAGCCAATCCGGGTTGGCGGGGGTCAGCACGACCGGGACGACGGGAGCGTCGGGATTGTCGGCCCGGAACGCCATGATCTCGCCGCGAATCCACGGGGAGAGAGCCGAGCGGTCGCCGAGGACGATCACCACGGCTCCCGCTTCGCGGAGCGACGCCTGGGCCCTCTCCCGGAGCCGGGCTTCGGCGTGGTCCGTCGCGATCGTCGAGGACGACTTGTGGCCGTGCAGGTCCAGGAGCGCCTCCAGGAGCGGGACGAAGGAGCGCTCCGGGTCCGAATAGAAGATGGAGACGTTCGTGCCGGTCCGGTGGGTGACCAGGATCGGCTCGGCCGTGTGCAGGGTCGCGTTCTTCATCGAGTCGCCTCGCGATGAGGTTCTTGCGCGAGGTCTGAATCTATGAATCCCGGCGAGGAATGCAACGGAGGGGATCGCGGACCTTCCTAGGCACCACCTCGCGCTCCGCGCCACCGATGCATGTAGAGCGTCGGGAGGACCACGAGCGTCAGCAGGGTGTTGCTGATGATCCCTCCGATCACAACCGTCGCCAGGGGTCGCTGAACCTCGGCCCCCACGCCGGTGTTGATGGCCATTGGAATGAAACCCACCGCGGCAACCAGGGCTGTCATCAGGACCGGCCGCAGCCGGACCTGGCAACCTTCCCGCACCGCTGCTTCGAGCGGCATTCCGGCGGTCAGCCGTTGCTTGATAAACGTCACCAGAACGAGTCCGTTGAGGATGGCCACACCGCTCAGGGCAATGAAGCCAATCGCAGCGCTGACGGTGAACGGCATGCCACGCAATGCGAGGATTGCCACACCGCCGACCGCGCCCAGCGGAACCCCCGTGGCCACGATGAGAACGTCCCGCACGGAATCGACGCTCAGGTATAGCAGGATGAAGATCAGGCCCAACGCCATCGGCACGATGATCATCAGGCGACGGTTGGCGCGCTCCATGTTCTCGAACTGGCCGCCCCACTCGATGGTGTAGCCCTCGGGCAAAGGGACCTCTTCGGCGATCTTGCCCTTGGCTTCGTCGACGAAGCTGGCCACGTCCCGCCCGCGCACGTTCAATTGCACGGTGATGCGCCGCCTGCTCCACTCCCGCTGAATCGTGGACGGCCCCTCCGTCTCCACCAGATGCGCGACCTGGTCGATCCGCACTACGGGACCGCCAGCGGTGGGGATGAGCGTCGCCGCCAGGGCCTCCGGATCGGTGCGCTGGGCGTCAGGCAGGCGCACGGCCAGAGGGAACCGGCGCTGACCTTCGCGGATCTCCCCGACCTTCCTGCTTCCGACGGCTTCAACCACGTCGAGCACATCCCGCGTGGACATGCCGTAGCGGGCGATGAGGTCGGGGTCCACGTTCACCTGCAACACGGGCTGCCCGGTGATCTGCTCGCCCGAGATCTCGCCGGAGCCCCGGATGTCCAGAAGCACCTCTTGAACGTCGTCCGAGAGCTGCCGGAGCGTCTCCAGGTCGTCCCCATAGATCTTGATGCCGATGTCCGAACGGATGCCGGCAATCATCTCGTTGAGCCGCATCTCGATGGGCTGCGTCATCACGGCGTTGACGCCGGGGAAGTCCTGGACCACCTTCTCCATCTGCGCGGCCAATTGCTGCTGCGTGTGCGCCCGTTTCCATTGCTGGCGCGGCTCGAGTGTCAGAAAAACGTCGGTCAACTCGATTCCCATGGGATCCGTGGCGATCTCGGCCGTGCCGAGGCGGCTCCACACCCGTTGGATCTCGTCGGGGAAACTGTCCAGCAACAGGCGCTCCAGGCGGGCATTCGAGGCTGCGGCCTCGTCCACATCGACGCCGGCGAGGCGAATGACGTTCACGACGAGGGTGCCTTCGCTGAGCTTCGGCAAGAACTCGCCGCCCATGCGCAACGCCACGCCCGCGGCAAGCGCCACGAGGGCCGTCGCGCCGACCAGCGTCGTCCTCTGAAAGCGTAACGCGAGGTTCAGAGTGGGCCCATAGGCACGGTGCGCCAGCCGCACCAGCCACGGTTCCCTCTCCTTGATGTTGCGCGGCAAGATGAGGCTCGCGAGAACCGGCATCAGCGACAGCGACAGGACCAGCGACCCGAGCAGCGCAAAGATCATCGTGAGCGCCATCGGGCGGAACAGCTTGCCCTCGACCCCTTCGAGCGCGAGGATGGGCAGGAACACGATCATGATGATGAGCTCGCCGAACATGGTTGGCTTGCGCACCTCGACCGCCGCGTCGCGGATCGTGTCCATCCAGGGCTTGCCCTTGTGATGCGCAACGTGGCGGACGCAGTTCTCCACCATGATCACGGAGCTGTCGACGATGAGGCCGAAGTCGATGGCGCCGAGACTCAACAGGCTGGCCGCGATGCTCGCCTGAAGCATCAAGCTGCCCGCGAACAGCATGGACAGGGGAATGACCAGAGCGACGATGAGGCCGGCTCGCAGGTTGCCGAGAAACACGAACAAGACGGAGATGACCAGCAGGGCGCCCGCCAGCAGATTGTGCTCCACCGTGCGAATGACCTTGTCCACCA
>Ga0247727_10004561_pt1 | contig 29219 bp, 31 predicted proteins | sample WisWelCaveWW1625_FD_202498 | JGI IMG/M metagenome (GOLD analysis project Ga0247727, IMG submission 202498) | Biofilm microbial communities from Wishing Well Cave, Virginia, United States - WW16-25 | ecosystem: Environmental > Aquatic > Deep subsurface > Groundwater > Cave microbial mat | place...
TTCGTCTCCAAGAGCGAACAGCGCCGCATGGAAAAGAAGAAGGCAATCCGTCGCATTAAGCGGCGCACGTTCACCAAAGACGGTGAATAGAAAGAGGCAGTATGGCGAAGGAAGAAGATAAAATTCGGGCAGAAGGACTGGTGGTCGAGGCATTACCTGGAACTCAGTTCCGGGTGAAACTGGATAACGGTCACCTGGTGCTGGCTTACCTTTCCGGCAAAATGCGCAAGCATTACATTCGCATCCTGCTCGGCGACCGTGTCGCAATGGAAATGTCCCCCTACGACCTGACCCGTGCCCGCATAACCTTCCGCCAGCGCAAAAACGCGCCTGCCCCGCCTCCTCAAGAATAATGGACTACAAAAGGCTCCCGAATTTTGGGAGCCTTTTTCTTTTCTACGACGTATTCATTGGACTTAACCGCCTCACGCTCCGCGCCAGCCTTGAATTGATCCTGTTACTCGACTCTCAGCCTGGTCCCGCACGTTCTGCAAAACCGATCTCCCGAATTTGACCGCGTCCCGCACTCCTGACAGTATATCTGCCCGTCATTTTCTTCCCCCGTTTTTTGGCGACTCGCTCGACTCCTTCCAGATTGCGCAGAAGTTTGCGTGTTTGACTCAGAGGAGCGCCAGTAAATGAACAAAGCAATCGCGATCAACGCCAGCCCAACTCCTCCGATGAACCAGGGCAGTTTATCCACGGAAACGCGCCCGGGTGTGTCGGGTCCGATGGGTTCAGAAGGTTGAACCTGATTTGCCTGATCTGGATCGCTGAGCGCATCCGATGTCCGTTCGTATTCAACATCGAACTGATAGGAATGCCCCATTTTCAAATCATTTTGAGTGGTTGTGCCAATCAGGGTTAAGCCATTGGCAGCGATCTCGATCGTTGAAAGGATGGGGATTGTTGTCAAGTCTGTGCTGTCGGCGGGGACGATCAGGCTGACACTAAAATTCTTTACATAGTAGTCGCCGAACCACCGATACGTAAACAACCGTTTATTCTCTTCGCGCATCAGCGGCTGGTAATACTCGATGCGATATGGGACATGGGATTCCACATTCAAGGTCACGGTCTGCCAGTTGCCTTGTTCAGCCGTACTCTCGAATTGTGTATTGAAAAGATTCCCGTTGCTCTCGTATGCCACCGCGATCAAATTCCCATCCTTTGGGAATCGCATGGTTACTTTTGCAGGAAGCGGAGTGGTTTTTGGGACGATAAACTCATTAATGACGAGCATACTGGGCTGGTCAAACTCAGACCACAACTCGATGTTGATCGATTCCAGTTTAACGCTGCCTTGTGCCCCCGCATTGACAGGAACCATCAACAAACCCAGAATCAAAATTAAACCAATGCACTTTTGCATTTGTTAACTCCAAAATAATTTACTTGAATCTTACCATGCAATAAAGGTGAGCAAAAATAGTTATTTCAAAGCCTGCACCAACTGCCAACAAGCCCAGTTGGCGGGAGTCACTATGTTGTGTTCTTTAGCGATCTTGACTACCGCCCCGCAGATTGCATCAATTTCCGTCGGCGCGTTGCGAAGAACATCCTGCAACATGGACGAATGATTTGCCGCAGTCTTGCGTGCCACATCCTCAGCCATTGCAACAGGGTCATCGAAGGGAAGTTGAATATTTTCTGCGCTCGCTACCATGGCAACTTCGCGCGCAAGCGTCCCCATCATCTCACGCGCGGACGGACGCTTAAGCAACTCACCATTCGGGACTCGCAATAACGCCGTCAACGGATTGATCGCCGCATTGATGACCAGTTTTCCCCACACAAGTGACTGGGCATCCTCAACGATTTGCACATTGAATTTTGCGGATCTCAACGCCGCCTCAATCGGATCCTTCGACACGCTCAGGACGCCGCCGAGCGCCTGATTCCGTCCGATGGAAATGACCCCCTCGCCGCCCGCCCTCACCAAGCCCGCGCCGAGCAGAGTCGCTCCAGTGGTGGTACTGCCGAGGGCAACCCGATTCAAGCCGAGGCTGAGAGACAGCGTTTCGTAGTTCCCGAGTCCGTTTTGCAAAGTGACAGCGAGTCCATCCTCTGCAAGACATTCCGTCAGTTGCTTCGCGGCGCGTTCGGTCTGCCACGCTTTGACAAGCACGAGCGCGTATTTTGCTCCAGCACATTCGCGCGGATCGTTTGTGGCGCGAACATCAAATTGTTTTTCATTTCCAGTTGTGTCAATGATTCGCGCGCCGTTTTTTTGCAGGGCAGTGATTCCCTCCTGCCATGTGCCAAGCATGGTGATGCTGTATCCCGCCTGCGTGAGCCGCGCGGCAAAGAGGGTGGCAAGCGCGCCTGTGCCGACGATGAGGATGTTGTTTTTCATGGATTGCTTCGATGGTCGAGTAGGGCGTTGCGGGGTCTCGATAAGGCTATCGCCACTCGACCACCGCAACGCCCGTATCGAGACCTTACAGGCTATTCAACAATACTTCCCACTCTTTGTCGTCCATCTCAACGGTATGTTCCTGCGCGGGGAAGCGTTTTGATTCCACGTCTTCGATGAAATCGCCGAACGCCTTTTGCATGTCACCGTGGAAGTTTGCGTATTTCTTGACGAACTTTGGCGTGAAACGTTCGAACAAACCAAGCAGGTCGTGCGTGACCAACACCTGACCATCACAGCCAAGCCCAGCGCCGATGCCGATGGTGGGGATGGAGATCTTTTTCGAGATCAGTTCCGCGAGACGCGCGGGCACAGATTCAAGCACAATGCTGAAACAGCCCGCGGCTTCGAGAAGAAGCGCATCCTCCACGAGCCGTTTTGCGGCGACGGCAGTCTTGCCCTGCGCGCGGAATCCGCCGAGTTGATGGACAGATTGCGGCGTGAGTCCGAGATGCCCCATGACGGGAATCCCCGCGCTGACGATCGAACGGACGGCATCAGCGCGCTCGCGTCCGCCTTCGAGTTTGACCGCGTCCATGCCGCCCTGTTGCAGGAAGCGACCCGCGTTGCGCGTCGCCTCTTCCACTGAGACTTGATACGACATGAACGGCATGTCGCCAATCAGGAAGGGGGTCTTTGCGCCGCGAGCGACTGCGCGGCAATGATGGAGCATTTCCTCCATCGTGACAGGCAATGTGTTTTCATAGCCGAGCACGACCATCCCAAGCGAATCGCCGACAAGGATGGAATCAACGCCAGCCTTGTCCATGGCAATCGCGGTTGGATAGTCGTAGGCGGTGAGCATGGTGATGATCTCGCCGCGTTCCTTCTTCTGACGATAGGTAAGTGTGGTGACTTTTTTGCGCGCCGCAGGCGCGCTGGTGGAAACTGGTGCAGGTGTAGACATGGTATCCTCCGAGAAAATGGTAGGAGCCGTTTGGGTGTGGTCGCCCTCTGATTGCCACAAGTGGACAGCTTGGAATTTGTTCCGTCGCGCTCACGCAGGGCGGATACGCGCGGTGCGCTTATTATTCCACAATTTTTGTTTTTCGCCTATAATAAATTTGTCTGAAATTTCCGTCATTGCGAGGAGGGCATAGCCCGACGAAGCAATCTCCTAATAATGGTAGAGATTGCTTCGCCACTCGCTCCGCTCGGGCTCACAATGACGAACAAAACGAGGAGTACTAATATGAAAAGAATGTTTGGCTTTTTGATCGGGATTGTCGTTGGGGGATTGGTGGGTTCAACGATTGCGTTACTGATGGCGCCTGAATCAGGGGAAGGACTGCGCGCTCAGATCCGTTCGCGCGGAGAGGGATTCTTCAACGATATCCGTCACGCGGCGGACGAACGAAGGATCGAATTGCGCCAGAAACTCGATTCCCTGCGCGCGCCGCGTGGGGAGTAAATATGTATACAGGTAAACATGTACACACGTAAACATGTTTTCAACTTGTATACTTGTCTACTTGTTTACGTGACTACCCTTCCATAAAACTCCTCCGCCCTCTGCATATTCTGCTCATATTCTGCGCGAGCGGCGATGATTTCTCGATTCAAGCCTGCGGCTGACCTTCGCAGGTTTTTGTTTTCAATGCTAAGTAAAATCGCATCCGCGATGGACTGCGAATTGTTTGCATCGAATAATAGACCGTTTTCATTCGGCGTGATCCACTCGCGGATGGATTCCAAATCGCCTGCGATGGGGAAGCATCCGCAAGCTATGCCTTCGAGCAGGGTGTTGGGCGTGCCGTCGTGAATGGATGGCGAGATTAAAATTTGCGCACGGCGGTATAGCTCTGCCATTTGGTCGCTGGGCAGAAGGTCGAGCAGTTCAACTGCATTCTCAATCTTCAATTCTCTAATCCATTTTATTGCCTGCGGTTCGCCAGCCATCCCTGTGCAAATAAACTTTGCGTTCGGGTGTTTTGCCAGCACAAGCGGGATCGCTTTGAAAAACGTGTCATTGCGAACGTACGGACGAAATCCGCGCGGGTTCAAAATGACTGGTTCCTCCACTGGTTTATCAGGCGGATAAAAAACATCGCTTCGGACTCCGCCATTGCCTGGCGCGACGAAACTCGATTTTGAAGAATCAAATCCCCATTCTTTTGCAAGCCGAATATCGCGATGACAATCCGCGTGGATGGCATCCGCCGCTTGCATTGTCCGGCGCGTATAATATTTCATCAGTGGGGAGGATGAGGCGTGCAGAGTGAAGTCATTGCCCCAGGTGGAAACGATCAATGGCGCTTCGACTGCGTTCGCCTGTCGGCTCACTCCGCTCAACGCGAAAGAACCTATCATCCCTTCGTAGGGAATCCGCATGGCGTGGATGAGATCTGGCTTCACTTCCTCGATGAACGCGCGCAGTTTTTGCGACGCGCGGCGAATCGTCAAGGGTCCGATCCACTGTCTGATAATAGTACGCAGGCTCAGGCTTCGTGCAGAGGCGGCGCCCGGGCGTTGAGTCTCTTTTTTGAGTTCGCTAAAGGCAACAGGGATAATCTCAAGCCGCTTAACCGGGAAATCCAAGGAACAGGCAAAGGTGGATGCGATAAAAATTTCGCCGCCGCGTTTGCTTTGCGCAAAGTGACGAATCCAATTTGTAGCAATAGGGGAGCGCGCGTCAACGACAAAGAGAATTTTCATAAAACGGATTATACGTCATTGCCCGATGCGCCGAGACGAGGTATATTTACAGAGTACCGCATAAATATCTAAATCTGAAATAGCAATTTAGCTTGTAACTTATTCCAAAAAGTTTGTAAATAATAAGACCAGCGGTAATCCCCAATGAAAAAGCGGCGCATTTTGATCGTTGAAGATAACATGGATAATTATGAACTCGTGCGTTTTATTTTGGAGCGCGCTGGCTACGATGTGTTTCTCGCGGTAAATGGACGTGACGGCGCGGATGCGGCTCGTTTGCAACAACCCGATTTGATCCTGATGGATTTGGGCTTGCCGGAGATGGATGGGTGGATGGCGGCTGAAAAATTGAAAGCGGAAGAATCAACAAAAGCGATTCCACTCTTTGCAATCACAGCGCATACATTGCCTCGTGACCGATTCCGCGCCTTGCAAGCGGGCTGTGATGGATATTTTTCCAAGCCGCTCCACGTCGAAAGTTTTTTGGAAACGATCAACGGAGTGTTCGATAAAAAGAAAAGCAAAAGGCGGGCACGAAAGATCGTATGGTAATTGACGCTATTGTCACTCCCTACAAAGGGACAGCGATTTTCAAACCCTTTTCGCCGCGAATACTTCGACAGGCTCAGCACAAGTTTCGCGGATGAGCGCGAATTATTAAAAACCAATTCGCGAAAATTCGTGAAATTCGCGGCTGAGGCTCTTGCTTTTCGCCTCGAACAGCGACATTTCCCGCTGTGACCTCAGTATGAAATAACCGTAACCTATTCCAAATAATCGGGTCTTGGATAGGATAATCAGTACTTCACGAAAGGGTTTCGTAGTGGCGACTTTAGTCGCTTTTCACCCGAACGACTAACGCGAAGCGGTTACTACGTTTTCGTATTTTATTGATAATCGAACTCAAACATTGAAATAAAAAGGAAAACAATATGAAACAAATTTGTGTCGTCGGCGTCGGCTATGTCGGTTTGGTGACTGCGGCTTGTTTCGCCGATCTGGGGAATCGCGTCGTTGCGCTCGATGTGGACGAGAAGCGCGTGGAGAATCTCAAGAAGGGCATCATGCCCATTTACGAGCCTGGACTCGAAGAACTGGTGAAGCGCAACGTGAAGGGCGGCAGGTTGACTTTCACCACGTCGTATCCAGACGCGTTGAAGGGCGCCGAATTTGCATTCATCGCAGTCGGCACTCCCTCGGGCGTGGATGGCAACGCAGATTTGCAATACGTGGAGGTGGCGGCGCGAACCATTGCCCAAAACATGACCTCACCGCTCGTCATCATCAACAAATCCACGGTTCCCATCGGCACAGGCGACTGGGTCGCGGATATTGTGAAAGCCGCGCAACCGAAGCCGATTGAGTTTGCGGTGGTATCCTGCCCTGAGTTTTTGCGCGAGGGTTCCGCAATAGCAGACTTTATGGCTCCGCATCGCAATGTGATCGGCTCGTTGGATAAAGACGCCGCGAACAAAGTTGCCCAACTGCACCTGCCGTTGCGCGCGCCGATTGTCATTACTGATTTACGCACTGCTGAAATGATTAAATATGCGAGCAACGCGTTTCTCGCGGCGAAAATTTCTTTCATCAACGAACTGGCTGACGTCTGCGAAGCATATGGCGCGGATGTCAAAGAAGTGGCGGCGGGCATGGGCTATGATGCGCGCATCGGGCGTCATTTTCTCGATGCAGGCTTGGGCTGGGGCGGGTCATGTTTCCCGAAAGATGTGCAGGCTCTGGCTTTCATGGCAAAAGAAAAAGGGCTCAATCCGCGCATCTTGAACGATGTGGTGGAAGTCAACTATGATCGCCGCAGGGCTGTTTCGACCAATGTCGAGAAAATGCTTGGCGGTAATTTAAAAGGTAAGATAGTTGGTTTGCTTGGGCTGGCTTTCAAAGAGAACACGGACGATATGCGCGATGCGCCTTCCGTGGATATTTCCAATGCGTTGATCGCCGCGGGGGCGAAGGTGCGCGGCTATGATCCTGTTGCGCGCGAAGTTGCCGCGCCGATGATGCCCGCGGTTGAGATTTTCGCTGATGTATATAAAATGACAGAGGGTTGTGACGCGCTGGTTGTCGTCACCCCCTGGAATGAATTCAAACAACTTGATTTTGAAAAAATCAAAAGTTTGCTCAAGACGCCCGTGATTTATGATGGCCGCAATATTTACGATCCACCGCGCATGAGGGAGTTGGGTTTCACCTATCACGCCATTGGTCGTTAGTTCAATCGTTGAATAGCCGCTTAGTTTGATCGTCGGATAGTCGGGTACAATATTCCCCGCTATCCGACTTTTCATTTGACTAACTGACTATAAGACTACCAGACTATATGACTAATACTCCTCCAGTATGCAATTACGAAGGTTCCGATTATCAATCCACATTTTGGGATAAGGGCGGACGCGAATACGAAGATCGCACGGAAGCCATTGCCCTCCAGCGACTCCTCCCAAAAAGCGGACGCATCCTTCTTGAACTGGGGGCTGGCGCTGGACGAAATACGTCGCGCTACCTCGGCTTTGACCGCATCATCCTGCTCGATTATTCGCGCACCCAACTGGAGCAGGCGCAAACGCGTCTTGGAACATCAGACAAATACATCTACGTCGCGGCGGATGTGTATCGCCTCCCCTTTGTGGATGGCTTGTTTGATGCGGCGACGATGATCCGTGTGTTGCATCACATGGCGGATGCGCCGAAGGCGTTGGGTCAGGTAAAGAACGTCCTTCGACCCAGTGGCACATTCATCCTTGAATTTGCGAACAAATTAAATCTTAAAGCGATCTTGCGATATTTTCTCGGCAGGCAGAAGTGGAGTCCGTTTACGCTGGAGCCTGTTGAATTCGCTGAACTCAATTTTGACTTTCACCCGAAAGCCATCCGCAATTGGTTGCAAGAGTTGGGCTTTACCATTGAAAAGATTCTGACAGTTTCACACTTCCGTGTTGGACTGTTGAAGCGCATTATCCCAACGAGTATTCTAGTCTTCTTCGACTCGATCTTCCAATGGACGGGCGCGTTGTTTCAATTTTCGCCGTCTGTGTTTGTGAGAGCGCGGCGCGGAAAATTGCACGGAGAGCATGGCGTGGAGACCAGCCCTGCGCTTCATAATGTGATTGCATTTTTCAAATGCCCCGATTGCGGTCATCTGCCGCTCGCGGATCGAAAAGAATATCTCGAATGTTTGAGTTGCAAAAAGAAGTGGGAAGTAAAAGACGGGATTTATGATTTCAGGGAACCAATGAAATAAAGTGAACGATGTCGTTGCGAGCCGCGCTCTTGGGTTTAGCGGCGAAGCAATCTCCCCGCCGTGTTGGAGATTGTGTCGCCACGGCGACGCTTCGGGCCGCGAAAAAATGCGGAACAAGAACGCCCTCGCAAAGACATGCCCTCATTGCGTAAGGTGAGTCATTAATCTCCCTCCTGGCTGGCGTGACGGAGGTTGTGATAAATCGTAAAGTACAGCATCTCCCGAATTGTTAGTTTTCCCAAAAGCGGATGAGGGAGGAAGTAGCCATCGAGTTCGTTTTCGTCCCATTTTTCTGCAACGGACACGAGTTCCGCGCTGGCTTTTGAAAATTGATTTATTAATTCGGCTTTCGTTTCATCAGGATTCTCAGGGCTTTGCTGATCTGGCAGGAATCTCCCCGCAGCCTGCGCGCCTTTCGCAAGCAAATCGCGATAAACCTGACAAAGTTCTTCATAGGTCATGGAGGGTTTATCTGGTGTGCCAAACATGGCTTTCAACGTGATCTTCGGCAACTTTAAGGCTTTTGCGATTGGTTTATGAGATTTGATTAAGTGATCCACATTATCTGAGGCAGACCACGCCTCACCCTGCCGTGTGAAGAAATCTTTGGCAGGGATTTCTGTGAACCAGTTTATAACGCGTTGATTCGAGTCTTTGAGGTTGGCTATTAAGTTGGCTTTCAAATTAATTTCTGCCATGAAAACTCCATTCCCTTTTCTATAACCCCAAAATGAGAAAAGGGTCTTGCGTTCTTGAACGCAAAACCCTTTTCATTTGGAAACTCGAAATCAATCAAATCAGGTTAGTTGGGCCAACATTGCACGGAATCTAGCGTCCAACCCACTACGGTAAGGGGAGCATTGAAGAGTTCGTAAACAAAAATTATCGCATTGACGTAAGCGTTGATGTCAATTTGTTGCCCTGCAGTTACCGGACCCAGAGCACCCGACGAGTAGAAACTCCCATCTGAGATCTCAAGGGTTACATTCACCTGTGCAAGCCCATCCATTGGGCAACTATAACCAGCCGGAGTTGATGGAGTGTGGAGATTGGGCACCGACGAGTAAAAGACATATCCTGCTAGGAAGACTGTAATATCCTGCCCGGCAACTTTTTTCGACGTGGTACAGCGCAGGCTGTGATCGTCCAGTTTCCAGCAGGAGAGCGGATAAGTATCGCCGGATTCTGTTTGGACTGATCCCTTCATTTGGCTCTTTGACAAATTGCCGTCAAAGGTGAAGTGAAGGACGACTCCGCCGGAATTCGCTGTCACCCCATCGAGGGTCAGCGAATTTGCCAGGGCGAATGCGGGAGTCCAACCGCTGATGAGAAGTGTAATTGCGAGACTCAGAATAGTAACGGATTGATAAATTTTCCTCATTGGTTTTATTTTTCCTTTACGATATTTTATCGGCATTAAGAAATCGCAGACTTTCAAATTGCTATCAAACACCACTAATTCTCTCCACCACCCAAAAGTGCGATAAGCCTAAGAATTTGAAAGGGGTTTTTTCCAGGAATTGCAAACCCGCGCGCAGGATTTTTCCGAAAATTCCGAACCGTGCAATGATATTGTCATATGCGCCGAAGATGATCTCGCTTTCAACAAACATGACGGGCAAACCCTCAAAAAGTTTCAGTATATCTTGGGTTGAATAAACGCGCACATGAGGAGCGAGTTTGTCGCGCCAGGCGCGCGGAAGGTAGTTTATGAATAATTTGTTGCCAAAATAATATTTACCATTCCAGTAAACCCCGTGTGTCTCAAATGGATAACCGCGATTTGGGCAGAAGATCACAGCGCGCCCACCGGGTTTCCCCGACACGGCATCGGGACTTCGGAGGACGCGGATCATTTCGCGGATCGCCGCGCGGTCATCCTGTACGTGTTCGATCACTTCATGGCTGAGGATCAGGTTGAACGTCCCGGATGGAAGCGGGATGGATTCGCCAGCCGCATTGAGAATGTCCGGCGAGTTAATCCTTGCTTCGCGGGCGCGCTCAAAGTCATATTCCAATCCGATGACCGTCCCGCCAAAAGAGGAGAGGTGTTCCACGTACATGCCAACGCCGCATCCGTTTTCGAGGATCATTCCTTTGATGCGTTCACCCGCGGCTTTCACGATCATTTCGAGCCGGCGTTGTTGCCCCGCCCGCCACACATAGGAAGGTTCACCGCGTAAGGCCGCTTTTTCAAAGTTTCGCTCAGACATGCTGGTAATTATATCTTGCATGTTTTTATTGCCTATGCTAGAATGATGGCGCACGACGAATTCATCACCGCACGCACTGAGAAGTGGGCTGACCCCCACTTTTCTGCTTGTAATAGACATCCTTCAAATTAACCTGTGTTATTCACTGCGGACGTTACACCTGCCCTGGCGGGCGGTGCCAGGGGAGAACGTCCGCTACACCCTAGGAAAATTAATTTTTTGTGTAGGCAGGCGCTCTCTAGCGCCAGTTTGATCTTCGCAAGACATAGTAATTTACGGAGCAATAAGCATGACAAAGAACGAGTTCGCCCTGGCTTTCAATGAAGTGTTGGAAGAAAAACAACTTTCCAAGGAAATTATTCTTGGAGCGATTGAGTCCGCGATGGCTTCGGCTTATCGGAAGGCTGTCAACGCGTCCACGGCGCAACATGTGGAAGCCAAGATAGACCTGGATACGGGCAAAGTGCTGGTCTTCGCTGAAAAAGAAGTTGTGGAAGACGTAATGGAGCCAAAGACTGAAGTCCTGCTCGATGAAGCGCGTAAGGTTACCCCGGAAGCGCAACTCGGTGACATGGTGGTTGTTGAAACAACACCGGCAGATTTTGGGCGTGTCGCCGCGCAGACCGCGCGACAAGTGATCCAACAACGCATCCGCGAGGCAGAACGCGCCAACCAGATGCAATACTTTGAAAGACAGGTGGGCGAAATTGTCAGCGGTATTGTTCAAGCAACGAATGCGCAGGCAACAACGATCGGCTTGGACATGAAAGCCGAAGGTGTTTTGCCGGGGAATCAGAGAATTCCGGGTGAGCGATTCAAACAGCATGAACGCGTCCGCGCAGTGGTGTTGGAAGTGAAGGACGGCTCACGCGGACCTCAAATTGTTTTGTCCCGCGCGCATCGCAACTTCCTGCGTCGTTTGCTCGAGAACGAAGTCCCTGAAATTTATCATGGCGTTGTTGAAATCCGTGCGATCTCGCGCGAACCGGGCGCGCGCGCAAAAGTTGCCGTGATGGCGACCCAGGCGGGCGTTGACCCCGTTGGCGCGTGCGTGGGAATCAAAGGCGTGCGAATTCAAGCCATCGTCAAAGAATTGCACGACGAAAAAATTGACATCATTCAGTGGGATCAGGACCCTGTTATTTATATTTCCAAAGCCATCAGCCCGGCGCGCGTCACTGGCGTGTATACCTCCGAAGCAGAAGGAAACCGAACCGCTACGGTTGTTGTCAACGAAGATCAATTGAGTCTGGCGATCGGGCGCGATGGACAAAATGCGCGCCTTGCCGCGAAGCTCACCGGCTGGCGCATTGACATCAAATCACTCACCGAAGCCGCGGGCGACGCAGTTCATAAGTTGCAGGGCAATGCAGAACTTTCCGCGTTGGTGCCAACGGCGGTTGAGTTGATGCCATCCATCGAAGAAGTTCTCGCGAAGAAGGCGGAGAACCGCCCCATCACGCCCGAAGAATTTACCGCCCTCGGGCAATTTGTGGATCGCGTGGAACGACGCACGATCCAGATCAAAGAAGACGCCGCCCGCGCGGTGGAAGAAAAAACTGCGAGCGCACGCTCCGATGTGCCGGTGGCGGCGTTTGGTATGCCTCTCGATCAGGCGGGCATCAAAGAACACGTCTACAATATTTTGGTCGAAGCCGGTTACGATACAGTGGGCAACTTATTGATGGCGATGAAGTTAGACTCCAACAAAGTGCTCGGATTAGCCGGCATCGGACCGAAAGCCATGCAGAATATCGAAGAGGCAATTGCCGCGATCCAATTCCCAGAGCCGCCTCCCGCCGAGCCGACAGTTGAACCCACAGCCCAAGCCGAGTCTCAGCCTGACGCGCAAGCGGTTTCAGCAGAACCGCTTGCGGTGGGAGAATTAGTAGTTGACGAGAAGCAGGTTCCGGCTAAGAAAGACGCGAGGAAAGTCGTCGAAGAAGCGGAAGATGAGCACGCCAAGGACGGCGTCTCGTTGGATGAACTCTTCGCGATGAAGCCTGAGATCTTCCAGACGGTCGGTGTCGTGGAAGATGATTCCGCGGATAAGAAGAAGGATAAGAAGAAAAAGAAGGCGAGCGTCGAGCTGGTGCTGGATGAAGAGCGCGGCGAAGTTGTGGGCCGTAAGAAGCACAAACGCGGCGATGATGAGTTTGGCACGGAAGAGTAATTTCTGGTGAACGTTCGTGATGCAGTTCAACTGCATCACGAACACAACGTCAAGGAGCATGACCAAGAAACCTGTTCAACGAGTAAAGCATGTGCCCCAGCGGACTTGCGTTGGCTGTCGTGAAGTATTGCCCAAACGAAAAATGATCCGCATCGTGCGTACAGCCGAAGGGGCGCAGGTGGACCCAACCAGCAAACTTGCCGGTCGGGGAGCCTACCTGCATGACCGCCGCGAATGCTGGGAGCGAGGGATGAAAGGCGCCCTTGCGCATGCCTTGAAAATAACATTGACACCCGATGATAGAACCCGGCTTGAGAATTTTATGAATGCCCTGCCATTTGAAGCAGAGCCTGTGGAGATGAGTCCCCGTAATTTGGGGACGGGCGAGTAACCATGTGATCGAACGTTGGCTCACAGGGCCCGCCGGCAAACGAGCAGATCGCTCGTTTGAAGTTTGTGATGTGTGGAGGCAGTCCTATGAGTAGCAATGGAAATAAGATTGAATTGCCCGCCAGTGTTGTGATCCGTGACCTGGCGCAGAAAATTGAAAAAAGCCCCATTGACCTGATCAAAAAATTAATGACCAACGGTGTGATGGCAACCATCAATCAGTCGGTTGATTTTGACACCGCCGCAATTGTGGTGGCTGAGTATGGCTTTGAAGCGGTCCCTGAAGTAATTGATGATATTAAGGTTGAATCAGGCGAAGTGCCGCTCTGGCGTCAGATGATCGCGGGGGAGGATGCTTCGCAGTTGAAGAATCGCGCGCCCGTGGTGACGATTTTAGGTCATGTGGATCATGGAAAGACCAGCCTGCTGGATGCGATCCGCCAGACGGAAGTTGCGGCGGGAGAAGCGGGCGGCATTACCCAGCACATCGGCGCGTATCAGGTGGAAAAGAAGGGAAGGCAGATTACCTTCCTCGATACCCCGGGTCATGCGGCGTTCACGCAAATGCGCGCGCGCGGCGCGCAGGGCGCGGATATTGTCGTGCTCGTCGTTGCGGCGGATGATGGCGTGATGCCCCAGACGCGCGAAGCGATTGCCCATGCCAAAGCCGCGCGTGTGCCGATCATGGTCGCGCTCAACAAGATAGATAAAGCCAATGCAAACCCGGAGCGTGTGAAACAACAACTCGCCGAGCAGGACCTTGTCCCCGATGATTGGGGCGGCAATACCATGGTGGTGCCGGTCTCTGCCAAACAGAAGCAGGGAATTGACGATCTGCTCGAAGGCATTTTGCTCGTGGCGGATAACACAGAGATCAAAGCGAATCCTTCCGGCAAGGTGATCGGTACTGTCATTGAAGCCGAAGTGGAAAAATCAAAAGGCGTGCTTGCCACCCTCCTCGTTCAAAATGGAACGCTCGAGTCTGGTGACATTGTCGTAGCGGGCATGGCTCACGGTAAACTGCGCGCCCTTTCTGATTACAAAGGCAAGCCGGTGAAGAAGGCGGGTCCGTCCACACCGGTTTTAGTGCTGGGTTTGAGTGACGTTCCCGCCGCCGGTGATTTGTTTGTTGTGGTGGATTCCGAAAAGGAAGCGCGCGCCATTGTTGCAGAACGCATCGAAGCCGCAAAGACTCAATCGCAGGCGAAAAAGAAAATGTCGCTGGAGGATTTGTTTGCCAACGTGCAGGCTGGTGAAGCGAAGGGACTCAACCTGATCGTCAAAGCCGATGTGCAAGGCTCCCTTGACCCTGTCATGTCCGAGTTGAATAAACTTGGCGAGGGCGAGATCGGGATCAAAATCCTATATTCCGAAGCGGGCAATATCGGTGAAAACGATGTGATGCTTGCCTCTGCATCGAATGCCATTATCATTGGCTTCAACGTGCAGGCGGATGTCTCCGCCCGCCGTCTTGCCGAAAAAGAAGGCGTGGATATTCGCCTGTACGAGATCATCTATCGCATGACCGAAGATATCGAGAAAGCTCTCAATGGTATGCTTGAGCCTGTCGTGAAAGAGAAAATACTCGGGCGCGCGCAGGTGCTCCAGGTTTTTTCCGCATCCAAGTTTGGCAAAGTGGCTGGTTGCCGCGTCACCGATGGCGAACTGCGCCGCAATGCGAAGGTGCGTCTCTTCCGCGGCACAGACGTTGTCTACGAAGGCGACATGGGCTCCCTGCGCCATGAAAAGGACGATGTGAAAGAAGTCAAACAAGGCTACGAATGCGGCGTTGGTTTCAAGGGCTTCAACGACATTCAGCCCGGCGATCAATTGGTCTGCTACATTCTGGAAAAATCGTAAACTTGTACTGAGCCTGTCGAAGTATCGGGTCTCGATATGGGCTCGAAAAGCACTCGCCCTACTCGACCATCGTTTGAAAATCGTAATTTGTAAATCGAACCATGCCTTCAGGAATTCGCCTCCAACGTATTGCGGACCGCATCCGCCAGGAACTCTCAGAAATGTTGATCCGAGAGATTAGCGATCCGCGCTTGCAACAAATTTTTATTACAGACGTAAAGATAGATAAGGAACTGGCGTTTGCGGATATATACGTCTCAGCCATCGAAGGGACCCCGCGCTCCAAAGACGTTCTCGCGGGACTTGAATCTGCTTCCGGTTTCCTCAGGCGGACTCTTGCCTCACGCGTCGAACTGCGCGCCTTCCCGCGCTTGCGATTTCACTGGGATGTGACTCCCGAAAACGCCGACCACATCGAAAAGATTCTGGCTGGGTTAAGAGACAAGAAATAAACCTGGCTTTGAGGAATTGAAATAGGATGAATCAAGAAATAACAGGGGCTATCAAGGAAAGATTGGAAAAGGCAAAGAACATAGTCATCGCGTCGCATGTGCGACCGGATGGCGATGCGATCGGCTCCCTGCTTGGTCTTGGACTGGCATTGAAAGACGCTGGCAAATCTGTGCAGATGGTTCTCGTGGACGGAGTGTCCTCTTACAAACATCTTGAAGGAAGTGAATTGGTCGTTCGTGAACCGAAAGGCGAACACGATACCTTCATCACTGTGGATTGCGCCGATTTCAAACGCGTGGGAAAAGCCTTTGAGAATTTCGGTCAGCCCGATATCAATATTGACCATCACAAGACCAACGAAAAATTCGGAAAACTCAACCTCATCGAAGAGGATGAGGTTGCTACAGCCGCGATCCTGACCAACTATCTGCCAATGTGGGGATACAAAATCACCAAACCAATTGCGGCCGCATTACTAACAGGGATCGTCACCGATACGCTGGGTTTCCGAACATCGAACACAAATCCATCCGCGTTGCGATTGTGCGCGCAGTTGATGGAAACAGGTGTGGACATGCCCGATCTGTACATGCGGGCGCTGGTGAAAAAGACATTCCCCGCCGCAAAATATTGGGGGGTGGGTCTTTCCAGCATGGAACAAAAGAACGGGATCGTGTGGGCAACACTCACATTGGAAGACCGCAAACGAGCCGGGTATGGAGGTAATGACGACGCTGATCTAATTAATTTGATTTCCGCAATTGATGGGAACAAGATAGGTATGATTTTCGTCGAACAAAGCGACAATCATGTGAAGATATCGTGGCGCGCCCTGGAGCCGGGCGTGGATGTATCGAAAGTGGCGAAACATTTTCAAGGCGGAGGTCACGCGGCGGCGGCAGGAGCAGATATCCCCGGCGCGATGAGCGAGGTCCAGCCATTGGTACTAAAAGCGACACGTGAGATGTTAGGTCTTAGGTAAGGTCTTAGGTTAATCTTATTTTTGTGTGTATAATTTTGTTGTAAAAATCCGAGGAGGAATAAATGAACAGTCAAGATATGAAAAACGCCATCTCCGGCGTGCTGGTAATAGATAAGCCTGTTGGGATGACATCACACGATGTGGTGCAGGCGATCCGTAATGGGACGGGGTTGCGCCGCGCAGGGCATACCGGCACATTGGATCCGCGGGCGTCTGGCGTGCTCGTAATTTTGGTGGGTCCGGCAGTTCGGTTGAGTGAATACGTTTCCGCATCCGATAAACGATATCAAGCCATCATCCGTATGGGCGGCAAAACGGACACCTTCGATGCGGAGGGAAAAGTAACCCCGGCAAGCCAGCCGGTTAACGTGACTGAACCGCAATTCGAAGAAGTGTTGAAAACTTTTGTCGGTGAGATAGAACAGACTCCGCCCCCGTATTCTGCCGTGAAAGTGCAGGGACGCAAAGCCTACGAAATGGCGCGTCAGGGCGAGGAAGTGGAGTTGGCTCCGCGAAAAATAACCGTTCACCATCTGGAAGTTTTGGAGTGGGCGCCGCCCGAAGTTGTGATTGACGTGCATTGTTCGTCAGGCACGTATGTTCGATCACTCGCAAATGATCTGGGTGAAAAACTAGGTTGTGGCGCGTATCTCGTGGGTTTGCGTCGCACCAAAAGCGGACGATTCTCCCTGCGCGATGCCACACCTCTTCGCAAATTACAGGAGGCGTTCAATGCAGGCAACTGGTACCAATATTTGATCCCTGCCGCCGAAGCGCTGGGCGACTGGCCCGCGCTCGAACTCAGCCCCGATGATGTGGAAGGTGTCCGTCATGGGCACCGCGTGAAAGCCGCGGCGGATGCCGTCCTTGGAAGCAAGGTGCGCGGCGTGAGCACACAAGGCGAGTTGGTCGCGTTGATGGAATGTATTACGGGCGAAGACGGCAGCCTTGCATGGCAGCCGAAAAAAGTGTTCTTCACCGAGTAAAAATTGCTCAAGCCGCGGCATCTCTGCTCAAGCCGCCGTCCGCGGCGGCGTGGATGGCGCGAAACAAAGTAGGTTATCATTCCAGCGTCGGAAACGGCGCTGGAATCTTTTATACCCATGCAGCATTATCGTTCTCTCGAAGAGATCACTCTTCAAAATTCCTGGCTCACCATTGGAGTCTTTGACGGAGTCCATCGCGGTCATCAGCAGATCATCAAAAGGCTGACGGCGGGCGCAGATGCGCAGGGAATGCCTGCTGTTGTTTTAACCTTCGACCCGCACCCTGCAATGACTTTCGGGAGGGGGGAAATCAAACTGCTGACATTGCCCGATGAACGCGCCGAACTGCTCGGCGAAATGGGTGTGGATGTGGTAATTACACATCCGTTTGACATCAATGTGGCAAACATCACGGCGTTTGACTTCGTGAAGCAGACCAAAGATCGGCTGGGATTAAATCATCTTGTACTTGGGTATGATTCTGCGCTGGGGAAAAACCGCGAAGGCACCACAACACGCTTAACCGAAATCGGTTTGGAGTTGGGGTACACTGTCGAAACCGTATCAGCCCTCAGCGACGAAAGCGGTGTGATTTCATCCACTGAAATCCGCAAACTGATTTCAACAGGCAATGTCGCGAAAGCCGCGCGTTTGCTCGGTCATCCGTATCGTTTGCAGGGAATCGTGATTCACGGCGATCATCGCGGCCGCGGATTGGGATTTCCCACTGCGAACCTGGAACACGCTGACCAGAAGTTGATTCCTGCAAATGGAATTTATGCGTGTTGGGCGCAGTTGGGTGAGGAGCGTTTTATGGCGGCGGTGAGTGTGGGTGTGCGCCCCACTGTGAAAGAGAATCAACAAATGCCAAATGTCGAGGCTTATCTGCTGGATTTTGACCGCGACATTTATGGCAGGACGATTGAGCTTGAGTTTGTTGCGCGCTTGCGCGATGAGATGAAATTTCCATCGCTTGATGCGCTCGTTGAACAAATTCGTGATGATGTTGAAAAAACAAAAGTTATGTTAAAGGAGTCTTTCGATGCCCGAACGTGAAATTTATTTACTTTCTCCGCGCGCGCTCAGCCCTGAGACCATAGCTGTCGCTTTTGCAAAAACATCGCGCTCGCCCGATTCGTTCCGCGATATTGCCGCGGAACTCAGTGATGAAAAATCTGCGCAATTCCATGAGAAGTGGGTGGTGGGGTATGGTCACGCGTCGGTGGCGGAACATGCGGTTCTGCACATTGCCTTTGAGAATGTTTCGCGCCTTGCCATCGAGAGCATCGAATCGAATCGGCTTGCTTCGTATACAGAAAAATCCACACGCTATCAAAGATGGGGATCGGATGATTTTACGATTCCGCCTGAACTGGATGGACATCCCCTCCGCGCTGAATTTGTGGACGCGATCCGTCTCCTTTTCAAGGCGTATGCTGATTCGCTGACCCCCGTGCAGACTCTCATCTTTGAGCGCTTCCCGCGCCGCGAAAATGAGAAGGATGAGGCATGGGATCGCCGCATACGCTCGAAGTACGTGGACGTGTGCCGTTTTATCCTGCCTGCCGCGGCTTTGGCAAACGTGGGCATGACCGCGAACGCGCGTGTACTCGAAAATACAATTCGCAAGATGCTTTCTCATGAACTGGCTGAGGTACGCGAGATCGGCGCAACCGTGAAGGAAGTATCCAAAGTCGAAACGCCGACGCTCGTGAAATACGCAGATGCTGTTCCGTATTTAGTTGAGACAATCAGAGAGATTGGGGAATTGGAGATTAGGAACGGGGAATCGGGAATCGGGAATCGGGAATGGTGTAGTCTTGTTGACTACGACGAAGATGGCGAGAAAAAGGTTTTATCTGCCGCATTGTATCGTTTTGGTGAAATGGCTTATGCTGATGCGTTGAATTATGTAAAGTCTCTTGCCCAAACTGAACTCGACAAATTAGCAGAATCGCTATTGGGGCGATTAGGGAAATTTGATGTCCCTCTGCGTGAACTGGAATACTGCGCCTACACCTTCGATCTCGTCATGGATCAGGGCGCGTATGCCGAATTCAAGCGTCATCGCATGATGACACAGACGCCACAGCGACTGACGACGGGGCTTGGGTACGCGACTCCGCTGTTGATGACGGAAGCAGGCTTCGGGTCCGAATATGAGGCGGCGATGGAGTCTGCAAGAAAAATGTTCGAGAAGTTGTACGCGTTCAGTCCCGCCGTGGCGCAATACATTGTCCCCAACGGATTCAACCGCCGCGTGCTTGCGGAATTCAATTTGCGGGAAGCGTTTGCGTTCTGTCAGTTACGCTCCGCCGCGAACGCGCATTTTTCCATTCGGCGTGTTGCGCAAAAAATCTATGAGGAGATAGCGCGTGTCCATCCGCTGTTGACGAAGTACATGAAACTGCATGACGAGACGTGGCAGGGGGTGGAGGAAGGGTATTTCACACAATTGTAAATTTGTAGGGGCGGACTTATGTGTCCGCCCAAATGTTTTGAAACAAAAGGGCAGACACGCAGGTCTGCCCCTACCGAATCAACACGATCTCTTTTTGTGGCTCGCCGATATACTCTGCGCCGTTTTGAGTCATCACCACATCTTCTTCCAGCCCTAAATATCCATAACTTGGCACAGCCAGCCCAGGTTCAATCGTATAAACCTGTCCCATTTCTAGTTTTTGATTCGGGGAGTCGCCATACTTCTCCCACAGCGGACCCAGCAACGCGCCGCCATCGTGCGCTACTCGCCCGAGTTGATGACCTAGCGCGTAGGGGTATTCGGGGTAACCAGAGTCAACGAGTATTTCGCGTGAAATGGCATCAATTGAATTTCCAATCGCTCCTGCCTTCATTGCCGAGCGCGAGTGTTCAATGGCGGTTCGCAATGTAATAAATGCACGTTGGATTTCGACAGGCGCTTCGGTCTCACCTTCGCGTAGAACATAGCACACGCGCTGAATATCGGAACAGTAGTCTTCGTATTTGACTCCAAAGTCAAAATGGATGATGTGCCCGCGCTCGATCTTGATGTCAGTGGGACCGTTATGCCCAACCACTTTGTTTGGACCAGAATTTACAGCAGGGCAATTTTCACGGGGCCATGCCAGTCCAACGCCGTATTCTTTCGCCAGTTTGTGCATGAATGCGCCGACTTCGATCTCTGTCATGCCGACTTTGATAAAGGCGAAGGTTTTCTCGAAGATTTCATTTGTGATTTCAACGGCTTTGCGAATGCGTTCCAGTTCGGCGGGAGTTTTGCGCCCGCGCAGGGCGTTGATGACGGGTTCGGCGCTGACGAGGCGATCTGCGTATGGTGTGTCAGCCAGATATTCCTTGAGGAATTCGTACATGGCGTGAGTCAAACCGTCCGCGTGGACGTTGTTCTTGGAAGTGTTAACAGCTATTCGGTCGGGGTTGAGGCGTGTGATCGTGTCGCGCAAGAGTCCACTTACGGCGGAATCATATCCGAGAATTTCGTCGAAAACCTTAAGTCGTTGCACCGCATCCTTTTCGAGATTTCCAACAATGGCAATCTTCTCGCCTTTGCGCGTGAGGATTAATGCTGAGTGCCATGTGAGATCGTTCGCGCCTATCAGAAAATCGAGCGCGGGGTCGCGTACGCCGCTGGTCTCACGCACGAATGTGAGCCACAGGTCTGTTTGTTGCTCGTTGAGAATTTCTATCGCTTGATCAACTTTCTCTTGAATGAGGGTCATGGGTTCTCCTTTGAATCCCCTCTCCTTTTGGGAGAGGGTTAGGGTGAGGGATTTTCTGCGGGTCTTTCACAACCAGAATTAATATACCAGCCGTGATGACTCCAATCAACGCAGACAAAGCGAACGTGGATTCAAAGCCAAGCGAGTCAATCATCCATCCGCCGAGGATGGGCGCGAAAAAGGTGGCGGGCGTGATGAGCGTGTTGGATAACCCAATGTATGTGGGGCGTTCGGTTTCCGTGCCGAAGCCGACAGTGAATGTGATGCCAATCGTCCAAATCGCGACATTGCCAAAGCCTGCGAGAATAAAAACAGGATAGAGCCAAATGATGGATGGCGCAAACCACGCGATGACCGAACTGAGGATGGACGCAACCGCGCCGAGAATCAACATGGCGCGATGACCGATTTTATCTCCCAGCCAGCCCATGCCCGCGTTTGCAAAGGTTTGTGTGAGGGTGAGCGCGGCGGTGAGGTAGCCCGCTGTGATCGTGTCCATGTTAAAGCGGCGCAAACCGAGCAGGATGTAGAATCCGAAGCCCATGGTGGCAAATTGCGAGAGAAATCGCACAACAAGAAACCAGTTGAAATTATGGTCCTTTACGAGGATGGATTTCGCATCCTGCCAGAAGTGAGTCTGTTCGGCGGGAATGATTTTCTCGGTGTCTTTGGGTTCGCGTGTTTTTGAAATTGCAATATACGACGCAACCAGCGCAATGCTTGCGATCAAAAAGCTGAGCGCGAAATTATTGGGATAGTTGACTTTATCCAGTAAATATCCCGCGCCGATGGCTGAAAAACTGATCGCCAAATTAACCAGCCCACCCTGGATTCCAAAGAATGTGCCGCGCGATTCTGAGGGGATGATCTTGGATACCAGGCTTGTCCAGGGGTTGGCGGTGAAGCCTCCGCCGATACCCTGCCAGGCAAGGGCGATGAAGATAACGATCAGCGCGGTTTTGACACCAATCCATGGAAGCAAAAATGCTGTGAGCGCCAGCACAAGAAACGGCACGCGTTCATGGATGGTATTCCTCAAAACCATCGGTTTGTATTCACGCGCCCGCGCGATGTGCCCTGCATTGAACAACTGGGGCAATTGCCAGCCGATGGAGTGGAAGGCAGGAGCCAGCCCGATCAAGATCGCGGAGTCTGTCAGCTTGGAAACGAACAGCGGAACGATCGTTGAGAACGATGCGAAGCCGAGCGCAAGCCCGAATAAAGTTCCGTCTATCAAATTGGCTGTGATGTTGTATTGCAAGTGCGTGCGGATATATTTTTCCATGTTGGAGAAGGGGAGCATAATTGATTTTACCATTTCGATTTTGGGTCTTGACAAAACCCTGGAAATGCGTAAAATAAAAACGAACGTTCGTTCATTTTGAGATTATATGAAAAAGGAAAAACCAACCAAAGGTGAAGTGACCCGCCTTGCCATCGAAGACGCGGCGATGGAACTGTTCCTCTCGCAGGGCTATGCCGCCACGTCCATGCGGCAGATCGCCGAACGCGCCGAACTTGCGCTGGGGGGAATCTACAACCACTTCTCCAGCAAGGATGAAATCTTTGAAGGCATCATTATTGATAAGCATCCGTATAAACAAATCCTGCCTGCCATCCTTGCCGCGCAGGGGGAGACGGCGGAGGAGTTTTTCGGAAATGCGTTCCGTATCGTCATTTCCGAGCTGGATAAACGACCTGAGTTTGTCAATTTGCTATTCATCGAACTGGTTGAATTCAAGGGCAAACACGGCGCGGTACTGTTGAAGGAAATCGCGCCGAAGATATTGCCTGTTTTCGAGAAGGTGATCAAATCGCGTAAAAGCCTGCGCGTGACCAACCCCGCCATGCTTATGCGTTCGTTCGCTGGCATGATTATGTCCTACTATATTACTGGAATGATCACTGCAAACTCAATCATCAGCAAACTCATGCCAAAGAACGCGCTGGATGTGTATGTGGATATCTACCTGCACGGCATTCTCAAGGAGCCAGCATGAATACAAGATTACTCTCCATTATTCGCAAGGAGTTCATTCAAATCTTCCGCGACCCGCGCACGCTGGCGTTAATTCTTGTGATGCCGATCATTCAATTGTTCCTTCTCGGCTACGCGGCAACTACGGATGTGAGAAATGTCCCCATTGCTGTGTGGGACCAAAGCCGTTCACCCGAATCACGCGCCCTGCTGGATGCTTTCCGTGCGGCGGATTACTTCAGGTTTGCTTATGAAGTTTATTCAGAAGAAGAGATTCAGACTCTCATCGAGCAAGGCGACGTGCGCGGCGCGCTGGTTATTCCTCCCGATTATGCTCGCAAACTGCTGGAAGGGAATGCGCAGGTCTCGATGATCCTCGATGGTTCCGATGCAACCGTCGGCGCAACCGCGCTTTCGACTGCAAAATTGATCGGACAGTCACATTCCATCAAAGTGCTCACCGAACAAGCCGCCCGTCAGGGACGTGCCGCCACAGTCCAGCCGCCGCTCGATGTCCGCACACAGGTTTGGTACAACCCCGATCTGCGCTCCGCGTATTTCATGATTCCTGGCGTGATTGGCATGGTGCTCTATGCCATCATGGCAATGCTCACAGCCACAGCCGTCGTGCGCGAACGCGAACGCGGCACCATCGAGCAACTCATCGTCACACCGATTCGTTCATGGGAATTGATCGTCGGCAAGGTCACGCCGTATGTCATTCTCGGCTTTTGGGATTTGGCAGAAGTCCTCTTCATCGGTCATTTTTGGTTTGGCGTTCCCGTGCGAAGCAATCTCTTTCTGGTTGTTGGCACAGCGGGTTTGCTCTTGCTATCGAGTCTCGGCATCGGCTTGTTCGCATCCACGATTGCAAACACGCAACAGGAGGCATTGCTCACGGTCTTTGTCACCATTTTGCCTGGCGTGTTCATTTCTGGTTTTCTGTTTCCGCTCGAAGCCATGCCGAGATTTTTGCAAATTGTTTCCTACGCGATTCCACTTCGGTATTATCTTGTCATTGTTCGTTCGCTCTTGCTCAAAGGCGTCGGCTTTGACGCGCTGCAAGGTGAAATTATTTCACTTGCGTTGTTCGGCGTCATCATTATGACTGCCGCGGCGCTACGTTTTAGAAAACGTTTGGATTAAGGAGTTCAACATGCACAAACCCCCTCTCGCTCTTCGTATCATTGTCGCATTGGTCGTCATTGGAACGATCGTTTATTTTGTCGTTCGTTCGTCAGATGGCAATGACACCGGACAACTCAAAGCCTCTGGCACGATTGAATCTGTGACGGTGAACATCTCGCCTGAGATGGCTGGCAAAGTGAAGGACGTGCTGGTCGCAGAAGGTCAATCTGTGAAGATGGGAGATCCGCTTCTTTCCCTCGACGATAGCCTGCTGACCGCCCAACGAGCCGTCGCCTCCGCACAGGTGGATTCTGCCACTGCCGCGCTTGCCAGCGCGCAACTGAAATACGATCAAACCCTGCAAACCGCAATTGCCGCGCAGGATGCACAGCGTGCAAAAGACCTGCGTGTGACCGCGCCGAGCGAATTTGCACAACCTAGCTGGTACTTCGATCAGACTGAACAACTTGTCCCTGCGCAACTCGAACTGGACAACGCACAAAAAGCCCTCGATGATGCCAGCGCGAATTTGGATAAAGTCATCAATGATTTGAACAACTCCGATTTTCTCAATGCAGAGCAACGACTTGCCGATGCGCGCGCCGCGTTCCTCACCGCTGAGACTGTTAAAACACAAGCGGATAATGCTCCCAGCGGTGGCGGCTTCCTCGATGCCGCAAATGATTATCATGAACTCGCCCAGACCGAACTCGAAGACGCGCAGGAAGCGTACGATGATCTTCTCGATACGGAAGCGGCGGATGATGTTGAATACGCACGCGGACAAGTCCTTGTGGCGCAACAAAGATATTACACCTCGTACTCGCGCGTAGTTTCCCTGCAAACAGGCGCGTACTCTCCAGCCGTGGTTGCCGCGCTTCAGGCGCTTGAGCAGGCAAAATCAGCAATCGCTCAAGCCGAAGCCAGCCTTGCCTTGCTCGATACACAGATTGCAAAACTAACCGTCTATGCCTCGATGGATGGAATTATCCTCACACGCAACGTCGAACCTGGCGAATTCGTCCAGCCTGGCGCGGTCGCGTTGACCATGGCGGACTTGAACCATCTCACCATCACAGTCTATGTTCCCGAAGACCAATACGGCAATATCTCTCTTGGACAAGAGGCAACCGTAACTGTTGATTCCTTTCCCAACGAAACATTCAGTGCAGAGGTTGTCCACATTGCAGATGAAGCCGAGTTCACCCCGCGCAATGTCCAAACCGTGGAAGGACGCAGTTCGACAGTCTACGCCATCAAATTGAAAGTGACCGATAGCGAAGGCAAGTTGAAGATCGGCATGCCAGCGGATGTTGAGTTCAAATGAAACGTGGTGGTTTCGATACGCCCTTCGCAAAGAACGCTCAGGGCTACTCAACCACCAATGGTTAAGAATATTTTCTATACCATGAATTACCTCGTTCAAGCCAATACCATCAGTAAATCCTTCGGCGATGTTCATGCTGTGGATGGCGTCTCCTTGCGTATCCGCGCGGGCGAGATCTACGGACTCGTCGGTTCGGACGGCGCGGGGAAAACTACGACAATGCGATTACTCGTTGGCGCGCTCAAAGCGGATTCAGGCGAAGTGAATATTTGTGGCTATGATATCGACAGGCAAACAGAAGACGCGCGCTCGCAATTTGGTTATCTCTCGCAAAGATTTTCGTTGTATGAGGATTTATCCGTTCTGGAAAATATCCGCTTTTTCGCCGAAGCGCGCGGACTCAAGTCAAATGAATGGTTGCCGCGTTGTATGGAGATTTTGGAATTTGTTGGTCTTGAAAGATTTACTGACCGCCGAGCGGGACAACTCTCTGGTGGTATGAAACAAAAACTTGGGCTCGCTTCCGCGCTGGTGACGCGCCCGAAAGTTTTACTTCTTGATGAGCCAACAACAGGTGTTGACCCTGTTACAAGACAGGATTTCTGGCAACTCGTCATTCGTTTAACTACACAGGGTGATGGCGTAGCAGTTATCATCTCCACTCCCTACATGGACGAAGCCTCACGTTGTCATCGCGTGGGATTCATGCGTGATGGCAAACTCATCGCGGAAGATACGCCGTCGAATCTACGCGCTCGCCTCAACGGACGCGTCCTTGAATTGCGCGGTTCGCCGATCAGTCTCCTCCGTCACATCGCGCACAAGGATGAAGATGTCGAAGACGTCCAGGCGTTCGGCGACAGACTGCACATACGCGTCGGGGAGAACAAGGCTCAAGATGTCCTCAGCAGGTTGAAGTCCAAAATAGGAAGCGAGGGTGGTCACGTGGATGAACTCCGCGCGGTGAATCCTGTTCTCGAAGATGTCTTCATCGCGTTGTCGGAGTCCAAATGAATGAAGTGATTAAAGTCGAAAACCTCACGCGTCGCTTCGGCGATTTCGTCGCGGTGGATCACGTTAATTTTGAAGTGGGCGCGGGCGAGGTGGTTGGGTATCTCGGTCCGAACGGTTCAGGCAAGACGACGACGATCCGCATGTTGCTGGGTTTGCTCGAGCCGAGCGATGGCAAAGCAACAGTGCTGGGATTCGACGCGTTCAAACAAAGCGAAGAGGTGCGCACGCGCGCGGGATACATGTCGCAGAAGTTTGCGATCTATGATGACTTGACGGTGCTGGAAAATTTGACGTTTTACGGCGGCGTGTATGGGATCACGGACAAAGCCCGCATCAAACGGACCCTTGAACTGGTCGGGCTGATTGGGCATGACTCAACGCTGACACGGACTCTCTCCGCAGGCTGGCGTCAGCGACTGGCGTTGGGCATCGCGCTGGTGCATGAACCGAAGTTGTTATTCCTTGATGAACCCACCTCAGGCGTGGACCCAACCGCGCGCCGCGCCTTCTGGGATTTGATCTATGAACTCGCCGAAAGCGGTGTGACGATCCTAGTGACTACACACTACATGGACGAAGCCGAATACTGCGAGCGCGTCGCCATCATGCGCGATGGAAAATTACTGGCGATGGACACTCCGCTGAACCTGAAAAAGAATATTATCTCTGGCGATGTGTGGGAAGTGTACGCCGAGCCATTGCAGGATGGTTTGGCAGTGTTGCCTGAAGTGGAAGGAGTGTTACGAGTGGGGCTGGCGGGCGACCATTTACGAACGATCACGGAAAAGGGAACAAAGAAAGATGTTTTGCTGAAAGCGTTGAAAGCGAAAGACGTGAATGTGAAAGATGTTGTTGTCGGCGAGCCGACGCTGGAGGATGTGTTTATTTCACTGGCGAGGTGAGATCGCATCTCAGTCGAGAACTGTTGTGTCATCAAAACTCAAGACACGAAAGGGGGTTGGTCTACTGTTAAAGCATTAAATGAAAAATGTATTCTAATCTGTTAGTCTGAAGTATCTTCAAAACTGCCCGAATGAATACATCTTTCAATACAACCACCATGATGCTAAATCTAGGTGCTGGGGGTTACTGAAAATAGCTTTTCTCGCTCATTTAGCTGAACATCCTGAGTTAGATAAGCCTCAAAGCCAGGAAATGTAATATTATATACCTTCGTTTGTGTAATATTTTTGCCTACTGTATCTCTTGTTTCGGCTGGTTTAGCATTAGGAATTGGAAGATTAAACTCAAGTAGGTGTTCAAAATAATCGACACGCACCTCTTCAAGATTGGTAATAGCATCTTGGGGAGTCTCGCCTTGAGCCATACATCCTTCTAATTCTGGATTTAAGGCAAGATAAATTTGATCACCGTCTGTTGTTTTATCTCTAAGTAACTCAGTTGTGTAGCCAATTCTTGAGAGTTCAATCGCTCTTTCTCTCAACGTCTTTTTGGCCATTTTGAGCCTCCTCTATCAATTTAAGCTTTCTAATCAATTTAATTGCTATGTCTATATAGACTTCACCAACTTTATTGTGACGAGGTACAAACGTGAATAATTCAGGATGGTCAGGGTGATAGACTTTATCGTGCGAATTCTTTCCATGTCCGTGTTTTATTATAAACCCAAATCCTTCATAAAGCCTATCGATATGATTGCGTTTCCATCCTGCCTTAGAGGCGCGCATCCTTTCCAGTAATTTGACAGCTTCTCCCCCCATTCTGTTACCCTTCGATCTGTGGTTTAGGTGGCTGTGGTTGAGGTTGCTCTCTCAAATATAACGATAAACTAGCTAGAAACCTATCGTCAATATGCAACAAGAATTGATATGTCCCTTGTGCAGGGAAAACCATACCTTGCACACTCATTATCACGGCATGCTCTGGATCAAACCCTCCAATTCTTTCGGGAAAATCAAATGTTTCTTCAAATACCTTGACTTTTGCGGCATTAGCGTCTTCCCCTACCAGGTACAGCGTGAGTTTTCGATTCTTGGGTTCTTCGCCAGGCTCAAGACCAACTTTCACGACCAAATGATATTGAGGATGTAAGGTAGGAAATTTAGGTGCAAAGACTTGATTAAATATGCCAAGAATATTAACTTTGTTATCCTGTGTTAAGTTTGCAAAATCTGCTGTGAGAAAGAGGAGAGTTTTCATATTATTACATCCATTCCCAAGTTACAATTTTGCCATTGTAACACAATATAAAAAGACCAAGCTTCGCAACCTGGTCGTTTTGGTTATTGTGGGTGAATCGGCGGGATAAATCCCTGCCTCAGTGCGTGGAAGTCCGCTCAAAGCGGACTCGTTGCGCTAGTCCGAAGGACTTTGTTGTATTGAGCAGGTGGCTTTAGCCCCGCTCATGCAGCGACATATCAGGTCTGCTGTTTCTCCAAATATCCCCGCGCCGCTTCGAGAAATTCGCGGGCTTGGTTAATCAGATTCACCACAATTTGTACATTGATGCTTTCATCCACGTTATAGTCTCCTGTGATGCGAATGTTGAAAGCATCTACAAGCCAGCGGTGATATTTGGGATCAAGCGCTTTTGTTTTTGCAAAATGCAAGCCATACGCGCCGATGACTTGTCCATGAGCGCTAAACTCCAACTCTTTTTCTGCAAGTAAAGCTTCGGCAATATAAAACATTGCGTAGTAGGCGCGTCC
>Ga0247727_10004562_pt1 | contig 29217 bp, 20 predicted proteins | sample WisWelCaveWW1625_FD_202498 | JGI IMG/M metagenome (GOLD analysis project Ga0247727, IMG submission 202498) | Biofilm microbial communities from Wishing Well Cave, Virginia, United States - WW16-25 | ecosystem: Environmental > Aquatic > Deep subsurface > Groundwater > Cave microbial mat | place...
CGAGGGGCGCTTCTACGTGTGGACGCCGGCCGAAGTCGAGGCGGTGCTCGGTCGAGAGCGAGCCGCCGCCTTCTGCCGCGCGTATTCGGTCACGACCGCGGGAAACTTCGAAGGCAGCAATGTGCTGTGGGATCTCGCGCGCGGGCCGCGCAGCGACTTCGCGGCCGAGCGTGCCGCGCTGTTCGCTGCGCGCCAGCAGCGCATCCCGCCGGCCACCGACACGAAGCGCGTGCTCGGCTGGAACGCGCTCGCGATCTCGGGGCTCGCCTACGCGGGGAGCGTGCTCGACGAGCCGGCCTTGGTAGCGGACGCCACCGCGGCTTCCGACTTCGTGCGCGCACGACTCGCGGCACCGGGCGGGCGCTGGTGGCGGGTGTTCGCGGAGGGCCGAGCGAAGGTGCCCGCGTTTCTGGACGACCTCGCCGCCTGGCTGGCGGCCCTGCTCGACCTCGCGCGCGCGAGCGCCGACCCCGCGCTGCCCCCGCTCGCGCTCGCCGTGGCCGAAGAGATCCAGGCGCGCTTCTTCGACCCGAGCGAGAACGACCTGTTCCTGACACCGGCCGACGGCGAGCGCCTCCCGCACCGCCCGCGCTCCGACCACGACGGCGCAACGCCGCACTCGACCGGCCTCGCCACGCTCGGCCTGCTGCGCATGGCGGCGCTCGCCGGCCGCGACGACCTGCGCCGCACGGCCGAGCGCGTGCTGCGCACGCACGCCTTCGTGCTCGAGCGTGCACCCGCCGCCTACCCGACGCTCGCGCGCGCCGCGCTCGCGGCCGAGCGCGGCCTCTCCTGCGCGGTGGTGGTGGGCGCGCCCGAGGATCCGCGCACGCGCGCCCTCGCGCTGCGCGCGCGGCGCAGCCTCGTGCCCGAGGACGCCGTGCTCGTCGTGGCGCCGGGCGCCCCCGCTCCGGCCGGCGTCGACCCGAGCTGGCTCGCCGGCCGCGACACCGTCTCTGGCGCGCCAGCCGCCTACCTCTGCCGCGGCACGGTGTGCTCGCTCCCCGTCACGACGCCGGAGGCGCTGGTCCCGCTGTGTCCGACCTGACGGACGCCTTCGCGGCGGCCTTTTCGATGCTGGCTTCGCGCGACCCCGAGCTGGTCGAGATCGTCTCGCTCTCGCTCGCCGTGAGCGGCACCGCCACCCTGCTCGCTGGCGGGCTCGGCCTGCCCCTCGGCGCCTGGCTCGGCGTCGCGCGCTTTCCCGGGCGGCGCCTCGTGGTCACGGCCTTGAATGCGCTGCTCGGCTTGCCGGCGGTGGTGGTGGGCCTCGCCGTCTTCCTGGTGCTCTCGCGCTCGGGCCCGCTCGGCGCGCTCGGCCTGCTCTTCACACCCACCGCCATGGTGATCGCGCAGACCGTGCTGCTGCTGCCGCTCGTCGCGGCGCTCACGAGGCAGGCGGCCGAGGACCTCTGGGAGGAGTACGGCGAGGAGCTGCGCGCGCTCGGGGCGAGCCGGCTGCGCGCGGTGCCGACGCTGCTCTTCGAAGGACGCTTCGCACTGCTGACCGTGCTGCTGGCCGGCCTCGGGCGCGCGCTCGCCGAGGTCGGCGCCGTGATCCTGGTCGGCGGCAACATCGCGCACGTGACGCGCGTGATGACCACCGCGATCGCACTCGAAACCAGTCGTGGCGAGCTGGCCCTCGCACTCGGCCTCGGCATCCTGTTGCTCGCGCTCTCCCTCGCACTCAACGCCGGCGCCGAGCTGGCGCGCGGCTGGGCCCGCCGTGCCGCCGCCTGAGCCGCCTCGAGAGCCCGCGCTGCCGCTGGTCTTCGAGAGCGTGTGTCTCGAGATCAGCGGCAACACGCTGCTGATGGACGTCGGCTGTCGCATCGAGGCGGGCGGCATCAGCGTGCTGCTCGGCCCCAATGGCGCGGGGAAGAGCCTGTGGCTCGCCCTCGCGGCCGGCCTGCTCGCACCGAGCCATGGCTCACTGCGCTGGCTCGGCCCCGGCTCGGCCGCGGGGCCACGCTGCGCGATCGTGCGCCAGCGCCCCGTGCTGCTGCGGCGCTCGGTGCGCGCCAACCTGGCGTATCCGCTCCGGCTGCGCGGCGTCCCGCGCTACGCGGCGCACGAGCGTATCGAGCGCGCGCTCGTCGCCGCACGGCTGGCCGAGCTGGCCGAGCGGCCGGCCCGCAGTCTCTCGGTCGGCGAGCAGCAGCGCGTGGCGATCGCCCGCGCCGCGGTGCTGGCGCCCGAGGTGCTCTTCCTCGACGAGCCCGCTGCCTCGCTCGACCCGGGCGCCACCTCCGCGCTCGAAGCGCTGGTGCGCACACTCGCCAGCGAGGGCACCAAGATCGTGATGGCTACGCACGATCTCGCACAGGCGCACCGCATGGCCGACGACGTGCTGTTCCTCCACCGCGGCCAGCTCCTCGAGCGCACGCCGGCCGAGGCGTTCTTCCGCGCGCCGCAGAGCGGCGAGGCGCGGAAGTTCCTGAGCGGCGAGATCCTCGCGTGAGAACGCGGCTCGGCGCACTCGCGCTGGCGCTCGCCCTGGTGCTTCCGGGCAAAGTCTCCGCCGCCCCGCCGCTCACGCTCGTCTCCACCACCACGACGCGCGACTCTGGTCTGCTGGACCACCTGCTGCCCCGCTTCGAGGCAGCGACCGGCATCGAGGTGCGCGTGATCAGCGTCGGCACGGGCCAGGCGCTCGCGCTCGGCCGGCGCGGCGACGCCGACGTGCTGCTGGTGCACGACCGCGCGAGCGAGGACGCCTTCGTCGCCGAGGGCTTCGCGCTCTCGCGGCGCGACGTGATGTACAACGACTTCGTGCTGGTGGGGCCGGCGGCGGATCCGGCCGGGCTGCGCGGCCTCGCGGACGCCGGCGCGGCGCTCTCTCGAATCGCGGAGCGCCGCGCCGCGTTCGTCTCGCGCGGCGACGACTCGGGCACCCACAAGGCCGAGCTTCGGCTCTGGCGGGGGGCAGGGTTCGATCCGCGCACGGCGTCCGGCGCCTGGTACCGCGAGACGGGCAGCGGCATGGGCTCGACGCTTGCCACCGCGGGCGAGCTCGCTGCCTACACGCTGACGGACCGCGGCAGCTGGCTCGCCTCCCGCCGGCGTGGCGCGCTCGTGCTCTTCGTCCAGGGCGGAGCCGAGCTGCGCAATGCCTACGGCGTGCTGGTGCTGAATCCCGCGCGCCACCCGCACGTGCAGGTGGAGCTGGCGACGCGCTTCGCCGATTGGATCACCTCGCCGGCCGGACGCGCCGCGATCGAGAGCTTCCAGATCGACGGCGAGATCGCCTTCCACGCCGCCGCGCCCTGACCTCAACGCTTCGGGCGGCTGCCATAGTCGCCGAACGGGTCGTCGCGCTCGCGCACCGCCTGCCGGAAGCCGACCTCCTGCGCGCGCGCCACGAAGTCGAGCCCCTCCTGGGTGTGCCGCGCGATGCCGTCGAAGAGCGTGCCGAGCAGCCGCGTCTGCCCCATGCCCATGTGCTCGGCGGTCTGATTGCAGAGCAGCTTCAGCATCACGAGCTGATTGATCGGCAGGAGCGCCATGCGTTCGGCCAGCACGGTGGCGCGCACGAGCAGCTCCGCATCGGGCACGCTCTCGAGGATCATGCCGATGCGTGCGGCCTCGGCGGCCGGGATCTCGTCGCCGGTCAGCAGATACCGCTTCGCCTGCTCGAGGCCCATGCGATGGACCCACATCGCGGTGGTCGGCGTGCCCCAGACGCGCGCCGGCGGATACCCGAAGCGCGCGCCTTCGCCCGCGATCACGAGGTCGGCGCACAGCACGAGGTCGGTGCCGCCGCCGATGCACCAGCCCTGCACCGCCGCGAGGGTCGGCTTCCGCGCGTACCAGAGCTTCATGTAGGTGGCGACGAAGCGCGACATCATCTGATGATCCACGACGGAATCCCAGACGCGCTTTTGCTCCCGCTCCCCAGTGGGTGTGCGCGTCGCCCAGTCGAGGCCGTAGCCGGCGCAGAAGGCGGGGCCCTCGGCGCGCAGCAGGATCACGTGGGCGGCGGGGTCGTCGTCGGCTGCGTCGATCGCGGCCGCGAGCTCGTCGCGCAGCGCCGGCGTGATCGTGTTGTACTCGGCAGCGCGCGTGAGCACGACGTGGCACACGCCGGCGCGGGTCTCGGTGCGAAGCGTCTCGGGCATGGGACCTCCCAGGTCCACCGGAATAGCGCACTCACGATCCCGACCAACTTCTACGTCAACATCCACAACGGGCCCTTCCCCGGCGGCGCGGTGCGCGGCCAGCTCGGGGTGCTGGTGCCGGAGCCCGGGACCTTCGGGCTGCTCGCGCTCGGCCTCGTCGGGCTGGCAGCGGCCGGCCGCCACCGGGCGTAGAGCCCAGCTCACGAATCACTCCCGTCGCCGGGCACGCGTCCTCGACCGTCTGGCTGCGTTGCGCTCCCTGCGCCGTAGCTCGCGCTACGGCTCGGTCGCGCGCCTTGCCAGCCGGCCGAATCCACGCGCCGGGCTCGGTCCGGATTCATGAGCTGCGCTCTAGCCGCCGCGGTCAAGGGCGGGCGCGGGTCGGCCGAACCGACCCGCATGGCCGCAGAATCCCCGATGCTGTTCGCGCCGCCGCTCGCGCCGGTGCGCATCGAGGCGGGCAGCGAGGTGACGCTCGGGCGCAGCTCCGACTGCACGTTGCAGCTGCCCGCCGCCGGAGCCTCGCGCCGGCACGCCAGCGTCGCCTTGCGTGACGGCCAGGTGGTGCTGCGCGACCTCGGCAGCACCAATGGCACCTTCCTGAACGGCGAACGCGTGACGGGTGAGGCCGTCCTCGCCTCGGGCGACCGCATCCGGATCAGCGGCTTCGAGATCGTCTACTGCTGTGTCGAGGACGGCACCGTGGTCTCCCCGCTGGACGACTCCCGCACCGTGGTGTCGTTCTGGCCCGGCGCCAGCGCGAGCTCCGAGGCGTTGCGCGGAGACCTCGCGAAGGTGCCCCTCTTCGCCGTGCTTCAGATGCTCGAGATGGGCAGACAGAGCGGCTGCCTCGCCGTCGAGGGCGACGACGGGGAAGGCTTCCTGTGGCTCGACGCAGGCCGCGTCGTCCACGCCGAGAGCGCGAAGGCCCGCGGGCTCGACGCCGCGCTCGCAATCGCGCAGATCAACGCCGGCCGCTTCGACTTCGCTCCCGGCAGCCCCGCGCCCGAGCACAGCTTCGACGCCTCGGTGACCGAGGTCATCCTCGAGGCGACGCGGCTGCTCGACGAGGGCAGCCTGACCTCGTAGAGGGCGGCTGTCTGCTCGAAGAGGCGAAGCCGAGCCGTTTGGAGGCCGCGATGGCGCTCGCACCCGTTCAGGCAGGAGCTATCTACCGATCCGGCGCGCCGCCACGTTCATCTCGCCGATGGGGAAGCGCAGCCGGAGCCGCCTCGCGACGGGGCGGGAGGCCAACGCGCCGACCCAGCGTCCCGCGGCACCTGGGTATTGTCCGATGCGGCCCGCGATGGTGGAGAGCGTGAAGCGGACGTAGTTGCTGCGCGTCGCGACCAGCTCGAAGCCGCAGCGTTCCAGCAGCGCCCCGAGCGTTCGGGGCGAGAAGTACCAGAGATGCTCGCGGAGCAGGAGCGCCCAGTGGCGTCCCATCAGCCTCGCGATCGCGCTGTCCCAGTTGGGGACGTTCAGGAACATCCACCCTTCCGGCCGCAGCCAGCCGCGCGCGCGCGCGAGCACCGCCGCAGGATCCGCGGTGTGCTCGAGCGTGTCCCACAGCGTGACGACGTCGAAGCTCGCGGGTGGGAACTCGGCCTCCTGGATCAGCCCGTGGACGAAGCGGGCTCGCAGGCAGCGCTCGCGGGCACGCGCCACGGCCCACGCCGATGCATCGAGGCCGGTGGCGTCCCAGGCGGACTCGCTCGCCACACGAACGAGCGTTCCGGTCGCACACCCGAGGTCGAGGAGACGTCCGGGACGGGCATGTCGCTCGACGAATGCGAGGTGGTCCCGCGCCGTGAGGGTTCGATTGTCGTCTTCGCTGTCGTAGACCCGGTCCTCGAGAGCGGCGTACGTGCGTGCGAGCGTCGCATCGCTGTCGCGGGGGTTGGTCATCACCAGGTCGCAGCCGACGCAGCGCACGACGGCGAGATGTCCCGCGCGCGATCGTGATGACGAGTAGAACGCGGTCGGATCGGCAGCGTCCTCTTCGACGGTCGCCGCATAGACCGGGCGGAAGGTCGTGCCGCCGCACACGGCACACGGCCCCTCGACGAGCGTCATGGGCCCGCTTCGTCAGCGCTGATCATACGCGCCACCTTGCGGCCCTGGTCGATCGCCGCGCTGAGCGTCCGGTCTTCCGGGTAGAACTGCGTGGAGTCGGTCACGTACAGGTTGCCCACCGAGGAGCGGTGCTCCGGGACGAGATCCGCGAAATCCTTGACGAACAGCGCCTGCGCGTGCGGGGTGCGGAAGACGTGCCACTCCTTGACCCAGTCGCGCCGGAATTCCGGCTGGATCAGCCGCAGCATCTCGGCGTACTCGTCGAACAGGGCTTCGTCCGACGCCGTGTAGCGCGGATCGTCCGTAGGAAGGTAGAAGGGGATGTACGCGAGGTGCAGGCCGGCGTCGCGCAGGTTGGCGTTCAGGTTGGTCTGCTCGATGATGCCGTTGAAGCTCACGCGCGGATCGTTGATGTTCGTCCAGAAATGGGGGCTGAACGGGCGGCGCAGGCTCATCATCCCGCATACGACGCCGATGTAGCGGATCTGCCGGATCTTCTCGAAGAAGGGGTCGCGTCGGCCGGGGACGAGCCGGTCGAGTACGGGCAGCGCAACGGTCGAGATCACGGCGTTGCACACGATCCGCTCGTCGGCCGTCCGAACCTCGTGCACGCGCTCGTTCTGGATCTGGAGCGGTTCCACCCGTGCGTTGGTCACGAGCCGCGCGTTCGGCCGAGCGTCGAGCCACTGCACGAGCGCATCTACGAGCGTGGCCGAGCCGTGCTCGAGGTAGCCGAACATCTCTCGCCCCAACAGGCGGCGACGCGAGCGGGCGACCCTCCAGATCCGATGCCAGATCCAGGCCGCGGAGATCTTGTCGTGGTCGTCGCCAAACTTCACCTTCAGGAGCGGGTGCCATATGACGTCGTATGCGCGGCGTCCGATGTTGCGGATCAGCCACGGCTTGGCGGCGATCCGGTCGAGCGCGCGCCACTGCGAACGGTAGCGCGAGTGCACGACGTGCATGCCGAAGCGAAGCCGCTGCGACCACGGCACGGCGGAGAAGCGCAGCAGGTCGAACGGCGTGCCGAAAGAGTAGTAGCGTCCGTCGAAGTAGAAGGCGGTACTGGTCGCGCGCCAGTGGAGGCTGCGTTCGAGGTCGAGCTCGCGAACCAGCCCGATCAAGTGCGCGTCCGAGCGGCAGATGAAGTGGTAGAAGCGCTCGACCGGGACGCCTTCGAGCCGGATGGAGCTTGCCAGTCCTCCGAACTGCGGCGCTCCCTCCAGGATCGTGACGTGGCAGCCCGCGCGCACCAGGTCGTACGCGGCGGCGAGCCCGGCCAGCCCACCGCCGATCACGACCACGCGCTTCGCGACGGCACCGGCTGCTTGCGGCGGAATCGGCGCGCCTCCGCTCACGGCGTGATCGGCTCGAGCGCATAGACGGTACCCTGCGGTCCCCACGGCGTCCGATAGGGAGCGGTGCCCACGACTCGGACGCCTCCCGCAGGCTGATCGGTATCGAACGCCAGGAAGAAGCGGTCCGGAAGGGCGGTCACCCAGGCAAACAGCTCGTCCTCCCGGCCCGCAGCGATGGCGAGCGGAAGCGCCTTCTCGAAGTCGTACCACCCCATCCACTCGAATCCACCCTCGATCTCGACGGCCGGTACGCCGGCGTCCACGAGGCTTCGCCCCACGCTCCAGCGCGCGACGTTCCAGGCCAGGTAGTCCGCCTGCTCCCGCAGCGCGTATCCCAGCATGGCCGCGCAGACGAGTGCGCCTGCGCACCAGCCTCGCACCGACACAGGGCCCTCTCGCAGGACGAGGTAGAGCGAGGCGGGGACGAAGACCAGGAGGTACTCGTCCCAGAGCTGGACCGTCGCCGCCGTGAGAGCCGCCATGAACAGCCCAGAGGCGAGCACGACGGCTCCCGGCCCCGCGCTCTCGCGCCGCGGATTCAGGAGCACGTCGGTCCACAAGGTGCCCGAGGCCGCGCCCAGGAAGGGCGCGAGGAGGGTCACGAGACCGAACACCCATTGGGGAGTGACGAGAGGCTTTGCCCCAACCAGGGCGATCTCGCCGATCCCCTCACGGTGGATGATGCCAGCCAGATACGGCATCCCAGTCCCGTCGGCCATGTACGCGAAGAGAGCGGGGCCGCCCAGCACCAGGAGCCACGCCACGTAGACCCACGCGAGCCGCCGTGCCCGCTGCGCCTCGAGCCGGCCCGTCACGGCCACCGCCACGAGCGCGGGCAGCGTGAGCACGCCCAGGTAGAGCATGGCGTACCGAAGGCGCATCCAGAGCTCCGCGGGCGCGGAGCTCCGCAGCAGGGTCTCGAGCCCACCGTGAATCACGTTGAGCCGGAAGCCCCACGGCAGCCCGTGAACCTCGCTGAGCCACCACGTATGGATGGCAACGACCGCGGCAGGCAGAAGCGCGGCGCGCAGGATCGTCTTGACCGGGAAGGCCCGGTGCCGGAGGACGAGCGCGAAGACGGCGGCGATCGGCAGGGTGATCCCCAGCTGGCGGGAGAGATAGGCTGCTGCCGCGAAGGCCGAGCCGACCCAGAGCGAGGCGGCCGAGTCGCGCTGGATGCCGTACGCGTAGAAGCCCAGACTCGCCAGCATGAGACTGACGTAGAAGACGTCGGTCATGAACGTGTAGCTGAGGTGGATGAAGAGGGGGTTCGCAGCGAGGACGACGGCCGCCAGCACGGCTGCCGGTCGAGGAATGTCGAGCTCTCTCAGCACCCAGCACAGAGCGAGTGGGCTCGCGACGCCGAACACGAGCGTCGAGATGCGCAGCGCCGTGAAGGAGAAGCCGCCGGCGAGCTTCGAGAACAAGGCGCCCCAGTAGATGGGCACGACGGCAGCGGCTGACGTCCAGTCGGACATCCGCAGCTCCCCCGTCTCCAGCAGGTGCCGTACCGACCAGGCATACGCCCAGTCGTCGTTCAGCGGAAACTCGCCACGAGGCGAGACGGCCAGGAGCCAGAGCGCGTAGACGCCGCCGACGGCTCCGCAAGCAGCCAGCAGGAACTGCGCTCGCGAGCGCGCGCCCTCTCTCGTTGCGTCGCCTCGCGGGGAGGCAGGATGGGGCGGGTTCAGGATCGAGTAGCCGATCGCTCCACCCCTCCCGCGGGTGCCTTCAGCTGCCGCGAGGTCTTCCACAACGAGCGCGCATACTTGCCGAGCTTGCCCTCCGACTCCGGCCGGAACACATCGCGCAGGAGGATCCATAGGCGCGCGGGGTACCGGAGGAACGAGACGCCGAAGAACAGCGCATAGGCGGCGATCACGAGCACTGTGAGCTGCCGATCCCCGAGGCGAGCGTTCCAGCTCCGGATCTCCGTGAGGTCGAGGTAGCCGAACAGATCGAAGAAGAACCGATCGTCCAGCTCCGGCTCGGGAGGAATGCGGCCCTCTCGCACGAGCTCGTGGTACAGCGCGGTGTTGGGTTGAGGCGAGTATGCCCCGACGTTGACGTGGTGGGCGCCCAGCCACGCCATGCGGGCGATGAGCCCGTAGGTTTGGAGGATCTGCCGCAAGCTCTCCTGGGGGAAGCCCAGGATGATGAACATCCCGACCCGGATCCCGGCGTCCAGCGCCGCGCGAGTCGACACGTAGAGCCGGTCGAGCTTCACCCGCTTCTTGATCGTCCGAAGCATCTCCGGGCTGCCCGACTCGGGGGCATACGCGAACTCGTGGCAGCCGGTCTCGCGGACCAGGGCAGCGAGCTCGCGGCTCATGGCCTCGCTGCGCGTGCCGGAGGGAAGCTGCCACGTCACCTCGAGCCCGCGCCGCTTGATCTCGTTGCAGAAGTCCGCCACCCAGTCGGCGCGCACGATCGCGGTCAGGTCCTCGAACTGGAAGTCGCGGACCGCGTACTCGCGGACGTAGCGCTCCATCTCGTCCACGACGAGTCGCGGCGAACGCGGGAGCCAGCGCTGCGTCCACATCGACGGACTCGCGCAGAAGGTGCACTCATAGGGACACCCACGCGTGGCCAGCATCGGGATGAAGCGACCCCGGGACGCTCCGTGTGGCTGGTTGAACGCCATGTAACCTTCGAGATCGAAATCGCGCCAGGCGGGGAGCGGGATCTCGTCGATGGCGCGAATGCGCGACCGCACGGGGCTGCGGATCACATCCCGTTCCGGCCCAGGCAGGACGAGCCCGGGCACCTCCGTGAGGGGCCGTCCACTCTCGAGCGCCGTCAGGAGCTCGAGCAGGGTCTCCTCGCCTTCTCCGACCACACCGACGTCCACGGGGCTCTGCAAGAAGGTGAGCCAAGGCAGTGCGGTGACATGCTCTCCCCCGAGAACCAGGAGCTTCGCGGGGTGCGTCGCCTTGATCCGCCTCAGCAGCTCACGCGTCGCCGGCCAGGTGCAGCTGAACATCAACCCCACCCCGATCACGTCCGTATCGGCGGGCACTCGCTCCACCACCGTCTCGTCGGAGAGTCCGTGGAGGTGATAGGGCCCGAAGGGACGGAACTGGCCGAGCCCCTCGCCCACCGCATCGATCACGCGGACCTCGTGTCCCGCTGCCTCGAGGCTCCCGCACAGGTACGCCAGCCCCAAGGGAGGCATCGTCACGGTCGAAACGGCGTTGGTGCTGGAGATGAGCTGCGGCGGATGGATGATCGCGATCTTCACGGGCACGACCTGGATCGGACTGCGAGGGTGACGCCCTACAATGATACGACGAACGGCATCGCCTTGCGAATCGCACGAACCTGCCGGTTGCGCGCCAGCACTTCGGCGCGCAGCCAATGCGCAGGCGCGCGACGACGAGCCATCAGCGCAGCGTGCCTTTCTCGGGCTCGGCGCTTGGCGCCGTAGCCGGCTGCGCCGCGGAGGGCGGGCTGCCACCGCGTATGCGGACGACGATGCGCGGCTCGAAGAGGTCTTGGTGCTCCTTGGCGCACTCGAATCGCACGGAGAGCACGCGCGCGAGCCGCCCCGCCGAGGCGCCGATCGTATAGGCCGCAAGGAGGTCGCGGCTGCTCTCGATGAGCGGGGAGATCAGGAAGCCAGCCCTCCCCATCGAGGTGACGAACTTGCGAGGCTCGGGGTGCACGCGGCCCTCGACGGAGAGGACGATTCGGACCGGGGCGGGCCGCAACGCGAGCGCGCGCGCCCGCCCGAGCAGGCTCGGCTGCACCTCCACCTCCAGCCAGGTCCAATGGCCGAGGAAGGCCGCGAGCGAGAGCGGCTCGTCGAAGCCTATCTCCTTCTCCTGCAGCAGCGGACGTTCGGCACGCTCGCGGATCTCGCGCGATCCGCTGCGCTCCAGGAGGAGGAGATCGTCGTGGAGCACGGACGGGTGATAGTTGTCGAGGATCGCGCCCAGCGCGAGGCCGTCGTCCAGCGGTACGAGGCGCTCGTCGATCGAGCCCAGCCTGGCGAGAATGTATTGCGGGGCGCGGCTCGGGTCGCGGTAGAATGCCTCGTTGCGCCGCAGGAGGGGGGCGTTCGCGGCGGCGAACGTGATCGGCATCGGGCGCGGGGCGTAGGCCAGGTCGTTGAGGAGCAGCCAGCCGGCCTCGAAGCCGAAGAAGTCGATCGACGCGCCGCCCACGCGGTCCCGCACTTCCGGCAGCGCGAACTGCTGCTTCCGGTCTTCGAGCCCCCGAGCGAGGTCCTTGCTGCGACGGCCGGTCGAGACGAGCCACTCCAGGTTGCCGCTCCAGAGCCCCGTCACGCGCGTGATCCTGTAGTTTGCTTCCGGGATGCTCGCGAAGAGCGCCAACGTGCAGAACAGCGCCACGCTCGCGGACGCGACCGCGAGGGATGCGCTCGCGGCGCCGGGCTCCGCCTCGCGCCCTGGCTCGGACCGTCGCTCGAAGGCGAGCCCGAAAAGCAGCGCGAGGAACACGGCGGTGTAGAAGAAGATGTTGACGTGCTCGACGTCGGCGCGCACGAAGGCATGCTTCCAGACGAGGAAGACGAAGAAGGCGTCGATCGCCGACTTCGCGAGGCTTTGCGTGCGGCGCACGGCACGGGACAGGATCAACGCGGCGAGCCCTCCGAGCGCCACCAGGCCCAGGCTCGTGGACGGCGGGACGGCCGGGAGTCCCAATGCCTCGTTGTAGCCCTCGGTGAAGCGGAGCACGCCGAGCGCGAATTCGGGCAGGTTGGCCAGCCGCTGCCCTGCCAGAACCCAGATCAGCACCAGGAAGCCCGCGTACGGAAGCGCAAGCGCGAGCGCCCGCCGTCCCTCGCATCGTCGCAGCCGGTCGAACACGACGGCGAGGACGATGAACGCCGAGACGACGAGGAGCGTGTGCTTCGTCAGCGCGAGGAACGCGAGAAAGAAGAGAGCCGGAGCGGCCCGAAGCGCGGATCCCCGCCCCTTCGGGAGCCCGAGCAACACGAGCCCCGAAAGATACGCGCTGAGATAGGCCCAGGCCTCGTTCACATCGAGGGAGATCATCTCCGATCCGATCGGCAGCAGCACGACGAAGGCGAGCAGCCAGACGACTCGCGCCGCCCGGCTCCGGAGGCGGGTGCATGACCAGAGCACGAGCACGGCGAGCACGACCCGGGCGAGCGATTTGAGCACCAGCTTCTCGGCGTGCAGATAGCCCGCGTACCCGTAGCCGTAATGGACCCAGCCGAGCGGGCCCACGTTCTGCACCAGCTCGGTCCCGAACTGGACGCCGTGCGTCGCGAAGTACTCGAGAGACGCGCTGCTCGAGAGGTCGTGGTAGACGTCGTACGGCACGCTCGGGAACTCGAGCAGCGTGAGCACGAGCAGCAGTGCTGCGGCGACGCAGCCGCTGATCCGCAGCGCGCGTCCGAGGAGCTGCGGACTCACGCTACCCCGACGCCCCCGGCATCCACTACGGTCGTCGGGCCATCCCCCCGTGAGATCTTGCTTCGGCCCACCGCATCTCCAGGATACCCCAGGCGAGGACCCGCCCGGCCGCTCTTGCTCGGCTTGCGGTAGAAGACGGCGAAGTCTGCGAAGTTCCGGGCCGATGTTTCCGCATCGAGCGACGTTCCCGCAGATCCTTGCCGCTGCCGGGCTGCTCGGCTTCGGCTCGGGGCTCTGCTGGCCCGCGTGGCACGTGGCCCTCGAGCCGGCTCAGCTGCTCGCAGGGACCGTGCGCTATCCGGTCGCGACTCCGTTCGAGCTCTACGAGACGCAGGTCTGGAACGTCTGGCATCAGATGCTCGCGCCGCTGCTGGCGGCCGGCTGCTCCGAGCGTGCCCTCAGCGTCGTCCTCTCGGGGGGTGTCGCCGCCCTCGCCTTCGCAGCCGTGGCAGGCTTCGCGCGTGCACTCGGCGCGAGCGCGGCGCTCGCACTCGCTGCACCGCTGTTGATGCTCCTGAGTGGACCCGCACAGCCCGGCTTCAGCTATCCGATCTACCTCCTCGGCCAGGGACACACCTACGGCATGGCTGGGCTCTCTTGGCTGGCCCTCGCCCTCGCAGCGCTCGCAGCCGAGCGCTGGCGCCTGGCTGGCTTCCTGGTGGGCCTCGCGCCCGCCGTCCACGCCTCACTCGGCGCGTGGCTCGCGATCGCGATCGCTCTCGCCGCGCTCCCGGCTCTGCCGTCATTGCGCCAGCATCTGCGCGCCCTTTGCGAAGGGACCGCGCTCGGCGCCACGCTCTGCGCGCTGAGCCTGGGCGTTCACATGGGGCTCGCTCCGAGGGCGCCCCCGGCCGATCCTGCCGTCGCCGAGCGTTACCTCACTGCATTCGTGCGCCTGTGGGACGCCCACCGCGTGTCGCCCGACCTCGGCGATCGCGCCAGCTTCTTGGTCTGGTGCGGCGCGTTCACGGCCCTGGCGCTGCTGCGCATGGAGCGCGACCGCCTCGGCGCCGGGGCCGCTCTCGCGCTGCGGGTGTTGGTCGTGTGCGCCGCCGTCGGCTTCGCCATCTCCATCGCGCAGCCGCGGCTGGTGGTCGAGTCGGTCCCGAAGCTGTTGCTCATCGCCATGCCCACCCGGCTCGCGAACCTGGTGGCGCTGCTCGCGGTTCCGCTCGCACTCGCCGTGATCTGCCGCTTCCGCTCCGATCCGCTGCCGCGCGTGCTGCTGCTGGCGGCCATGGGGCTCCTCGCGCTCGGATACGAGGGCCCGGTGTGGTGGCGGAGAGTGGATCTCGTGAACACGGGCGTGCCGCTGCTCGGCATTGCGGCCCTGGTCGCGCTGGCGCGGAGCGCGGAGCGGCAGCGAACGGCAGCTCTCATCGCGGCCGGCCTCCTGGGTTGGCTCGTGCTGCGCGCGGCCTGGCGTGGCCTCGCGCATCCTGCGTGGCTGGGCCTGCCTGGGGAGCTCTCCCTGGATGCGGCGTTGGGACTTTTCGTCGGCGTCTGGTTCGCTTTCGGGCCTAGCGGCGCCACGCTGGAGCGTAGGCGCCCCGCGTGGGCGCTCGATGCCGCTCTCTGGGTCGGGCTGGCGGCGATCACCGTGGGGAGCGCGGCGACCGCCATCGCCAGCGGGAGCATTCGCTGGCTGGAGTTCCGCGCCCTGACGAACCACCCCGTTCTGGAGCAGGCAGCGCGCGGCGACGGTCTCCTGCTCGTGGGGCCAGGGCTCCTGACCGTGCAGCTCCTCACGCGGCGCCCGCTGCTCCTCGACCCCTCAGCGCTCGACATGCTGCCCTACGTGCTGTCCGCGGGGCCGGCAGTCGAGGAAATTCTGCGCGAGGCCTACGGCATCGACTTCTTCCACCCGCCCGGGCGAGCGTTCGCTGGGGGCGTTCTTCCCGACCACCCGATCCGGGAGCTCTTCGAGTCTCGGACGGCGGGCGAGTGGCGCGAGATCCGCGCGCGCTTCGGCGTCTCGGAAGTGCTCGTCCAGCCCGAGTGGAAGCTCCGGCTCCCCGCCCTGGCCCGCGGCGACGGCTACGCGCTCTACGCACTGCCGGAGTAGCTCGCTCGCCTGCGGCTCGCTGCACGCTTCGCTTGCTAGGGTCCCGTTCGATGGCTCGATCCGCGCGTAGAGGGTGCCACGCATGATCTCCCTCGAACGCCTGAAGCGATCCGACTTCGCCTTCCTGCTCTGCGTCACCGCCTTCCAGGCCGTCGTGATCGGAGGCCGCTTCTACAACGACACGCTCGGGTCATACGGTCTCTTTTACGACAACCTCGATTCGCTCAATCGATTCGGTGAACCGGCCTGGTGGGGCCCCCACGTCAACTTTGGCACGCCGACCTACTTCTTCGGCCTGCTCAGCATTCCCAACCTCGGCAAGCCCGCCTTCGTGTCGATGGGCTTGCTCGCGTGGGTGCTGGGGCGTCTCGGGATCTCGCTCCCATCCATCCATCCGTTCTACGTGTTCTATTTCGGCGTGTTGATTCCGTTCCTATTCCTGCTCGGGGTGTGGTTCGTCGCGCGCGAGATCTTTCGGTCGCGGGCAGCCATCCGCTACACGTTGGCGGTTGCAGCATTCTCGCCGGCGGTCCTTCTCAACGTGAGCGATCCAGGTGTCACCGAAAACTCCGCCTACGGCCTGATGTGCGCGGCCGCCTACCTGCGCTTCGTCGCCAGCCCGAGCCCCAGGAGATTCTGGATACTCTGCGCCGCGGCCCTTCTCGTCAGCATCGCCGTCACCTCACCGGTCGTGCTATCTGCGGTACCCATGCTCGCCATGCTCGTATGCGCGAGCCTTCTGGTCTCGCCTGCGGCGCGCTCGGCGCTGCGGTCGGTGCGCCTCGCGCACGCGCTCGCCGCGGTCGCCCTGCTGTTCGCGACGGCTTCTCCCAGTGTCATCGCGTACGTCCAGCTGCGCGATCAGGTCGTCAACAGGCGGTTGGGGGATCTCAACTATTCCTTCGGCGAGCTCAAGGCGGGGAATCCTATTCAGTTCCTGCTCGCAAGCGTTCCCGGAGTCCAATTCGACTGGGATAACTACGTTCAGGACCCTGCGGGCCCGCTCTCGCAATACCGCGTCGTTTGGGGCGACGGGGCCGGTATCCACTACCTGGGTGTGCTGGCACTGCCCCTGGCTGCGACGGGCTTGGTGCTCGGCCGGCGTCGCATCCGCGTTCCCCTGTTCGTGATGCTCGTGTTGGCGGGGGCTGTGCTCCTGCTGTTCGCGTCCAGCCCCGTCCTCGCGCCGCTCCTGCTGGCGTTTCCGGTGCTGGGCACGATCAACCATTTCGGCGACGAGCTCTTTCATGGCTGTGGGTTCCTGGTGCTGCTGTTCGCTGCGGGCCTGGGCCTGGAGGCCGCCGAAGGCCAGCGCTCGGCCTTGCGCTGGCTGAACATCGTGTTCGTCGGCTCCAGTCTCGTCTCCATGACCCTGTTCCTGGGCTGGGCAGAGCCGCCAGCCGCTCTGGGAGGGTTCGTCGCGTTCATTGCGGCCTGCTTCGCGCTGATGCTGGCGTGGGCGGGCCGCCTCCCCGCGAGGAGCCGGTCTCGCCTGCTCGGTTCCGGCCTGATCGCACTCACGCTGCTCGATGTCGCTACGGTGTGTTTCTGGTACGTCCGACCGTTGTTGCACGGTTCAGCACTCGTGACGGACGCCGGGCTCGGAAGGGAAATCGGCAGCTCGGACCCGGACGTCAACGCCGCATCAGAGATGTTCCCCCTCCGGGCGACCATGGCGCTGACCGACGCGGGGCTCGAAGTCCGGCGACTGCCGTTCATCACTGGCGTCTGTGCAGCACACACCTCCGGAGGCGCCTCGGCCGCGCGGGAGGCAGTCATCGGATTCGGCCCCCGCCGCTCGCTCGCCCTCCCCGAGGAGCTGCGCAGCGCGCCCACCCTGGCGCCGTTCTTTCTCGAACCACGCGCCGACTGCAGGGTCGATATCGAGGCGTTCGGGAAGAGCTACAACTCGATCGACATCTCCGTCGATGCAGCACAGCCCGGGCTCGTCTTCATCAGAGACGCCTGGTCGCCCGGATGGAAGGCCAGCGTGAATGGATCGCCGAGCGAGATCTTTCCCGCCCTCGGCGCCTTCAAGGCGGTCGTGGTGCCTACCGGTGCCTCCGAGGTGCGCTTGCGCTTCTCCCCACCCTTCGTCGGAGCCGCACTGTTGGGCTCCTATGCGCTGCTCGGCGCGGTTGCACTCGGCGCGCTGCGACTCTCAGGCGGTGGGCCACCGATCCCATGAGCCCGCCCCCCCATCTCGCGGATGGAGCGATGACGGAGAACGTCGAGCGTCGCCCGCGGCGCATCTCGGTCGTGGTTCCGCTGCTCGACGAAGAGGAGGTTCTGCCCGAACTGCTTCTGCGGCTGCGGGCGCTCGCCGACGCCGAGCCGGACGTCGAGTGGGAGTTCCTGCTGGTGGACGACGGCTCGACGGACGGCACGCCGGGGCTGCTGACCCGAGCCACGCGAGACCCGCGCTTCAAGACCATCGTGCTGTCGCGAAACTTCGGGCACCAGGAGACGATCACCGCCGGTCTCGACTTTGCGAGCGGCGACGTCGTCGTCGTGATCGACGGCGACCTGCAGGACCCGCCGGAGATGATCCCCGGCATGCTCCGCGTCTGGGGGCGCGGGGCCGACGTGGTCTACGCCGTTCGCACGAGCCGCCGCGAGTCGCTCCCGCTGCGCCTCGCCTACAAGGCCTTCTACCGACTGCTGCGCTGGGCCTCGCACAGTGAGATCCAGCTCGACGCCGGCGACTGCTGCGTGATGGACCGGTGCGTGGTGGACGTGCTCCAGCAGATCCCCGATCGCTCGCGCTTCATCCGCGGCCTGCGTGCGTGGGTGGGCTTCCGCCAGGAGCCCTTCCCCTACGACCGCGCGCCGCGCCTCGCGGGCGAGACGAAGTACACCTGGTCGAGGCTGTTCCTGCTCGCGGCGAACGGACTCGTCTCGTTCTCCGAGGTTCCGCTTCGATTCGTCACCTGGCTTGGCCTCATGCTCGTCAGCGGAAGCCTGCTCTACGCGATCGTGGCGGCGCTCCTCTCCATCCTGCCATCGTGGCGGAACCGACCCGCTGGTTTCGCCACGTTGCTCGTGGCGCTCACCTTCTTGAGCGGCCTTCAGATCCTCGTCGTGAGCGTGATCGGCGAGTACGTGATCCGGATCTTCCGCGAGAGCAAGCGGCGCCCGCTCTACGTGGTGAAGGAGACGCGCAACCTGGCGGGCCCCGCTCGGCCGCCGCTCGGTGTGACCGGCCGGCGCGACTCAGCGCTTTCGAGCGAGCAGCAACAATGAGGCGCCGAGCGGTGGGCGGCGCAAAATCCCCGTCTCGAGCGCCATCAGGCCCTTGAGCCCGGCATGGATCAGCCGGCCCGGCGGCTCGAAGCCTCGCCCGATCGTGTGCTCGTCCTCCTCGCCGAAGCCGAGCAGCAGCTTGCGCGCCGCGGCGAGTGGGATGAGCGAAAGTCCCCAGTAGCGCGTCTCGAGCGGCTCGAGCGGCAAGGGCGTCAGCTCGGCGAGGAGCGAGGCACGGGCGTAGCGGCGGTGGTGCCCGGCCGCGACGTCGTAACGCCCGAACAGGCTCGGGAGCGCGGGGACATTCAGCAGCAGATGACCACCTGGCTTCAGGTGACACATGACCGCTTCGAGGAAAGGAGCGGTCGGCGCGATGTGTTCCAGCACGTCGAACATCAGGATCAGGTCGTAGGCCTCGCGGAAGCGTTCGCGCTTCTCCGTGACGTCGTACAGGAAGACGCTCCCTCGACCTGCCGGATTGCGCTCGAGCGCGTCGAGATCGAGATCCGCGCCGTCGATGCGCCAGGCTGTCGCAGCCTCGAGTTGCAAGCGGAGGATTCCGGTGCCGCACCCCACGTCGAGCGCGACGAGCTCGTCGCCGAACGGGAGGCCGTGATCCGAGGCGAGCGCGAGCGCGGCCCGGAGGCGCCACGCGAACCAGAAGTGCTCGGCGCGGGACAGATCGAACCACTCGCGCGAGAAGGGCTGCGACGCGAGCTTCGAGACGATCTCGACGCGACTTCCCCCGGCCGTAGTGCTCATCGCACCGTGGCTCCGCCCTCGACGCGCATTGCATCACCTCCGCGCGGGCGCGCGCCTGCCAGACACAGGCCAAGCCCCACCAGGAGCGCCAGACCGTAGGCCGCTCCGAACACCGCCAGGCTCCAGCTTGCCAGCCTGCCGAGCCCGTCGCCGAACGAGAAGCGCACCACGTGCTCGCCGCTCGGCACCCAGACTGCCTTGAAGGCCAGGTTGGCCTCTGCGATCGGAATCTCGAGACCGTCGATGCTCGCGCGCCAACCCGGGTCCGCCGCATCGGCGTACACCAGCCAGGCTCCGGTCGAACCGGCCACATGGGTTTCTGCCACGAGCTCGTCGGGCGAGAAGCTCGTGACCGAGACCGTTCCCGCATCGCTTCCGTCCAGGGTGCTCCCCTGGCTCGCGCTGGGCCGCCCCCCCGAAGCGACGCGGATCACGTCGCGCCAGGGTCGGTCCCGCTCGACTTCCTTCAGGAATGCTCTTCGAGCCGCGGGCCCGCTCTCGACCAGCAGGGCATCCGAGACCAGGCGGAGCTTCGGCGCGCTGCAGCCGAGAATGTCGTCGAAGTTCAGCCCGAGCTCCGTCTCCAACTCCAGCAGGGCGTCGACACCGAATGGCCGCGTGTCCGTCCAGTACTCGGCCCGGCACGGATCGAAGCGCGCGAGGTTGTAGGTGACCCAGTAGGCGCGCGACGGACCGAGATCCTTCGCGAGGCCGAAGGCCTGTTGCGTTTGCCGCGTCTCCTCCCCGGGCGGAAGCAGCGTGGACGTCGCCAGGCGTTGCGGCTGGTACCCCCAGCCCCGCACTCGAATTCCTTCGAACCTGGCAGGCGCCTCCGGAGCGAGCCTCACGACCTCCTGGTAGGAAGCCCATTGGTAGATGCCGAGATCGAGGACGAGCGCGGCCAGCATCCCCGCCTTCAGGGACCGTCCGAACGAGAGGCTCGCTGCGCCGAGTCCCAGGTACAGCGCGAGGCGCACCGACAGCAGGACCGGCCAGAGCTCGGCGCCCTCCGGATGGGCAACACGGATCGGCAGGCGCAGGGCCAGCCCGATCGCCTCGATGGCGAAGGCGGCACCCGCCATCCAGAGGAACGGGTTCCGCGGCAAGCGGGGCCACATCTCCCACAGACGCTCGATGCCGTAGCCGGCCGCAATCAGCACCAGGGTCTTCACGAGGCCATAGACCAGCCCGACGTGCCGATACGCCGACATGGTCGGCAGGTAGTACACCGCCGCTGCGAAGAGACCGCCGAGCGACAGCCAGACCAGCACGCCGGCGGCCGCGACCAGGCCCACGAACATCCGTGCGCGCTCTCGAGCCAGGGCCAGACCGAAGCCCACGAGCGGCAGCAAGCCCAGGTAGACACTGTTGTCCGCACCCCGCCCGACGGGCAGATGCGGTGGCCAGGCGGAGAGGAAGCTTCGCGCGACCGTGAGGAGGTCCGCGTTACCCCCCCAGGCCCTGAACGTCTCGAGGTTCGCCCTCCCCGTCACCACATCCCGGCCGTCTTCGTACATCGCCACGAAGTCCAGCGAATGGAGTCCCGCGTAGGCATAGCTGGCGGCGCCCGCGCAGAGCACGGCAAACAGGAGCAGGTTGACCGGCGTCGGCGCGAAGGCGCGAGACCCTCGCCAGCGGAACGCGAGCACGCTCGGAGCGAGTACCGTCAGCAGGACGAGAGCCCAGAGGGGTGCGAAGTACGGCACGTTGCCGAGGCCCCAGGCGACGCAGGTGATCCCCGCCATCCAGAGCCGGGCCGGGCTCCGTTGCTCGAGGAAGGTGACCGCGAAGTAGAGCACGAGGGGCAACAGGTAGAAGAAGCGGAGCTCGAACCACTGCTGCACGTGCCAGACCACCGTCCCGCATGCGGCCACGCCGAGGACGAGCGCCGTCGCGCGAGCCGAGAACAGGCGGCGCGCGAGCACATAGATAGAGAGCACGAACACCCCGTGCTCGGCGATCGACGCCAGGTTGAAGAGCACCAGGGGATCCCGGGCGCCGAGCAGCGCGCCGAACAGCCCGAACAGGTAGTCCAACGGGCTGAGCGAGATCACCTGGAAGAGCGCGGCCGGATGTCCGTAAGTCCCGTACGGGTACCAATGCACCAGGTCGCGCGCGTGGAAAAAGCGACTATAGAAGACCTCGAAGTTCGCAAAGTTATAGAAGGTGTCGTGCACGGGAACGACGTTGGCCGCCAGATAGGGCGCGTTCACCACGCCCACGAGCAGCATGAGGAACGCAGCGCACGGGTCCAGCGAGCGCCGGCCCAGCGCATTACCTGCCTGCTCCATTCTGGTTTCGCCTTCCGGGCCACGCCGCGCCGATCACCCCTCCGCGGGCACGGCCGGCGTCGCCTCTGGGATGTGATACAGACCGAAACCGCGGCCCCGATAGGTCTCGGGGAGGCCGAGCTGGAGATCCCCGTCCACCAGGACGTCGTGAACCCCGAGCCGCTGCCGAAGCGACTGCCACTCGTCGAGACTGCGTCCGCTCCAGCACGCCTCGGCCTTCTCGAAGGTTGCGTAGCCCGAGGGGTCGAGGAGAGTCGCGCAGTGGGCGTCGTTCAGGATCGACTCGATCGCCGATGCCGTGGAGGGCACCTTCCCGATCAGGTTCAGTTGCGTCAGGTCCAGTAGCAGGCCTCGCCGGGTGCGGAGCTGAACTCTGCCGATCACCCAGGTGTCGAGCGGCGTGAGCAGGAGCCCGTCGCCCTTCGCGATCTTCGCCGTGAGGGTCGAGTACTCGTCGCGCCCCGCGAGCGCGGCACGATCGGCGTTGGCCACCACCAGAGCGCCGAGCGCAGCCAGCGCGCCGCCTGCCACGAGTACGCTGAGCGGACGTTGGAGCACGTGTGGATAGCGACGGTCGAGCCAGCCCCTCGTTCCCAGCGTGGCCACGGCGAAGCAGAGTACGAGGCCGACCGGCACCAGGATCCCCCTGGGCTCCTGCCAGAGGTCGACCAGAGTCAAGGAGGCGAAGGAGGAGCCGGTAAGCGCCCTCATACGCCCGCTCAGGATGAGCCAGACAAAGGCCGCGAAGACGAGCAGCGGCGCCACCCCGCGCTCGCGCAGCGCCGTACCGCCCAACACCGCCATCGCGATGCAGAACCAGGACACTGAAGAGAGGTTCAGCAGGCGCCCGATGATCAAGTAGCGGGCGAACGAAGGGACCAGGCTCGGCGCCTGATCGAGGACGAGCATGAAGAGGAGGCCAGCGAGCTCGATCGCCCCGAGCGACCAGAGTACGAAGCGAGCGGCAGTCGACAACTTCCTCCTGCTTGCCAAGAGCGCGGTCACCACCACCAGGAAGTAGAGATCCGGCTCGAAGAACGACGCCCACTCCCCAGGCGACAGGGGGCGATTGTGCTCGTCCCAAAGGGCGTGGAAGGACTCGACGAGCTCACCCGATCCCAGCGCCGTCGGTCCCATGGAAGCCGCTCCGATCAGGAACGATTGCCCGGCAATCAACAGCAGCGAGATGGCCAGCCCTGCGACGAACCAGCGCAGGTCCCTCCACTCCGGCCAGGTACCGCGGCCTGCGAAGAACGCGCCCGCCACCAGTGCGAGCAACGCGGGCGGCGCGAATCCGGCGTGGACACCGGGCAAGAGCCCCGCCAGGCCGCACGCGGCGCGCCGTTTCCCGAGCGCGAACAACGCGACGATCAGGATCAGCAGGAAGAAGCCGACGACTCCGAAGATGCTCGCATGGGCCGGAAACAGAATCGGATAGTGGTGTCCGTGGAGCGCGTCGATGTCCTGCTCCGGCCACGGCGGCGCCCAGCGGCGCACGAAGAGCAGCAGCACCGGGATCGCGACCGAGACCGCCGCGCTCCCCGAGACTGCGAGGGCGAGCAGCGCGATGGCTGAAAACGAGATCGCGCCCTGGACGCCGATCGACGCGAGACAGAGCGGCCACTCGGAGATTCCGAGGCGAAGCATCAGCGCGGGGACCAGGATCTGGAGCGACTCCACCGAGGTGTGGTAGGCGGCCATGACGTTGCCGGGAGGCAGCCTCACGACGCCAGAGACGACCTGGGCGCTCTCGACGTTGTCCGTCCACATCGGGTAGAGGACGACGCTGGCTCCGAACCCGACGACGGCACTCGTCGCGAGCACGAGCCAGGTCCGATCGGCTGCCGATTCGAGGCCCGTCGGCCAACGCGCCATTCGCGAATTTCCGCTCCGCCCGAGGGCTGCCTCACACGACGCGTGCGTGGCCCGAAGGCGGCCCCAGTGTAGCCATCCCGCGGCGCCCGGGTGTCAGTCGAGGGATCGCTCCGCTGCGCTGCGCCCTCGACCCGAGGCGATGAACCGCCTGGGCACGAGCGAGGCGACCATCCAGCCAACCAGCCCCGCTCCCGATGCGACTCCGAAGACCGCAATCGCACTGCCGAGGAAATGATTCGCGCCGTGATGGAACCAGAAGCGCACGCGGCTCTTGCCCGGCGGAACGCGCACCGCCTTCCAGGCCAGGTTCGCGACATGCACGGGCGTCTCGGCGCCATTCACGCTGGCGCGCCAGCCCGCGTGGAAGGCGTCGTCGTAGACGAGCCAGGCGCCGCTCCGCGCATCGACCTCGACGTCCGCCACGAGCTCGCCGAGCGTGAAGCGCAGGACCAGGGCGCGGCCTGCGGACGTCGTCGCCGCGCCGCTCGCGGGTGGCGCCTCGCTTCCCGCGGCCAGCTGGATCACGGTCGGGGCGGGGTCGGCCGCGCCGCTCGCTTCGCGGAGCCAGTCGCGGGCCTGATTCGGCGAGCTAGCGATGCGCGCGTCCGCAACGATGCGCAGCTTCGGCAGGCCGCAGCGGAGCAGCGCCTCGTTCGCACGCACGAGGCCGAGCAGGCGATCGACGCCGACCTGGTAGTAGTCGGTGCGCCACCTGCCGTGACAGGGATCGAGCTGCGCCTGCTGGTAGACGTACCAGTAGAGCTCACGCGAGCCGGTCCGCTCGGCCAGCTCGAGGGCGCGCCGGCTGGCACGGTTTGCCTCGCTATCAGTGTCGGGGCGTGCGGGATCCGCCGGCACGTCGCGTCGCTCGGCCTGGAAGTGCGTCGCACGCACCGCGGTCGCTTCGAGTAGCGCCGGATCCCGGAGCTTCGGAACGAGCGTCTGATAGATGGCGAGCTGATAGAGAGCGAGGTCGAGCGCGAGCCCCAGGGCGAGGGCCATGTGGCGCGGCAGCCGGGTGATGCTGCATGCGGCCAGCAGCGCGCCGTAGATCCCTAGTCGCACGAGTACGTGCGCGCCACCGGAATCCAGCCACTGCCACGACTTCGGACCGAAGAGCTGGGGCGAAGCGGCGAGCAGCTCGAGCGCGATGACGGCTGTGATGAGCCACAGCGCCGGCGTCGCGAGCCGCGGCCCTCCCGTCGTAAACAGCCGTTCGAGCCCGTACCCTGAAGCGATCAGCAGCAGCACCTTCACCAGTCCGAAGGTGAGGCTCACGTGCCGGAAGTACGCGAAGCCGGGCAGGTAGTAGACGAGCGTCGTGAACACGCCGCCCATCGCCAGCCACACCAGCACGAACACGCCCGCCAGGAGCGCGAGGAAGGGGCGGCTGCGCTCACGCCGCAGCGCGACCCCGAGACCGAGCACGGGCACGAGTCCGAGGTAGACGCTGTTGTCCGCCCAGCTGCCCCACGGCAGGTGCAGGGGCCAGCCGAAGAGCAGCGCGTTCGCGACCACCACCAGGTTCGCGCTGCCGCCGTAGCTGCGGAAGCTCTTGAGTATGACCTGCCCCGTCAGCGGATCGCGGCCGATCGCGCGCAGTACGGTGCCGTCGAGCGCATGCAGCAGGAACCACACGTAGGCGCCGACGCCGACCACGAAGACGCCGAGCAGGGCGAGCTCGCGCGGCGTCTGGTGGACGAGCGCTCGCAGCGTCGCGCGCCGGTCGCGCACCGCGACCGCGCCGATCACGGTGAGCGTCAGCACCCAGAGCGGGATCCAGTACGGAAGCCCCCCGAGGCTCCACACCGCCCCCGTGAGTCCGGCGAGCCAGAGGTCGCGCGCGCGCCGCCCATCGGCGAACGCGAAGAGGAAGGACAGCAGGAGCGGCAGCAGCGCGTAGATGCGCAGATCCCACCACTGCTGCGCGTACCAGACCGTGGTACCGGCGGCGGCCAGCGTGAGCACGCGGACGGTCGCGGGCGTCGCGAACAGCATGCGCCCGAGGCGCCAGACACCGAACACGAACACGAGCTGCTCACCGAGCACGGCGAGCTTGAACAGCCAGAGCGCGTCGGGGACGCGCAACAGCGCGCCGAGCCCACCGGCCAGATAGCTGAGCGGGGACAGCGAGGCGATCTGCTCGTAGTCCGCCTGGAGTCCATAACTGCCGTACGGGTACCAGCGCGCCAGGTCGCCGTGGAAGAAGAGCTCGCTGTAGAAGATCTGGAAGTTGGCGAAGTTGTAGAAGGTGTCATTGATGCCGACGATGCGGGCGTCGAAGTACGCCGCGTTCGAGGCGATCACGAACAGGAAGCCGAGCGCAAGCTCCCCGGCGCCAGCACGTGCGACCGAGCCTCTGCTCTCCGATGCCGCCACGCCCCCCCCTCGGCGCGCGCGATGCTAGCGGGGGAAATGCGGGCTAGCTTGGCGCGCGCGATGCCGCTCCGTCGCCGCGCAGCGCTCGTGCCTCTCGCCGCGCTGCTCGCCGCCGCTGCCCTCCTGTTGCTCGCCGATCTCGGCGGCCCTTGGCTCTGGGAGGACGAGAGCGACACCGCACTCTTCGCCCGCTCGATCGTGCGGCACGGGCTGCCGCTCGCCTGGGACGGCCGCAGCTTCGTGGACAGCGACGACGGGCTGCGGGTGGTACCGCGTGCGCTCGGGCAGCCGCTCGTGATGGTCGGGACGCCGTGGCTGCCCTACTACGCCGCGGCGGCCAGCTTCGCGCTGTTCGGCGAATCGGAGTGGGCCGCGCGCCTGCCCTTCGCGCTCGCCGCGCTCGCCACGCTGGCCGTGCTCTATGCCCTCGTGCTGCGCAGCACGGGGTGCGTCCGCTCCGCCTTCGCCGCCGGCTTCCTGCTGCTCGCCTCGACCCAGTTCCTGCTCTACGGGCGCGAGGCGCGCAGCTACGCGCCGAACATGCTGCTCACGCTGCTCGTGCTGGCGGGCTTCCTGCGCCTCGGCGAGCGGAAGCGCGATCCCTGGCTCGCGGTCGCCGCCGTGCTGCTCTTCCACGTGCAGATCCTCCCCGCCGCGCTCGTGCTGGGCGCCTGCGCCGCCGTCTCACTGCTGCACCCGGCACACCGCCAGCGCTTCGTGCCGCTGCTCGCGCGCGCGCCGTGGGTGATGGCAGCGACGCTCCCCTGGCTCGCGCTCTCCTGGTCCGCGGCGGGGACCAACTGGACCCCGCTCGAGAACGCGGCGGCCCTGCTGCCGCGCCTCGGCCAGCTCGGGGTCGAGGCGCTGGTCGCCGTCCCCTGGCTCGGCTGGGCGATCGGCATCCCCCTCGTCTGGCGACGGCTCGGCGACGGCGACCGCCGCCTGCTCGCGCTCTGCTTTGCCTGGCTCGCGGCCTGGCTCGTGCTGACGCCGCTTGCGCTCTCGCAGCCGCTGCTCGAGGTCGTCGGGCTGCGCTACGTCTGCGGCCTGCTTCCGATCGCGGCGGCGGTGAGCGGCGTGCTGGTGGCGCGTGCGAGCCGGGGGCGAACACCGCTCTACGCGGGGCTCCTCGCGCTCTTCGCCGCCACCCAGCTGCCGGGCGCCGCGCTGCCCTGGCTGGCGCTCGGAGAGACGCAGCGCGCGGGCGGCGTGCTCTGGCAGGCGCCGCGCGGGCTCGCGGACAAGCTTCTCAACACGCCGTGGTTCTCCTTCGTCGCCGGTCTCGGCGTGCGCGATCCCGGTGCGCTCGGCGCCATCGTCGAACGGCTCGAGCGCGAGGCCGCGCCGGACGACGTGCTGCTCAGCAACTTCGGCTGGGACGCGCTCACCTGGTACTCCGGCCGGCCGCTCGGCATGCGCATCGCCCCCGATGCGCCCGTGCGGGGCGAGGCTCAGCTCATGGCTCTCCCCGCGTACGTCTTCGACTACGACCACGCCGACTGGCTGGTCTGGCGCGGCGACAACGAGGCGCTGCTCGGCTACCCGCTGACGCTGCACTCGTGGCGCCTCCCTGAGGTACGCGCGGCGCTCGCCGGGCGGGGCGCGCGGCTCGAAGAGGTCGCGAGCTTCCCCGAGACGCTCTGGGAGAACCGGCCCGAGCTGTATTGGCACCGCTTCCCGAAGGCGGGCCACCCCTTTCTCCCGCGGGCACTCGCCGCCCGCCCGCTCTATTCGCCGGCGCGGCTGTTTCGCATCCACTGGCCTCGGCGCGGGGGCCCGCCGTAGCGCTGCTACGGCGCGCTCGCCCGCATCTCCTGGCACGGCAGTCCGGCGACGCACGAGCAGGGGCGTGCGTTCACGTTCAAGACGGCCGTTCGTGGAGCGCTTCTGAACTCCTGGTTGAGCCGGCTCCTTTGCGCATCGACACGACGGAGGGGCGATCTACAATCGTGGTGATGAGCGAACGCTCCCTGAGGCCAGAGGAGAAGCTGCGCCTGGCCCTCGATCTATTCGGGTCCGGAGTGGAGCTGAAGCGCCAGAGCCTACGCCGCGAGCATCCGCAACTCGCTCCTCCTGAGATCGAGCGAATGCTGAGAGAATGGCTCTCCACGCGCCCGGGCGCTGAGCACGGCGACACGGTGGGCCGCTTGAGGAAATCCGGGGAGCCGGCTGCGTGACGCTCCTCGAGTCGGCCCTGCGCCGCGTGGCCGACGACCTGCGCGCGTGGCGAACGCCCTTTGCGCTCGTCGGTGGCCTGGCGGTGTCGGCGCGCTGCGAACCGCGTTTCACACGCGATGTCGACTTGGCGGTTGCTGTGTCCTCGGATCGCGAGGCGGAGGCACTGGTCCGCGGGCTCATGGACGTGGGATACCGCGTCCTGGCTCAGGTCGAGCAGGAGGCCACGGAGAGGCTGGCCACCGTGCGCTTGTCGCCGCCCGGCGAGCCCGGCGCTGGGGGTGTGATCGTCGATCTCATGTTCGCATCCTCTGGCATCGAGCCGGAGCTGGCGGCTGCCGCCGAACCCTTGGAGATCTTCCCCAGCTTCGTGATTCCGGTGGCGTCCGTCTCCCATCTGATCGCCCTCAAAGTGCTCGCCCGCGACGACCGCAATCGCCCTCAGGACCGAGCGGACCTGCGGCAGCTCTTGCAGACCTCGACCCCGGAAGACCTCGACCGTGTGCGTTCCGCGCTCGCCCAGATCCGCGAGCGCGGCTTCCACCGGAATCGGGATCTGCTGGGGGCGCTCGACGAATTGCTCGTGGAGTGAGCGGCTCGGAGCTGCTGTTTCCCAGCCTACCCGAAGCAGACCAGCAACAGCCCGGCAGCTCGTGCGCAAGCTCACTAGTTCGTCACTCGTGCGCAGGCTGGGATACTCTACCCACGGCCCCCGATGTTCAAGCTGCCGCCGGAAGTGAATGCGAAGCCCGCCATCGTCCTCTCCACGGGGACGGCCGCGCTCGGCGTGATCCGCTCGCTCGGCCGGCGCGGCGTCCCGGTGATCGCGCTGTATCAGGACCCGACCGATGTCGGCTGCGCCTCCCGTTACCTGCGAGAAGCCATCCAGGTGCCCCACCCGGAGCACGAAGAGAAGGCGCTCGTGGAGTGGCTGCTGCGCGAGGCGCCTCGGCTCGGCGGCGGGGTGCTGGTGCCTTGCGCCGACGCCTATCTCGGCGCCATGGCACGCAACAAAGCCGAGCTCCAGCAGCACTATCTCGTGGCCTGCCCGGACTGGAAGATCGCAGAGAGCGTGCTCCAGAAGAGCCTCACCTACGCGGTGGCCCGTGCCGCCGGCGTGGCCACGCCGCACACCGCCGTGCTGCGCAGCCTCGAGCACGCCGAGCGCGAGGCGCGGAAGGCCTCCTTCCCCTGCCTGGTGAAGCCCGTCACGGGCCACCAGTACTCCCGGGTGTTCCACAAGAAGATGGTGCTCGCACACTGCCCCGAGGAGCTGATCGCGGCATACACCGAGGCCACGGCCGCCGACTTTGCGGTGATGCTGCAGGAGTTCATCCCGGGCGAGGACGCGATGGGCGTCAACTACAACTCCTACTTCTTCGAGGGCGAGCCGCTCGCGGAGTTCACCGCCGCGAAGATCCGCAACGCGCCGCCGCAGATCGGCTCGCCGCGCGTGGTGCTGAGCAAGCA
>Ga0247727_10004563_pt1 | contig 29215 bp, 13 predicted proteins | sample WisWelCaveWW1625_FD_202498 | JGI IMG/M metagenome (GOLD analysis project Ga0247727, IMG submission 202498) | Biofilm microbial communities from Wishing Well Cave, Virginia, United States - WW16-25 | ecosystem: Environmental > Aquatic > Deep subsurface > Groundwater > Cave microbial mat | place...
GCCCCGAACCCCTTCGCTTCCGCTCAGGTGGGTAGTTCGATATTAAAAAATGGTGCCGAGGGGCAGAATCGAACTGCCCACGCCTGCCTTTTCAGGGCAGCGCTCTACCACTGAGCTACCTCGGCATCTTGTGGAGTAGAGTTTATCCATTTGGTTTTTAATTATCAAGATTTTTATGGACGTGGACCCTGAGGGAATTCGAGTTACTTCAAGACCGGGCGGAGGCGTTCGGCGAGAAAGCGGTGCCCTTTTTGGTTCATGTGGTTGTCGAGTACGAAGTAGCCACTCTCGGACACGTCGTCCGACACCAGGATCATATTTTCCACATACGCAGGGTATTCGTTGGCCGCGATCTCGCGCTTCAAGCGCTCGAGAAACTTGCCGTTGGCCATCACAACAAGCCGCGGGCCGTCAAGCGGCGTCTTTCTGCCGTGGATCAGCGCGTTGAGAAAATAAGGCACGTCGGATTTGAGCTCATCGATGCCGCGCAAGCGAAGGTAGGTGGTGTAGACCTCCGCGCCCACCCGGTAGAGAAAAAAGAACGTGTATTTGCCAAAATAGTAGCGCTTGCTTGAGAGGTACTGCCGCTGTATCTTCTCGTACTTCTCGCGCTCCATGATATTGAGAAAATTATCGTGCTGGCGGAAACTTGCATTCTCTTCGTAATCATTGTCTACGTAGTGGAGCACGAGATATTTGAGCCTCGTCGTGTCGAGGCGGTCAAGGAGCTTCATCTCGCGCACCGTGCCGTAGGAAGAAACGGCAGCGTTGAGCGTCTTGAAGCCCGTCCACTGGCGCAGAAGCTCCGTGTACATGTCCTCCTGCCCGACCCCCCAACCCATCGCGCGTGAATCCCCAATCACGATAACATCCGGCGCCCGGAGATCTTCCTCGGCGGACCGCATGCCGAGGCTGTTCACCCGGTACTTCGTGTTGTACTCCGGGTTCGAGAAGAAAAATTCCCCGGGTTTCAAAGTGTAGGTGAGTTCCGAATTGTACCGGGCACAGTCGGGCTCGAATTGGATGACGTTCCTTGCGCCATCCAGATAAATACCGCGTATGAAAGCCCGGTAGCCGCTGGGCGCGCGTAGTAGAAAGTCCGGGTGCGCCAGTCCATACGCCACCGCGCCGTCAATGCACGAGACAGCCGCGAAGGTGATCACTGTCCATTTCAAAAAAGATTTTTTCATATTTTAATATCATATCACTAATCTCGGACCGCCGTCTTAGAAATATTGACATCATGTCCCACTTAGAGTTAACGTGTTTAGCACACATAACGGAGAACTTATGAAAATCCTCATTGCATACGATGGGTCCGAATGCGCGGAGCGCGCATTGTTTGACTTGAAAAAAGCGGGCCTGCCGCTCCATACGAAAGCGTTTGTGCTCTCCCTGGCGGACGTATGGCTGCCGCCCAAAGGCCCGGTAGACCCCGGCTTGCCGGAATGGTTCGCAAGCAATCTCAAAGAAAAAAATAAAAAACTTTTGAAAATGTTAGAAGACGCCCGCAAGCTCGCCACAAAAGCCGGCCGCCGGCTTCGTGCGCAGTTTCCAGAATGGCGCATCATGACCGAGGCGTGCGCGGATTCACCCGCGTGGGGTATTTTAAAAAAAGCCGATAAATGGAAACCGGACCTCATCATTGTGGGGTCGCACGGCCGCGACGTTCTGGGGCGCCTTGTAATCGGAAGCGCTTCACAAAAAGTGCTGACGCACGCGGAGCGCTCAGTGAGAATCGCGCGCGGACCCGCGAAAGAAAGCGCTGCCCCTCCCCGGATCGTACTAGGCGTCGACGGTTCGCCTGAAGCCGTCCGCGCCGTGCGTTCGGTGGCTTCACGCAAGTGGGCCAAAGGCACGGCCGTCCGACTCGTCACGGTGGTAGACGACAAAATAGCCATCGCGGTGGCGTACCCGCGAGGAGCGATAAAGCCGTGGTTCCGAAAAACAGACAAAGATCCGCAAAACTGGATAAAGAGAATGCTTCAAAATTCGGAAGCGATCCTGCGCAACAAAGGACTCCTCGTGTCGAGCCTCATAAAAGAAGGCAACCCCAAAAAAGTGCTTATCATAGAAGCGGTGCGCTGGAAAGCGGACTGTATTTTCCTCGGAGCGCGTGGCTTGAGCGCGTTTGATCGATTCATTCTAGGAAGCGTTTCCACTGCTGTGGCGGCCCGCGCGCACTGCTCGGTAGAAGTAGTGCGGTAATAAACAAAGAGAAATAATGACGGGTAGCTTGCGTCAACAGCTGGGATTTTATCTGGGCGTCGTTTTATTTGCGATCGTCCTTTTTCTGCCCGTTCCCGAAGGACTATCCGTCGAAGGCAAGCGCGCCGCAGCCGTAGCGCTCCTCATGGCGGTCTGGTGGATCAGCGAATCCCTGCCCATCGCGGCGACGGCCCTCGTGCCGCTGGCGCTCTATCCTCTCCTTTCCATAATGAGCATGCCCGAGACCGCCGAGCGATATGCGGACCCCGTCATTTTTCTTTTCATGGGTGGCTTCATGTTAGCGCTCGCGATGCAAAAATGGGATCTGCATAAGCGAATCGCCTTTTTCGTGATTGCGCTCGTCGGAGGAGGCCTGCGTCGCATGCTATTCGGCTTCATGCTCGCGACGTTCCTCATCTCGATGTGGGTATCGAACACCGCAACGGCCGTCATGATACTGCCGATCGCGATCGCGGTGACGCAAGAGCTGGGTCTGGCGGAAACAAAGGGCCGGGAAACAGGCTTTCGCATTGCGCTGATGCTCGCGATCGCTTACGCTGCGAGCATCGGGGGCCTCGGCACGCTGATCGGAAGCCCTCCCAACATGATCTTCGCAGGACAAGCCAAAGCGCTTTTGCCTGGATCGGCGGAAATAGATTTTACACGGTGGTTCCTTTTCGGATTTCCGGTAGCGCTTGGATTTTTACTGATCACGTGGGCGTATTTGGCGATCGTCGTTGCGCGTGGAGCGCCGAAAATAAACACGAACCGCGAATTGATCCGTGAAAAACTAAAAACCCTGGGCCCCTGCTCGCGGGGCGAACTGAGCGTCATGATCGTTTTCGGACTCACCGTGATCGCCTGGATCACGCGGGAAAATATCTCAGCGGGCAGCTTTACCTTGCCTGGTTGGACCAATCTTCTTGGCCTTAAAGGAGTGCACGACGGCACGGTAGCCATCGCGGCGGCGCTCGTTCTTTTCATCACGCCGGTGAGCTTTAAAAAAAGAGAGTTTCTGCTCGACTGGAACTGGGCGGCCAAGATCCCATGGGAGGTGCTGTTGCTCTTCGGAGGCGGTTTCGCGTTGGCCGAAAGTTTTCAGATGACGGGACTTGCCGCATGGCTCGGCAAAGGCTTCGGGTTCTTGAACGGGCTTCCGCTTCCCTTGCTTCTTTTTATTTTATGCGCCGCGACGACCTTTCTGTCGGAACTTATGTCCAACACAGCCCAAATCACAATGATGCTGCCGGTGCTCGCCGCCGCCGCGCCGACGCTCGGCGTCCATCCCTATCTTCTGATGATCCCGGCGACGTTCGCCGCTTCGCTGGCATTCATGATGCCTGTCGGCACGCCGCCCAACGCAATCGTCTTCGGCAGCGGCTATCTCACGATCCCACAAATGGCGAAAACAGGGTTCATACTGAACCTGCTCGGCGCCTTGTGGATCACCTTCATGACACTAGCATGGATAATGCCCATGCTGGGAGTGGGGACCGCGTATTAAATGCCGCCGCCTTCGCCGGCAAAACCTACCTGATCAAAATAATTGCTTTCCCCTGTTTCCACGCGTATTTCCTTGGGGGTGAGAAAAATCTCTTCTTCCTTTTTAAGACCTAGTTCCTTGTAGACCGGCTGGGTAATTTCCACCTGCACCGGGTCCCCCCACTCGCTTATGAACTCAAGTTTTACGATTGAGCCGGCGGGATTCACATGCCGCAGTTTGGCGCGAAAAGAGTTGCCTCCGATCGGGGTGCGCGTGAGCTCAAACTGATGAGGCCTGACATAGAATTTCGTCGCTTTGCCTTCGGTGCCCGCTTTTTTCCCCAGCTGAAACGCGAGATTCCCGATATAAGCCTTTCCTTCTTCGACGCGTGTGTGAAAAAGATTCACGTTGCCTAGAAAATTCAACACGAAAACATTGGCCGGGTTGTGGTAGACCTCATCCGGCGTGCCCACCTGTTCTACCTTTCCTTCATTCATCACGACAACGCGATCGGCCACTTCAAGCGCCTCCTCCTGGTCGTGGGTCACAAAAAGGCTCGTGATATGCAGCTCATCGTGAAAGCGCCGCAGCCACTGACGAAGCTCTTTGCGAACTTTCGCGTCAAGCGACCCGAAAGGCTCGTCGAGCAAAAGCACCTTGGGTTGGACCGCGAGCGCGCGTGCGAGCGCGATCCTCTGGCGCTGTCCACCCGAAAGTTGAGTCGGATAGCGATCGGCCACCCAGTCCAGCTGCACCAGTTTTAAAAGTTCATGCACTTTTTCGCGTATTTTTTCGCCGGGGAGCCTTACTTTTTTAGGCCGTACGCGAAGCCCAAACGCGACATTTTCAAAAACAGTCATGTGGCGAAAAAGCGCGTAGTGCTGAAACACGAAGCCTACCTGCCTGTCTTTTGTCTGTCTGTCCTGGGCGTCTTTCCCGTGAAAATAAACCTCCCCCTCTTCGGCCGTTTCAAGACCCGCGATGATCCTGAGAAGCGTCGTTTTTCCCGAGCCCGAAGGCCCGAGCAGCGCAATAAGCTCGCCTGTCTCCACCTTAAGATTCACGTCCTTCAGCGCCTTAAAATTTCCGAAGGCTTTGGATATGTTTTTTATTTCGATGCTCATGACGTTTCGCCGGATTTTTCCTCATTAAATTTTCTTTCGACCAGCCTTTTCGCAAAAAGCGTCACAAGCGCCAGAAACACCAGCACCGAGGCCGCCGCGAAAGCCGCCGCGAAATTGTACTCATTGTAAAGAATCTCCACGTACAAAGGAAGCGTGTTGGTCTGCCCGCGGATATGGCCGGAGACGACGGACACCGCGCCAAATTCGCCCATCGCGCGCGCATTGCACAAGATCACGCCGTAGAGAAGTCCCCACCTGATGTTCGGAAGCGTCACGCGCCGAAAAGTCTGCCAGCCATTCGCGCCCAAAGTCACCGCGGCCTCTTCTTCTTCGGTGCCCTGGGATTTCATGACCGGGATCAGTTCCCTCGCCACGAACGGAAACGTGACGAAAGTCGTCGCGAGAATGATGGCCGGAATGGCGAAAACGATCCTTATTCCGTGGGCCGCAAGCCACGGGCCCAAGTACCCTTGAGCGCCAAATAAAAGAATGAATACCATTCCGGAGATCACCGGAGATACCGAAAGCGGCAGGTCGATCAGCGTCAGAAGAAGGTTTTTACCTTTGAAATCAAATTTTGCGATCGCCCACGAGGCCGCCACGCCGAAAACAAGGTTCAGCGGCACCGCGACAAGCGCGGTCAAAAAAGTCAGGCGGATCGCCGACAATGCGTCCGGCGCGGCCAAAGACTGAAAATACACCTGCGCGCCCTTTCGCAGCGCGCCGGCAAAAATGCAGCCAAGCGGCAGAAAAAGGAAAAATGCCAGATACAAAAGCGCCGCGCCGATCAAAAGCCGTTGGATGATGCGCGGTTCGGTACGGGTCTGATTTTTTCTCATGGATTCATTCCCGATCTTCTGGAACCAAGCCACTGCAGGTAATTGATGACGAGAAAAAGCGCGAAAGAGACCAAAAGCATCACGACCGCGATCGCGGTCGCGCCCGCGTAGTCGTACTGTTCGAGTTTTGTCATGATAAGAAGCGGCGCTATCTCGGTCTTGGAGGGCATGTTGCCGGATATGAAAATGACGGAACCGTATTCGCCGAGCGCCCGCGCGAACGCCATCGTAGCGCCCGTCAAAAGCGGCGGAAAAAGCGCGGGGAATATCACGCGGCGGAATGTCTGCCAGCGGTCCGCGCCGAGACTGGCTGCGGCTTCCTCCACCGCGGGATCAAAATCCTCCAAGACCGGCTGGATCGTTCTTACGACAAACGGCAGTCCTATGAATGTGAGCGCCAGCACGACGCCGGTGGCGTTAAAAGCGGTTTTGATCCCAAGCGCTGCGAGCGGCCGGCCGACCCAGCCATGGGGAGAATAGATCGCGGTAAGCGCGATGCCGGCCACCGCGGTCGGCAGCGCGAACGGCAGGTCCACCAGCGCGTCGATGATTTTTTTTCCGGGAAATGAATACCGCGCGAGCACCCACGCGATCAGAAACCCGAACACCGCGTTCACGAGCGCCGCGATAAACGACGCGCCAAAGCTCAAGCGATAGGCCGCAAGCGTCCTGGGAGACGCAACCGCCTCCCAGAATGCCCCGAAATCCAAAGAGGCCGTCTTAAAAAAAAGCGTGGAAAGCGGGATAAGAACGATCAGGCTCAGATAAAAAATCGTATAACCGACCGACAGTCCGAATCCCGGGATCGTTCTTTTCTTTTTAGAAACAGAAAACATTTTTACCCCTGATAGATCTGGTCGAAAGTCCCTTTGTCGGCAAAATGTGCCTTATGAGCTTTTTGCCAGCCCCCAAACGCCTCGTCTACCGTAACAAGCTCCACTTTTGAAAATTTATCCGCGTATTGGGCGGCGATCTTTTCGTTCCGGGACCTGTAATAATGCCTGGTGGCGATCTCCTGCCCCTGATCCGAATAGAGGTATTCAAGATAAGCTTCGGCCACTTTGCGCGTACCGCGGCGGTCTGCGACTTTGTCTACGACCGTTACGGGCGGTTCAGCCAGAATACTCAAAGAAGGGACTACGATCTCGAACTTGTCCTTCCCAAGCTCGTTCACGGCCAGATACGCCTCATTTTCCCATGCGATCAAGACATCCCCGATCTCGCGCTCGATAAACGTCGTCGTGGAGCCTCGGGCGCCCGAATCAAGCACCGGCACATTTTTATAAATGGCCTTCACGAACTCCTTTGTTTTTTCTTCGTCGCTGTTCCATTTTCTTAAAGCGTACACCCACGCGGCCAGATAATTCCACCGCGCGCCGCCTGAGGTTTTCGGATTCGGGGTGATCACCGAAATACCGGCTCTCGCCAGATCATCCCAGTCTTTTATTCCTTTGGGGTTGCCTTTCCTCACGAGAAAAACAATCGTGGAGGCATAAGGAGAACTGTTGTTCGGCAGGCGCGACTGCCATTCTTTCGGAATAAGGTTTGCCTTTTCGTTCAAGGCGTCGATGTCGTACGCAAGCGCCAGCGTCACCACGTCCGCGTCGAGCCCGTCGATCACCGCACGCGCCTGCTTGCCGCTGCCACCATGCGACTGGTTGATCGTGACCGTCTCGCCCGTTTTTTCCTTCCAGTATTTCGCGAACGCTTTGTTGGTGTCCTCATAAAACTCGCGCGTCGGGTCGTAAGATACATTAAGCAGCGTCACTTCTTTTGCCGCGAGTGCTGGTGAAGAGACGCTTAAAGTAAGCGCCATCGCCAACACAGCCCCGGCCCAATTCTTCAGTATCATTTTCATATCTCCTTAGTTTCTGTGAATTTAAGTTTAATAAGCAAGCTGAAAGCGCGTAAAGATGATATTTTCCGTATCCCGATCTTCGCCGCGGGGTCCGCCGTTTTGGAAATCCGTGCGTTCATAGTCCAGCATGATACGCGCGTTGTTGTTGAGATACCAACTGAGGCCGGCCGCCCAAGCGGATTCGCCCGAAATAGAAGTGTGCGTCGAAAAGTTCTTCACAAAGAACTCGTTGTCTAAGTCCAGTTCACCGTAGCGCACCGCAATTTCCCAGGCGCCCCACTGATTGAGTGAAGGGTCGAACGGCTTTCTCGGCTTGACACCTTTAAACGAAGCGTCTTCACCCGTCAAAACGTACGTGCCGGAGATCTGCCAGGCTTTGTTCTCGAACCTATCGCTCACGGCGCCGCGGATCAACTCTTGGTTGGAAACCACATATTCACCCAAAACACCGAACGAATTCCAGTACCAATAGGCCTGAGGTGAAAACCGGGTATGCGGACCGTCGGCTGTCACGCCCGAATTAAAGGTAAACACGGACGCCTGTCCGGGCGAACGGAATGTCGGAAGCGTTCCTCCCTCTTTGTGTCCGTGAGTAGCGGCAACGCCGATACCCAGTCCCCGCAAACCGTCATAGTCAGTGTTTTTAAACGGGTGAACGAAAATACGTCCAGCCACGTCCTTGTCGTTGTTGGTATCCACGTCGGTGCTTCCGGAGCTTCCCTGGTCTGCGCTTCCGTTAAAAATACCGACCGCATAACTCAATGATTCGTTCCATAGATCACCGTAAACCTGCACGCCCACGTCACGGTTGGGTGACAGGTTCGCGGGTAACCCAAGTTCCACGAAATTCGCCGCGGCGATCGACTGCAAACGCTCGAGATGAAACGGCTCCTTAAACTTTCCGGCGCGGATCTTGAACTCCGGAGCGTGCAGATAATCCACATACCCGTCCACCAGCGACAGACTGCCGCCGCCAAGCTCGGGCACGATGTAGAAACCAAAGTTTTTATAGACAGTGCCTTCAAAGATCGGCCGTGCCCTGCGGACAAGGAACGTGTCGGTCGTGCCAATGTCTTTCTTGTTGTCCGTGAAGAAGCGTCCGTCCACATTCAACAGGCCGCGCACCTTCAATTTGAACGCATCGTCAGGCGACTTGATGCTGAAGCCGTCTTTGGAAGAGGCCGTAATAACAGGCGTCTCAACCTTCTTTTTGTCCTCATCTTCTTTTCTGATTTCAAGCTGGCGCTTCAGGATCTTCAGCTCATTTTCGAGCGCCTCGACCCTCTGCAGCAGGGCCGCATCATCCGCCCAAACCGCTCCGGGTGAAAATCCGCTCACCAAAAACAGGATCAAAACCATAAACCGGACACTTCTCATAATGCTATCCTTTTTATTCAAATTTATTCAAAAACTTCCGGTGTGTCCGGTCAGTCCTTGTCATTATTTATTAGATGAAATACATCTGCTTTTTATTTTCGGTTATTTGGGACTCCACACGGCTTACTTTTGCCAAACTCGTATTGTCCAGGATCTCGGCGGTCGCGTCGCGCACTTCCTTGAACAAAATTCTTATCCCGCAGGTTTCTTCATCGCGGCACTCATCACATTTTTTATAAGCCGTCTGGCTGACGCACGGCAAAAGTGCCAGCGGTCCCTCCAGGATCCTTATAACGGCGCCCAATTTTATCTCCTCAGCGACCTTTCCCAGTAAATACCCTCCACCCTTGCCTTTCTTACTCTGTAAAATCCCGTGGTTTTTGAGCTCCAGCAAGATCGCTTCCAAAAATTTTTGCGGCATGCGGCCGCGCTTTGCCAGGTCTGAAATAAGAACGGGCTCTTTTTTGTTCTTTTCATCTTCGGCCAATAAAAGCAACGCTTTCAGGGCGTAGCGTGTTTTTTGGGATAGCACAACATCGTCCTTTTTATTACTCTACTAAATCTATAGAGTAAATAGAATATATACTACCAGCAAACCTTTGTCAACAGGTTATTTCAAGAAAGTAATTAAGGGCCGGTTAGGCCGCCGTTTCGACGGTCTCTTGCTGTACTCTCGCGTTTTCCAGAAGGTAGCCGAGCGGTACCGCTTTGGGGAGCCTAAATACCAGGCTTCCGTCGGAGAGGCGGAAGACGTAGCGCGGCAAGTAGTCGGGATTCAGGATGAGCTTCGTGCCGGTTTCCATAAAGCTGATCGTGGAGGGCGAGGCTTCGTCGAGCGAGAGTACAATCGCTTCTTTAAGGCGCAGGGCTTTGTCCGGCTTTTGGGAGCTCAGGACACCCGGTTTGGCCGTGAGAACGATAAACTCATCATCTATAGGCGCGCCGCCTTTTGCCCGGTAAATCTCTTCCAGCGTCTTCGCCGAAGGCGCGAAGATAATGTTTTCACCGAATACGGCCGCCTGCGGGTATTTGCGGAGCAATTCCTCGCGGCTATGAATATCCTCGTCCGTGACCCAAAGGACGTGGCGGAAAAGGCCGGGAGCTTTTTTCTCAAGGTATTCCATGCGCAGGCTCCACGGCACCCCCGCGCCGTCTTTTGTGAATACGCCGAGGGCGGTAACGAGAGTCTTGGGCGTCTGGCCAGCGAAAGTCGGCGACGCAGGCGTATCCTGATAGCTGGGGTCCGCCATCGCATAACGCAGGCGATGCTGTGAAGAAAGACTCTCCACCAGCGCGGCGGTTTTCTTTTCAAACACAGACCTTCCTTCTTCTGGATGCGCCGGAGCTAGGTAGCCTGCAAAAGCTCCCGCGATATTTTTAAGCGCCGGTGCTGCGGAAGGCCGCACTTTTAATACAATGTCCGCAAGCGTCCTATCAAAAGCTTTCGCTAAAATTCCGGAAGATTCTTCTGCAGCGTCACTTTCATTCGTCACGACTTCCGGCTGCACGAACGCGCCTTCGGACGTAAGAAAAACCCTGCGCGGCATGGGCTCCGGCATGCTTTGCTCGACGGTAGTCAATAAAATCTCCTGCTCTTCCCTCGACAAGTTTTCTAGCCCGGAAGGATGTGCCAATTTTTGGACAAATGGATAAAGAAGCCTGAAAGAATGCTCGTCCAACTCGTTAAGTTTACGTAAAAGTATCGGCACCGTGTCAGTATGCGTCACAGATGTACTGTCCAGGATTGCCACAGTGTTTTCACGCTTCAGAAACCGCGCCGCGTACCCTTCGGGCATATAATGCATCTCAAAGCGCGGAGCGGCGGGCCCAAGACTTTTCACGAAATGCGCATGGTAGCGGCGCGCGAACTCTCGCACGCTCGCATTCTTCGGCGTTTCGATTACAAGCGCGAAGCGCGGGCTTCTTAGCCCGCGCACAGGCCCCTGCCTGCCGGTAGGCAGGGGCGAGGCAACGGGGGGCCTCGTCGCGGCCAGTCTCGCGCCGCGGGCTTGGCCATTGGAGGAAGCTTCGCCGAGATTGGGTTTTCGGCCGCGCGGATCGGGGATCTGTTTTTCCTTTTCACTTTTCCAGAAAACGACACCCAAAAGCAACTCCACCCCGATGATCGAGGCCAGCACGATGAGCCAGATATTCCACGTATGGGTCCAATAAAGATGCGCGCTCAAAATATGGATGTTCCACCGGTGATCATGAACATACTTATTGAAAGTCTCGGCATCTACGGCACGCTTGAAAATACTTAAAAACATCAGGTAATCCCCCGGACGCTTTCCCTCGTAAGACTTTCGGAGGCGATCCATCAGGACCTGTTTGATTAAGGCATTTTCTTTGTTGTGTTCAACGAGATAGCGCAGCAAGGCCTCTGCGTTTTCGGCCTCGGGGCTGCGGTCAAAGAGCACGTGCCACCAGATTTCCTTTTCTTCGTGCAATTCCACAAGATAAGCGGCGGCCGCATCGAACGCCTCCGGCGCATTGAGCTGTGAAATGGCTTTGAGCGCCTGCAAGCGCACGTGTGGGTGTTCTTCCCGCGATTCAAGCGAACGACGCAGTTCTTCCGCGGCCTTGCGCTCCGTGGCATCCGGCAAAACAGCCGCTATGTTTTGGGTGCGCGGGTCCGAATGTTTATCGTGATTTAAAATAAGGCCCAAAAACCAGATCGCCTTTTGCGTATCGCCCAGCGTCGAAAGGGCAAGCACGAGCTGCCCTCTCACCAAGCGGTCGGAATCGTTCTTATGATTGCTGAGCGCTTCCACGATCGCCAAAAGCTTGGGGTCCGCCGAATTGGCATTCTGGGTCGTTTTGAATTTTCCGAGCGTACGCGCGGCCTCGAGCCTCACTTCCGGCTCAGAATCTTTTAAAAACCAAAGGATAAAGGGCATGTAATGGGGATCGCCCGACAAACCCAGATAACGGGCCACGTTGGCGCGTATCCTCTTGTCGGGATGGTTCATCAAATCGTCGACTTCCCTGCCGTACCCTTTTTCAAAAACCTGCACGATATCTCTGTCAAAACGTTCAGCCGAGAGACCCAGTACCGGCCCTGCCTGGGAGACATCGGCGCTCGCCTTCTCCATAGACTGCAATTCGCTTCTCTTCAGCGTATTTCCGGGAAGCTCATAATAACGGTGGCGGTTGAAAATGGCCGGAGCGGGATTCAAAACGACTCTTTTATAAAGCGGATTTGGCGCGAGCCCAGGCGCGTCTTTGGACAATTCCGCGATCAGCAGATCCTCGGCCACCCGCGAATAATGAAACTGCGCGGACGTCTCCCTGCGGTAATCCAAAAGCGACTGAAGCGCGGACTCTCCCACGCTCCTGAAAGCGCCGACGATCGCCGCACGCCGTTCCGTATAAAGACGCATGATGTCGCTGTTTCGCTTGTCTCTGTCGGGAAAATCGGTATCGAGCTTTCTCAATGCCTCCATCAGCGGCCTGACAATGCGCTGGTCTTTTGAATAATAATGTGCCGAATAACCGATCAGCCATGCCTGGTGTGTCCTTTCGACTTTCGCGTCGCTCAAAAGGCCGAAAAGCGATTCGATTTTTTCTTGCCCTTGCGTGGACGCCAGTGAAGCCTGTCTTTCGTCCGAGATTCTTTCCACTTCACGGTAGCGGCGAAGCTGCTCGGCTGTGATGACGGTCCCGACGTTCGCGGCATTGAAATTCCTGTCCCCCCCCCTCCCCGTCGCCCCGATTGCCCGGAAACTTCTCTGGATTTCATCATTCAGTTGGACCAAATCGTTCCTCTGGCGGACCTCCAGCGCTTTTAAAATCTTCTCGATTTGCGGGTCCATCTTCCTGAAGTTAAGAAGGTCCTCTTCTTTATCCTTAAAAGCAAAAGGAAATGGATTGTGAATCTCAAAATTCATTTTTCCGAGGCCCGGAAAATTATTTTTCTGGTCCTTATCGTCGTCTGCCGGCGCTTCTTTTTTCTCGAGTACATAGTCTGCGGGAGGATTGAACCCATGCAAATGATGGAAAGGCTTGTCACTCAAGCTTTGCTCCATGCTGTAAAACATACCCGCAATGGACAAAAAGACGCCTGTGATGGCAGTCCAAATGATCTTGTCTCCGAACATCCTTGCCGCCAGACCGATCCCTGCCATCGAAGCGATAATGGCGACCGCGCTCGCGTAAAGCGGCGCCTCCAAAAAGAGCGCCACAGCCGCCACCGTCAACGCGGACAATACAAAAAGAGCGCGCTTGGTGACTGGATAAATTGAAAGACGCGCTCCCTGGACATTTGTTTCTGAAGTCCGGAGCTGGACGGCCGGAGTCGGGAGTTTTGGCGCCAATTGCCCCTCATCTGTGTCTCCAAAAACTTTATCTAATAAATAGTACGCGACGAGCGCGGTCAAAAGACCGGCCGCGCCGGCATAAAGGGGCACCCCGAAAGTATGTAAGAAAATGAAAGCTCCCGCGCTCGCGGAGGCGGTCAACAGGAAAAGAGCGGCGGATCCCAACCCTTCGAGCGATCGGTTGTCTGAAGAACCGGTCGCGCTTCCTTTAATGTCTTTTACGGCGCCATACAGGAGCCCGTTTTTTGAGAAAAGAGCCGTGATGCCTGCCACAAAACTGATCCAAACAGCCGCCGCAAACACCGGCTTGGCCGGCAAAAGAGAAGACTGCTTGGAAGGCGAACCGGGCGAGGCGGGACCTTTCCTCCGCTTGTCTATTTCATTTTCAAGATCGCGGATCTGGTCTTGAATTGAAAGAAGTGCGGCCCTTTTCTTTTGAAGGTCATCCCGGACGTTTTTCAACTCAAGTTCCCTGGCAGTGTGATCCTTTTTTAATTTTTCAAGATGAGCGGCGTCCTTCAATGCCTCTTTCTCATTCAGATCCGCCTGGGTTTTAAGGACTCCCGTCTCTTTGGCGTAGGCCTGTTCATTGTCCTGTAATAGCTTAAGTTGTTGAGAAAGTTTTTTCAGCTGATCGGCCGCGTCGCTCAAAACCTTATCAGCCGGACCCGCGTTTGCGTTCGGATAGGAAAGCTTCAAACCCGGGGTGACCATCCAAAGCCGGATCATGCCGTTCATGTCAGGTAAAATGAAAGCGAGAGCGTCGTCCATTCCCTCCATCCGATGCCTTGTGCCGTGACCGATCGGGACCCAATAACCTCTCGCGTCACGGACCACATTGGCTTCTTTCAGCTCTTTTTGTGTAAATTCGCGCAATGGCTTGACATGCTGGAGATATGACTGCTTCATCGGAAAATAAACGGAAAGATGGGGCGCCACGTAACGGTTCACGGCCCAAACATCGGTAGTGGGATGAATAGTACCCAACCCTTGCAACTGCTGCCTGTACGGAATGGTTTCCCGCGGACTCCAGGAATGCAAATAACGGATCAGAGTCCTCGTTTTTTCTTTGTGGGGCGCCAGGTTTATCGCACCGATAGCATTTTGGGCGCCCGCTTTTTTCGATACTTCCGCCTCACGGAGCGACACGCGGATCTTTTCAAGATCTTTTTGGATCTCGGCGGAAGAAAGGGCGAGCTTCTCCGCGTGTGCTTCGCGTTCTTTTATCTTTCCCCTAACAGCCAACAATTCTTTTTGGGCGGCTTCCACTTTTAAAGCCAGTGTCTGCATTTGTTTGGAAAAATCTCCAGCTTCGGAAGCCAGGTTTTTCTGCCTTGTCTCAGCGGCTGTAATTTGTTTCTGGATATTGGCCTGCTCATCTTTCAAGGCAACTATCTTCGCTTCCAAAGCCTTGGTGTCGGGAGAAACGACTGGCTTCTCCCCGGCCTTCGTAGCCTTGATTTCGGGAAGCGTCTTCGGAGAAACCACAGGGGCGATACCCTTGGGAGACGAAACAAACGCAATCCGGGGAATTGAAAAGTCTTCGCGGTGCGTCCAATAATAAACCGCGCCGAAGCCCAGCAGCAAAATAGCTGCAAAGGAAACAAGTTTACGGACAGACAAAAACTGCGTGCGCCCGGCATCCGGCGTTGTGAGTGAAACGGGCTCGGGCACCTGCAACTCAGTGGAAGCGGACTGTTCTGGCGCGGGCCAAGCGGAAGAGGCGGATACCGTTTTTTCGAGAGCGCTCCTATGCTGTGAAATTTTATCAAGCAGTTGATTTTTTCCATCCTTGGACAAACCGGTCAACCTATCAACCCGTTGGTACAATTTCTTTAACAAAGATATTTTCTGCCCGGTAGACAACGATTTGGCGTCGACAATCTGCGGAGGCAACGCCGCCAGTTTTTCCAGGGCGCCGGCCTGCTCGATTTTCGCCGAAAAGATCTCGAAAAACGCGCCGGGTTTGGTTTCAGTACCTGCCAGAGAGACGGTGGCGACCCCTTCTTGAGGAGGTAAGGGAAGTGGCTCTGTCATCGGCGGCCCATATTTTTCTATAAGTTTTAAGGCCCGGTTTTTTAAAGTGTCTAATTCGTCCGAGGAAATGCCCGATTCGGACATTTGGGCTACCCACTGCTTGAAAAACCGGACTGTCTCTTCTCTGCCCTCCTGCGTATCCAGCTTGATCACAGCAGTCTTAATCTTTTCCACAAAACCAAAATAATCTTTTCTAAGCTCTTTCTCTCCCTGTGACTGCTCCGCCATTCGAGCCCCCATCAGAATATCCAGCGCGTCCAAGTTGTCTTGGGGCAATAAGATCTCCAGGGCCTTCCGGTTTTCCATGGGAATCGACTCGGAGCTGCCGTCACCGCCTTTAAAAGACAGCGGCTTCGGCATGCCGGCTTTCAGGCTTTCCAAGCGCCGTTGGCGGAGGGCCTTGAAAAATTCATTGATCTTCACGTCTCCCTTGAAGCGCCCGTCGCGCATGATCCGGGAAAGAAGGACCTCGAGCAGAGGGTCAGACTTGCCGCGAAGGTACCCAAGCGCCGCCTGCTCCGCTTCTTTGAAGTCTATCGAAGGCAGCCATGGCTGGCTGGGATTTTCTTTTTTAAAAAGAGGACCTAAAAGCCAGGTGAGTCCGGACTGGACACCCTGCTTTTTGTCATAAAGCGAGTGAAAATTTCCTGCCGCCTGCCTGACTTGATCCGGGTTTTTATTTATTTTTTCCAAAGTGTCTTCGAGCGCCCTGCGGCTTATCCCATGCGAGAACTCCGCCGGCTCCACATAATGCTCTGCTTCGTGTTGTGCTTCTTTTTCCTCCGGCCTCTTGTTTTCTTCCTCGTCAACACCTTCAGGCGCCAAACCCAGCAATTTCTCGATCTTCTGGACGCGTTTAATTTCGGCGCGCACCTGCGCGGCGGTCGTGAATGAAGGAGGTATTTGAATGTCCAGTTTTTTGGCGTCTTCGATCGCTTCTTCCAGTTCTTTTTTGGCCCGCAGAGCGGCCTCCCGGACCCTCTCTTCTTCGGCATAGGGGTCCTTATACTCGCGCTTCGTTCTTAGTCTCTTTGCCACAAATGAACAAACATGCCTTGTGCCTGACACAAAATGCAAAGCCAGCCACACCGCCGTGAAAGGCACCGCGACGATCAAAATCTTCAATACAAACGACAAATAATCGAACAAACCGGTTTTTTCACGGGGCTGTGCGGCTGCGTGGTCAGAAGAGGCATCTCGGGATTCAAGATTTTCTTCCGCGGGCGCGGCTTCTTTGCCGGTGGCCTCGCCCTCCTCGGGCTTCGGGGAAGGTCCGGGCTTCCTCACTGTATCTTCCTCTTCGATGCCCGGTGCTTCGCCTTTTCGACCGTTCTTTTCAAAATCCTGCGCTTTTAATTCCGGCGGGGAATTATTACCGGCGTCTCGACTATTGACGGAGGGTGGCGTCATTTTTGCCTGATCAGATGGCGTGCTAATGGCCAACGACGGCTCCTCTTCCGGGGCTTCGCCTTCCGCCTCTCCTTCTTCGGATTCATCGCTGTCTTTTGTCACTTTGACCTTCACGGCAACCGTATTCTCCGCAGAGTCCTCGGGGACGGAAACCCTGTCGGTGTCACTTGCAAACCTTATTTCGATCCGGGCGCCTTCGGACAAAACCACACCTTCTTTTACGATCCTGATGACCTCCTCGCCGGGGGAAGAACTTTCGATTTTTTCCTCCAGCTCCGCAAAAGAGATCTTTGCGATCGTCGTCTCGATGGGAACTCCATTTATTTCTTCGATGGAAACGATCTCAAGAAAAATATGCGCTTTGAGCTCCGCGTAATTCTCGGCGCCGAAGCTCGTTTTCAATTCCGCGATCAGTCTTGAAAGCGGCTCTTTGCCGATCTCAACGGTAAGCCGCCGGGCATCCTCTTCATAACGGGCCGTAATATTTCCGGCATTGAAAAATTCTGAAGGCGCGGGCAAAGCAAATTCGGCGCGGACGGACCGGGCGGTGGAAACCGGCGCGGGCGAAAGTTCCAAAAGTGTGTCCAACTCGTCAGCATCAAAGATCGTAAGGGGCGCGGGTGCCGGCGGACGAGGCGGGCTGTCTTCGGACTTCGCGTTTTCCGGGACGGCCTGCGTGAAAGCTAACACATCCCCGCCGGCCGTCACGATCGCCTTGTAAAGGGCGTCTTCGTCTTCAAACAACCCCTCCGCCATCAGCATTGCTTGATCACCTTTGCCTTCTTCCGTAAAAATGGAATTCAACGGAACAGCCTCAATAGATTCCAATGACTGAACACCTTCATCGATGGCCTTCACAGCTTGCCGAATGGCCTCATCGAGAGCGCTATCATCCTCAAGATCAATCCCCTTTTCAGCAAAATCAGTCCCCTCACCGATCTGCGCATCGTCTTCAAATATCCGGCTCAAATCGATTGGGCCCGATGAAGATCCCGTGCCGTTGACAAAGTGAAGGTGTCCGTTCGGAAAAACCTGCCGCATATAATCCGCGACACTCGCCTGCATTTCCGGCGACATCGCATAACCGTTTGAAAAGATCGTATTGAGCGCGCTGTTTTCCTGATCATGGGAAGGGGCCGGAATATCTTTTGACTCCGCGGTCCATAAGACTTGGTAATCCAATGAAGGGGTTAGATCGGGAGGCAGAGGAAGAGGCACGTGGTTTGCCACACTCGGCTGATCTCTATCTTCAAGCCGCTCTACTCTGGGCTTAAACGAACGGCGTTCTTGAGCTAGGCGCGCGCCTTTTGGCGCCCGCACGGCCACAAGCTCCTCTTCCCTGGCTGAAGATTTTTCTCTTGAGCGGGAAAACTTTTCCACTCTGGGGTGTATCGTGGGGAGGCTCGAAGTCGAAGCATTTTCCGGATGCCGCGTGGATTGTTTGATCGCAGTACTCGCCGTGGTTCCCAATCGCCACATGATTGCGATGTCCAAATACCCCACCACAACCTCGCCCAACGCGGGCCAAAAAAAGAAAAAAGCGCGCACGATATTTCCTACCGACTCGGACACTTGTCTGGCGAATAAATAGTTGATCACCTGCTCCGCGATCAATGACTTGAACATCCCGAGCCGCCTATAAGCGAAATCCTGCATGCTTTGTGACATCGTGAACGGCTCCGGCAGGCTCCCGGGAGGAGAAGGCAGGACCGTCACCCTAAAACGCCCGTCCGGAGTCGAAGCTTTATCGGCATGAACGGAGCCCTCGGAGACCATCTGGTTCACCAGTACGGGCCCGTTAAAATTCACCCCGCGATACTGGCCCGCCACGGTATTGGCGGAATCGGCGTCATCCGCGGCCTCCGGTCCGAAGCGATGGTCAGGAGTGATGTGATGGGTGTCGGTGCCCCTCACAAGGATCCTTTGAAAAAAATGAAGTGCTCCTCCGATGAACTCCGCGGCATGAAAAACCGGCGTCAAGAAACCATAAGCGTTGGAAAAAAGAGCCCTCGCATTATTGGCTATGATCTGCACGATCCAACCGGGTCCGGAAAATACATGGTGCATAGAGCCGAGCCGGCTTCTCATGGGACGCCCTTCCCACCAGCGGATACCCAGGGTTGTCAGCCATCCTCCGGCAAGGTAAAGCAGTCCGTCCAAAATGCTTGCGGGGAAAACCCCGATAAATTTACCGACGAGAGAGTTGAAAAGAGGCGCATGCAGGACCGCTACGATGAAGAAAATATAAGCGACCGAAAAGATCGCATAAGCCTTCACCCATTCGGTGACATTCTGCGCGCGAAAATTGGCCTCTTTGATCAATTCTTGCCTTTCCGGAGAAGCGGGGATCTCGTGGCCCTCGGCATCATACCCGATGATCTCCGGAATGATCTCTTCATAATAACTTTTCTCCTGCTCCCGGAATTTCCGGATATCCTGAAACCGGAAGTTTTTTTGCAGGTCAAAAGGCCATGGCTCCTCTTGCATGGCTGCTTCACGAAGCACGGCATCCAGCTCCTGGTCGGCGTAGCGGGCTATTTTCTTTTTCAGCTCCGCCAGTTCGCTTTTATTATTAGAGTCCTTCAGGCTTTTTTTCTCGAAATTAAGCACTGCCTCGTAAAGCAGGCTTTTGATCAAACCAAGCGCGATCTCCGTCAGAAGCACGTGCTCCGCGGCAATAGCCGAAAATTTTGTTTCGCCGAAGCTCGCCTTCTCCCCGGTGATAAACGTGGTCGGCTGGACCGGGGAGCCTTTGTCATAGGCTTGTCCGATGATCTCGCTTAAGGAATTATCAAACTCCTGTGTGGAAACCATGTGCCGGTTGCGAAACAAAAGTCCGCGGTGGATCCGCTCGACGAGCCGGGCGGCGACTTTTTTATCGGCGGGCGCCGGAGGATCACCCGGCTCGGCGATTGCCTCGGCCATTTTCTCGACCATTTGGCGGGCAAGCGGACCGGCCTGACTCTGAACCACGCCTTCTTCGTTCATCCGGCGATCGATCAAATGAGAGATCATCCTTACAGCCTCATGCCCTACGGATTCCACGGCCGCAAGAGCCAGACCGTCGCCGACGATCGCTTGAAGCGCCCTTTGGATCCTTTTGCCGATCTTCTGACGAGGTTCCAAGCCTTTCTTCACGGCCTTCCGGTCCGCGCTTTCGGCCATTTCCCACAATTGGAGCGCGTATTCTTTTTCAGTCATCGCGATCGCCACGTCAAGCGCCGTCTGCCACAATATCTCGCGGCTTCCGCTGTTTTTGGCGGTCTCTTCGGCTATTTGGTCGGCCAGCGACAAGCCCGAAATGGCCCCTTGAGTTTGTCCGGAATTGCTCAAGAAAATAATGACCGTTTTGGGACCGATGCCGGCATGCGCGCCTCTTTTCTCCCGTTTAAAGAGCCTCAGAAGATGGCCGAGATCCATCGCCCCCACGTGCATGAGCGGCGAAGCTCCTTCCAGCGTCGCCTTCATGTGTTCAGCCAGCGGCACATGAAAACCGCTCCCGGCGAAGATCACGTCATAGTCCGGTGACTTGTAAAGCGGCCTGCCATTTGCTCCGCCGCGCTCGGCCGACAAGGTTTCCTGGCGCTCCCGCCATTCATCGGCCTTCGCCATGAGAAGCCTGCTCAAATGTATCATCGGAAGGTTGTTGTCATGCGTGAGGAGCCTGTCTTCATTTTCGTCGAAAGACCTTACCACCTCCTGGATGGCGCGCGGAATATCGCGAAGCTCTTCGAGAGGCCAATCATCGGTCTCTTTTATCCTGTCCGGGAACTTGATCAAGGGATTGTGCCTCAACTCGGTCCACTTGATCTGGGCCGGGTGAAGCGTGGAAGCGTCTCCATTCACAGCCTGCCCGTTGGAATGATGGTCCGGATGGTCATAAACAACGAGGGGGTTTTCTTCATCTTTGCCGAGTTTGAGAACACCAAATTGACCGTCTCCAAAAGTCATCCTGCGTATGTCGTCGGTTTCCTTGGCTTCAGCGACGGCGGCCAAAGCGCCTTTAGGTTCGGCGCTAAGAAACACGGCCCCCGTATCGCGATTGTGCATGACCGAAACGTTTTGCGTAAGCTTAAAGATCCCAAGGCGTGGCTCACGGGTCGTATAAGAGATCAACGCGAAAGCGCCGTCCAAAGAAGTGCTGGCTTCGCGCTTCACCCAGGCGATATCATGGTCAAGAAAAGCTTCTACAAATTTTTCGGCGAAGATAGGGACATTTTTTTCCGTCCATCCCTTCCCTTGACGGAGAACCCCGTGGCTCGTCAGTGCTTCCGCGATCTCCTCTTTCAGCTTCTTTCGAGCTTCCTGACTGATTTGGCCTAGAGAAGCGGCGCCGGCGTCAAAGAAAGCGGGCCCGAGCTCTTTCTCGACCTTACGGACGGTCTTTGCGATGACCTGCGACCACCGCTCGATGTCGCGCGGTGACGCATAAGCGGAATCCGATACGTAAATTTCACCCGTCTCATAATTCATTTTGATCAAATCAGAAACAAAATCAAAATAAGTCCAGCGCGCGGACTTGTACACCAAACCCCGTGTCAACACAAAGCCAAACCACCGCGCGAGCGTCTGGGTGTCCGAATCACCGTGAAAAACATTATCAGGCATCGTGAGACCTAAGAACTCTCTTATGACCTTTTCGGGAACATTGAGCTTCTTGACCGTGTTATCAGTATTGTCGTAAATTTCTATTTTGAAATTATCGGCGTCTCCGTTATGGACGAGCTTGGGGTCGTCGTTCGTCTCTACTTCGCGCAGCGCCGGTTTTCCATTATCAGTCCTTACCAGAAACTCCTTCCGACGCACCGCGCCCTCATGGCCATGCGGCTGGGCATTGTGGATCGTGCTCTCGCCCGAAGTGGCCCAGCGAAGATGAAAGATGATCGTAAGCTTCTCACCGGCAGGAACCACACAACCTTCTCTTATGGCTTTCCTGATAACCCTTTTTAATTCATCTACAAGCTCCTCGGCAATGCCTACGCGCTTGGGCTTCAGCGCTTTTGAATCACGATACTCTATCCTACCTGTATTGGTGTTATAAACCCTGATGGAGAAGCCGTAGGACTGGCTCCCACGGGTGGCCGCGTACTGAATGAGCGGCATATTTGAAGAAAGCCCCTCGAGAAAATGCGGCAAATCATCGTTTATCGATAGGACCGCCGGTCCGCAAGCAAGGTAGGAAGCGAAGCCCGTGACAAGCGCGACAAAATCAAGCGGAGAAAATGCGGCAAAAATCGCAGCTGTCCAAAAAAACGCCAGAAGATCCGACAACGGCTCAAATCCCGGGACGCTTGCCAAAACAGTAAAAACGGAAACTGTCAGAAGATTCATGAAAATACCGCCCGAAGCCCAAAAACGCAGGGCCCACTTTCCCATCCCTTCGTCGACTTTAATTAAGGAAGGAGTTGCGGTAAAAGGCAAAAGTTTCTGAAAAGGCAGAAGGGTTTTCAAAAACTGCGCGGGGTGAACGCCTTCCAGGATTTTCGAAAGAGACAGCGAGAGAGGATCTCTTGAGATCAAAAACTTAAAAAACGCGTGCCCAAAGCCGTGTACGAACGTCGACACACCCAAAAATAAACGAATCGCGAGGGCGGCCGTGATCACTGAAAAAACGCCGATACCGGCGGGGCCCGCGAAGACAGACAGGACGGTAAGCGCCGTCAGCTCTGGGAAAGAGCGAATAACCGCGTCTTTCAAAAATCCAAGCGGCTTCACTTGAACAGCGAGCCGTGCGCCTGATCCGTCATCCTGAGGCGCCTGCCTGCCGGTAGGCAGGCTAGCGCCGAAGGATCTCTGGCTCGCTTTGGATCCTTCGCTCCCCTTGACTTCACTCAAGGGTCGCTCAGGATGACGTGCCTTAACGAGCTGTGCTCCCCGCGCAACGGAGAAGCTTTTCTTTTCATCGAAAAATAACTTCCCTGATTGTGCAAAAATTTTTCTTCTTTGGACATCATTAAAACGGATCCCTTTGGCCCTCTCAAAGCGCTCCATCTTTTCGGCGGCCTTTTCCCGGACTCCCCGCAGATTTTCCTTCGTACCCGCCAGTCTCGTAACTTCGGGAAGAAATTCATCCAAAAAAACTTTCACATCGTACGTAGAAGCTTGCCGCAACGTGGCCTCCGCCGTTTTCGGGATCCTGGAGCGGTTTAGAGCGGCGCGCTCGATGCGTCCTTCCTGTCGTTCGATGGCCCCCTCCTGTGTCAGTTGAAATTTGAATTGCATCGCTTCGGTCCCTAAACGTGAAAAAATACCTTTCTTTAGGTCCTCCCCGTCCCAATAAACCGACGGGTTGTTCTGCCTGTCCATGACGATGCGCGCGGCTTTAAGAATTTCTTCGAACTCTGAAGGGCCCAAAAGCCTTTTTTCGCGGCCGCGGTTGGTTTCCTCAAACCTCATCCTCGTCTCCTCGATCAGACTTTGTTTCAGGCCGAAGACTCTGTCCTCAAGCGTGTCTCGCGCCTGGTAATAAACGCGCGGCGTGGCGGCGATCGCGGCAGCCAGCGATTCCAAAATGACCTGAGGATTCGGGTTTGCGGTATCGACGGAGGAAGTAATCGCCAGATAAAAATCTGAATCCTTGAACATCTGCTCGTATTCCTTGGGTTTTTTCGTCAGCACCGTGATATAAGGGCGGTCGGGGGACTTCTCGTCGAACTTCGGCATCACCACAAGATACGAAAGCTTTTCCTCGTCCATGAGGCGCGAGATCCCCTCGGTGTGAAACCCGCCGGTGATAACCGCAGCGACGTGCACGCACTCTTTTTTCATACGCTTCAGCGTATTTTGAAGGAGCGCCTGGTTCCTATCGGAGGCGAGCTCATAAAATTTCCTGGCATCGGGCAGTTGTGATTTCAAAAAATCAAAGCGGACCGGCTCGGATCGCGTCAGGCCATACTTGCGGCATAAGGACAAAAATGCGGATTGGACCGCGTCGAGGTCATAGGCCGCGGGGTCCGCTTTCAAAACTTCGTAATCCTTGCCCGAGAGCCCGGTATCCAAAAGTCTGGAGAGGATCGCCGCCGCGCACGTCAATCGCGAGAGCTCTTTTTCGTCGGTATTTCTAAAAAATTTATTCCTGATCTGGCTTTCAAAACGCTCCACTTCGTCAAAGACCGCGAGGAGGTCTATGCCGTCATAGAGCGCCGCGTAACGGCCGTACAGCCTGAGGTTCAAAAACCCGGCCGCGTTGATACGCTTTTTTCCGGCGATTGAAAAAAGAACGCGGTGAAACGCGGCGGCAGTCATTTTGTTTTGCTTGTACCTGATCGCGTTAAAAACCAGCTTTTCGAGCCGGGGCCTTGAAAGGACCTTTTCCAGGTCCCGCATCAAAGATTCTCTTTCCGTGCCGGCTCTCGCGAAGTCGATCTGCCGCTCGAGCCGAATCGCGCGGGCCAATTTTCTCAAGTTCGGATACTTCGCATACGACACCCGCGCGCGCGAAGCCAGGCGGCCGAAAGCGAGCCAATACTCGGTGAACTTTATCTCGCCGTTTTTATGGAGCAGCCGGTTGGACGTTATGTCTTTCAGTTCCGGCGAATAGACCCTGTCTTCAAGCTCGCGCAGCGCCGCGCGCAAGCCTTGAAGTTCCGCGCGGATGTCCTGCTTGGCGTCCACAAGCCTCTTGAAGACCTCGACATTTTCTTTGTAGAGCTTTTCATCTTCGGCGCCGTAAAGCCGGACTTGATTTTCTGAGACTATCGAATAAAATTCACCGGCCGATATGCGGCCCTCCCTCAAAAGGTACTCCCCCGCTTTTTTTCTCACTCCCTCCACCGGAAAGCTTGAAACGATCGACGTGTCCACGACGTCGCTCGCGCCTTCGAGCGTCACCAAACGAAGATCGTAATTTTTGACAAGGCTGTCCAGGATACGGGCGATGCTCTGTTGGGCGCCCAGCTTTTGGTGGGCATCTTCAATGTTTATGATAAGGTCCTGCTCCGGACCATAAACCGTTTTGCGCACCATCCCATACTCTGCGGGAACTGTCAGACGGCGATCCAGTACGGCTGGGTGGGGCGAAGACGCGACTGAGTCTCCTGAGGCATGCGCCAGATCCTGAACAATAAAAGCCACTGCCATAAAAAAAGAAATGGCCCTTAAAAAGTGACTGTGGCGAGATATAAATTTTTTTTCCATAGATCAATTTATTAAATACTTAAAATAAGTCTAATATTAACTAAAGCAAAAAAAAGACCCGTCAGGGCGATGCAAGCGTCTCTTGTAAGGAAACATATTTACCTCCGATCTTGCTGGAAGTATAGTTTGCGATTGTAACAAACGAGTTAACGCGCTATTAATTTCGATGCACGGGTTTGTAACTCAGAAACGGCTGAGAGCTAGGTTTTATTCGATGCGGGTGTCAAACTCTTTGCGGGCGGCCGGACGGATCATAAGCCGCGGGTAGTAATCGGGCGAACCGAGCTTTCTTGAGCGGAATTCCCTTTCGATCGCGTCAAACGCGGACCTATTTTCCGGCTCGTAAGCGTAGACGGTCGAAGCGAAGATGTTCGCGATGTCTTCGTTTTGAATATAAGGATTATCCATCAAAACTTTGTCGATCTTCTCAACGTACTGCTCGGGTTTTTCCCTGAAATTCACGCCATAGCGGTGATACAAGATTAGCGGCGCAAAAATCGCGATAAATTTCTGCTTTTCGTTCATGTGTTCGGTCCAGTCCTTGCCGGTGGTAAAAGTCTCGGCGGCGGCGTAAACCGCGCTGGCATTAACAGACATCATGAAAACCAACGAAAGAACCGCGAGCCATTTTTTCTTCATAACCCACCTTTTGGATTTATCACAAAATCTCTTTTAACCGCTCCGCGGGCCTGGCCAAAATCGCCCGGTCCCCCTTTTCCACGATAGGCCGCTGAATAAGATCGGGATATTTGATCATCAGATCCACAATCTCGCCCTCAAAAAGTTTTTTCTCGGACAATTTAAGCGTTTTATAAATCTCCTCGTTCTTTCTCAAAAGTTCCCCGGCCGGGATCCCCATTTTTTTCAAAAGCTCCTTTAATTTTGCTTTTGAAATACGGGTCGTATAATAATCAACCGCGTCAAAATCCACCCCGCTCTCTTTTAGAACGGCGTGCACTTGCCTGCAAGTGGTGCAAGCGGGTTTTTGGTAAATAGTGATCTTGCTCATGGGTGGGATTATACCACACTATTTGACTGTGTATTAGACAGGCTCGAAGCTCAGAGGGTTAAATTGTATGCAATTATTAATAAATTTATTTGTAATTATGCAATTTTATGCTATAATTTTTTATACTATGACCAAGAAAATACTGTTGCTTTTCCTTACCGCAACGGGACTATTCACTCTTGCTGTCAAGGCATCCGCGGCGGACTTGAGCGAAGCGACTGCGCGTCAGACAGCAAGTCAACTGACTTCACAGGCTGAAGCGTCTTTTCTCAATCAGAACTTAAAACCCCCTCCTCTGAAGCTCGAAGAAAAGCCTGAAATAGAAACGGTGCAGGAAAAAGAAGCTCTTTTCGAGGAAGAGCCGCCTTTCTTTACCTTGAAAAAAATAAAATTGGAAGGCAGTACGCTTTTTACGGACAAAGACTTTGAAAAGCACACTTCGCAGTTTTTGAACCGCCAGATTTCTTTCGCGGAACTGCAAAAACTCGCGCAAGCGATCACCAACCATTACCGGTCGCAGGGCTTTATCACAAGCCGTGCTTATATCCCTCCCCAAACCATTGAAAATGATACGGCCGTCATCAAGATCATCGAAGGAAGAGTAGGCCGCGTGCGCGTGGAAGGGAACCGTTATTTTAAAAGCGCGCTTTATGAAAATGCGCTGAATGTCCCCAAAGATAAAATTTTCCGTTTTCAGGAGCTTGAAGCGAGCCTTTATTTTCTCAATCAAAAACCGGATAGAAAAGCGAGGGTCTACCTTGAGCCCGGCGACGATTCCGGCACTTCGAATCTTATCTTAAAAGCCGAAGAAGAAAACCCGATGCATATCTACTACGACTTTAATAACCGCGGCACCAAGCTCACGCACCGCGGAAGAAACGGCGTTCATTTCGACCACACTAATTTTTTGGGCTACGGCGATATTTTAAACACCAGCGTGGTTTTTGCGGAAGAGCGGGCCTTCGGTGCCGGGGAGGCCAGTTACGTCTTCCCCATCGATAAAACCGGCACGACTCTCAGCTTCGGTGGAAGCTACGTCAAGAGCCAGCTGATCGGACACGTAAAGCCTTTTGATATCGAAGGCAAAACCTCGTCCATCTCAACAGGCGCCACGCAGTCTTTTATTAAGAGAACAAATTTTACATTTGACGGTTTTTTGGGGCTGGATATCACGGATTCGAAAACGACCGTCAATGATCTAAAGACAAGCTACGACCGCGTGCGCGTGCTAAAGCTGGGGCCTCAACTGGCCCTTCAGGACGAAGGCGGAAGGACCGTCCTATCCTCCTATGCTCATTGGGGAATCCCGGATTTCCTGGGAGGTTTGGATAGCAGCAACGACCCCAATGCGTCGCGGCCGAATGCCGGCGGAGAATTCACTTATTACACCGGCAATATCGCAAGGATCCAACGCCTGCCGTGGGCTTCGTGCCTTGTGGCAAAAACCGGCGGCCAGTGGACCAGAGACACGCTCGTCTCCACCGAGCAATACCGTCTGGGCGGCGCCTATTCGGTGCGCGGCTATCCCGAATCAGATACGGCCGGAGATTATGGCTATAATTTTTCGGCGGAACTTAACTTCCCCTTTCCTTTTCTGCCTAAAAACAAATCAGTCCCCTTTACTAAAAAAAGCTGGTACGAAGCGCTTCGCGGCGTGGCTTTTATCGACGGCGGAAAGACCTTTATACGCGAAAGAACTTCGGAAGATTCGGTGAAAGACAAATTTCTGCTTGGCACGGGCTTTGGGATTCGCGCAGATCTCGACCGCCTGTTCAGCATGCAGCTGGACCTCGGCTGGCCGATCGGCGATGACTCGTCAGATGAAAAAGACCAGTGGCAGGCGCATCTTTCCTTGAAAAGCGGGATCTAAAAAGACGCTTTATTATTTCACTCTCGGCGCGATGAAAATACTGGGGAATTGGTTGAGCTGGTTTAGATTGTTTAATTCCAGCGTAGAAAGTTCTTTTAATGAAACCGGCTCTAGAGACGAATTATCGAAAATTTTCACTTTGTCTTTAATATAAACCACTAGATACCCCTGTCCCCCCCTCGAAGCTTCCTGCGATGAGATGCCATGCGCGGAAAGATCAACGATCCTGTCGGACGTCTCCAGGGCGGATATCTCATCCACCACCTCAAAACTCCGCGCGTCCAGGACAAGGATCCGTTTTGTATTTTTGGAGGAGATGTAAAGCGTGTTGCCGTCTTTTGAAAGAACGATGCCGGAAGGAATGAAATCAAATTGTTTGAGCGTTTTTAATTTCCCTGTCTCGATATCGAGCTGAACGATGGAATTTGCGGTGATATTGGTAATAATAAGTGACTTCCCGTCCGCGGAAAGCGTCATCTGCCCCGGCACAAAACCCAGCATAAAGGTTTTTTCAAGTATCTCACTCTCCACATCCACTACATCAATCTGGGAAAGCCATGGGTTCAAGATATAAACTTTGTTCTTATCGTAACTAAACACGAGATCACCCAGGTAGAAGAGACGCCCAAGCAGATTTTTGGCTGCATCCGTGTCGCTTAAGCCCGCATTCTGATCGGCATTGTTGAATAAACGGAAAATTTCATTCGCGCAGTCGGCGCACGCAGGCGGAGGTGTGGTAGATAGAACTGGTTCCGTCACTACGATCCCTATTTGGGCGCCTGTGATTGGCGGAAAGAGTACGTCCGTTGCGGTGATGTTCCAGGTACCTATCGTATTAAGCGATCCTAAGAAGATGCGCGAACCAAAATCCCCCGCTAGGAAGGTATAGTCGGGAGGCAACGCAGCCAGCAAATCGTCTGAGTCTAATGCCGCTGTCCCTGTATAAGCGGGAGTAATATTTCCAAAAGCGTCCCTGGCGGTGACAGTGAAGTTGCCCGCTACTCCAACGGTAGCGGGGTTGGGGAAGCCTGAAACTGTGAAATGGGTTGTGGAAGCCGGGTTCACGGTCAGATCCAAGTCATACGTAATGTCAAAGAAGGAATCAACATTGCCGGCGTTGTCCCGGGCATCCAGAGAAGCGGTCTCCGCTTTAAAGGGTATGACCGTCGCAACATTTGAGACGCCGTTTATGAAGGTGATGTTGGTGGCCACTCCTTGGTTGGTGCCATTGATGGTTGGGATCTGTCCCCCCGGCGCGATGCCAAGGCCTGAGAAGAGAATGCTCTTAATGCCGCCATAGGCGGTGTCGAGATTGCCGAAAGGATCATGCGCACGAAGCGTGACAGGCGTGAATGGATTGCCGGCTGTCACCACTCCGGAGGTGGGAGTAAACCTCAATGAGCCTCCGGCATTTGAGGCGGAGCCCGGGGTCACGATAATGTCCGCGTCGAACAAAGGATTGGCGGTGGAAGTGCGGGTCGTGGATTGTTCGGTGACATCCACTTCGCGCGCCACAGGGTCCGCGTTAAACGCCCTTAAAGTGGT
>Ga0247727_10004564_pt1 | contig 29210 bp, 14 predicted proteins | sample WisWelCaveWW1625_FD_202498 | JGI IMG/M metagenome (GOLD analysis project Ga0247727, IMG submission 202498) | Biofilm microbial communities from Wishing Well Cave, Virginia, United States - WW16-25 | ecosystem: Environmental > Aquatic > Deep subsurface > Groundwater > Cave microbial mat | place...
CGCACGAACGGCTGGTCGTACTCGTCCTGGCGGAGCTGGCGGGCCTCCACCTCGAAGGTCTCGCGGAAAACGGACCGCACGAGATCGAAGCTGAAGAAGCCGATCGCCCAGAGACCGACGACACCGGAGGTCGCGAGGATCACGCCCAAGAGCGCGTGGCGTCGCCATCTTGGGTCGCCGAACAGTTCGCGGATCGAGCCGAGTTGAATCGTCGAACTCTCGCGGAGCGCCTTCCAGCGTTCCGGCTCCTTGAGCTTGCGGCGGATCAAGAGTGCGAGCAGCGCCGGCAGCGCCCCGATGACAAACATATATCGCCACGGCTTCCACTCACCGAGCGCTCCGGCTGCCTCCAGCGGCGCGAGGCTCATGCTGATCAGCGCCGCCGTGATGTTTCCGAACGCCGAAGTCGCCTGCAGCCATCCGAGCGCGTGCGGCCGCGCCCGGTCTGGCATGACTTCGGCCACGAGCGCGACGCCGACGGCGAACTCGCCCCCGACGCCCAGCCCGGTCAGAAAGCGGTAGAGCACAAAGTCCCAGAAGCCGACCGACGCGGCGCTTAGTCCGGTGAACATCGAGTAGATCAGGATCGTGATCACCATTGTTTTCGCTCGCCCGTAACGGTCGCCCATGATTCCGAAGATGATTCCACCGGAAGCCCAGCCGAGCATGAAAATCATCGTGGCCAGCCCGCCGTAAAACTGCACGTTCGTGCTGCCGCGCAATTCGCTGATCGCCGGCCCGCGGGCGAGGTTGAAGAGCTGCTGGTCCATCGTGTCGAACAGCCACCCGAGCGCGCAGACGACGAGCACGAACCAATGATACCGGGTCAATTCGTGATACCAGGGGCCGGACGATGGGGCGGGCGTGGCGGAAGGCGTCGGCGAGTCAAAGTGCATGGATACTCCCAGGAAAGCGTCCGCGCGGAATGCGATCGACTCACGGGCGGCCAGATCATACGGGGCGGCGCGGCAGCCGTCGAGTGCTGAGCGAGGATCGTGTGTGCCAGAGAGTTTTGGCAGCTCGCTTAATCTCGACGCACTGGGATTTCACAAGTTAGCGTGGCCATGAAATCAGTTGCCAGACGCAAGGTCTGCAGCGCTTTCCACTTCGCTTGTCATGCTTTTATTGCCGGGACGCGCGACGTTGAACTCGGCTTCCGGCGGCCAGCACTGTGTCGATCAGCGTAATTGGGATGTCGTTGGAATCCAAGTCGTGAACAAATGACCGCGCGAACTGTGATCGGCGAATCGTCAGCGAGTCTACTCCACTGCCGGCTGTCACGCGCACGCCGCGACGAAACTCCGAATCCTTCAACGTGATCGAATCGTCGCCGCCACTCGCGTCGAGCAAAACGGCTCCCGCAAGCAACGAGTCCACCAGCTCCACCGTATCGTCGTCAGCTCCCATGTCCACCAGGAGTGGGCCTGATAGCGTAGCATTTTCGATTCGCACGAGATCGTTGCCCAAACTGGTGTTGAGCCGCACCGTGCCGCGCTGCACCAGGCGAGCTGCGCCCTGCCCGATAAACAGTTTGTCGTCGCCGTCGCCCAAGTTGGCGTCGATGCCGTTTCTCGCGCCGACGAACTCGCGCGATTCTGACTGGCCGTTGATGGTGGTGCCGTCCAGGCCAGTGACCCGGAGCGAGTCACGTCCAGCGCCCGGCTCGATGCGGACGCCGTTGTCGCCGGCGTCGCCTGTCACAACGAGTTTGCCGCGAAGCAACTGAGCCTGGACGTTGCCCGGATTCGTCGCCATTGACGTGGCGAAAAACCGCACGATGAATCCGGCCGTGCCCGCCCCGTGCGGAACGTAGCCAACTTCCGTGAGCGGCAGAATGTCAATCAGCGATGTCAGCCGCGGTGTCGGCGTGTTGCTGACAATTCCACCACCGGACAAGTTGGTGCCGCCCGACGGAGCCGAAGGAGCTGTCTGGCCCGGCGGGATGACGACGGGGTTGACCAGCGTCGGCGGCAGAACGGTCAGAACGGCGTCGTTGCCGTCACCGCCGCGGTAGCTGATCGCGGCATTGAACGAGCCGACAGTGACGGTGGCGCCCTCTGCGAGATTGAGAAACGTGCCGGCAATCGCCGCCGGACTCGCGTTGTCGATGATCATGAGCGACTGGCCGACCTGCGGGATGTTGCCGGCGATCGGGCTAATACTGAGCGTAGCATCGGCCAAACGCACCTGCGACGTAGCGCCGGTGACCTTCAGATGGTCGTGCTGGCTGACGCCCAGTTCGACGTCGAACGAAGTGCCGCTGAAGAAGGTGACGTTGTTGTCCACGGTCAGCGTGCCCGGCGACGTGCCGGGGCTGACGCCGCCGCCCGCCGGGCCCATGCCGACCGGGCCGGTGACCATTCCGGTGCCGCCCAGCGTACCGCCTGCGATGCCGACGGAGTTTGAAGCAACCGAGCCGTTGATGTTGAGACGGCCGGCGACAATGGAGGTAGTCCCGGTGTAGGTGTTCGCCGCGGCCAGCGTGAAGTTGCCGCTGCCCAGCTTGCTAAGTCCGCCCGCGCCGCTGATCGGTTGCTGCGCGATGCCCGTGTTGCCGGTCACGTCGAGTCGCAGTTCGTGACCGCCGTTATCGACCGTGCTCGCAAACAGGATATTCTGAGCGACCAATGTCGTTCCCGTGCCGAGCGTCACCGGGAAATCATAGGTCTGATCGCCGACGGTAATGATTCCTGCCGTGTTGATCGCAATGGGTCCGCCGCCGACATCAAGGTCACCGAGCAAGCCAACGACGCCGTTAAAGGTGACGGCTCCAGGAGACCCGCCGGCGTCGGATGTCGTGCGTATGCTGACGTTTTGCACGTCCGCGCCGAAGGCGCCGCGGAAGTTCTGAACCGAACCGAGTGTGATCGCGCCGCCAGCGCGAGAAAGGTTTGAGCCGATGTAGCGGCTGTCGAGGATCAGACTGCGGCCGGACTGGTCGGCGCCCAGGGTGGCCTGACTGAAGTCAATCGCGCCGCCATTGAGCATCGCATCCGTAGTCGTAGTCGTGAGTTTCACGTTGCCCGTGGTGAGCACGTCGCCGCCGCTTTTATCCGGCTCCAAACCGGTGTACCGAGTGTCGAGGATCAGATTAAACGCGGTCGCACCCAGCGACGAGACCGCGGCGCGACGGAGATCGACCCTGCCGCCCGATGTCAGCGCGTCGCTGACATTCATGGTTACATGGTCAGTCAGTTGCACTGCGCCAGCGATGGTCAAGACCGGTGCCAAGATTGGGCCACCGACCGTGAGTTGGCCACCGCTTGTGAGCTGGATGGACCTGCCGAGCTGGATCACTCCGATGGCTGTGCCGCCGGTCGAATCGATTGTCAAATCGTTGATCGGCAGCGTGCCGTTCGCCATGCCGGCCGTCGGTCCGCCGGTGAACGCGGAACCGATCGTGATGTCGCCGCCCGTGGCAGGCGAACTGGCATTGATGATCAAGTCGTTGGAACGAGCGGTGGCGTAGACATGGTCCAGGACGCCCGTGTTGCTGAGCAACTGCACGTCGCCCGCGTCGCCGCTGTTGTCGGCGTGTCAATGGTCAGGTTGACGCCTGATGTGGTCGCCGAGAAGTTGGCATTCAGGAGTCTCATTTGGCCGCCAAAGCCTGGGCCATCGGTCGAAAGAAGCGTGTTGCCGTCGAGCCGCACATCGCCGGAGATCGTCAAACTGGCCACATCGTTCGGCCCGTTGCTGGCCAGAACAATGCCCAGGTCCAAGTCGATCACGCCATCCGTAGTCGCACCGTCCGCATTGAGAATCACCTCAGTCAGCAAGGCCCCACCGAACGCGTTGACGAACGGCAGATTGATGTCGCCGGCAGTTACTCCGACCAGAATGCCACTACCCGCTGGCGTGTCGATCCGAATGCGCCGCCCCAGCCTATCTGCTGAGAGCGAGGGGCCGAGAAACAGCACGTCACCCGCGCTTTGCAGAAAAAAGCTGGTACTCAGTTCCACGAGCGATGCGGCGTCAATGACGACATCGCCGTCGAAAGTCAAGTTGCCACCGTTTGTGACAATATTTCCGGCAAGATTGATGCGCGGCGCCTCTAGGCGAACGTCCAGGCCAAGCGTTCCGAGGTCCGCGTTGATGTCGATCAGGTTCAATGCTTCGAGCGTGATATCACCGGGACTGGTTTTAATCGGCGAGTTCACCTGGATCGAATCCGGCGGGTCGATCTCAACTCCACTGCCGGCCGTGATGGAATGGTCGATGGTCACGCTGGCACCGCTGCTGGACGAAACCGTCATCTTCCCCGAAATGTCAATCGGCCCGTGAGTCGTGACATTTCCTCCGGCTCCACCGCTGGGGGCGAGGCTTCGCGAATCCGCCGTGAGATGATGGACTCGCCGTTCGCGACCGCCGTTATCCGAAAAGCCACCCAGCAGGATTTGGCCGCCGTTGAATCCGGCGGCTCCGCCAAAGTAGGACGAGTCCAACATCAAGCTGACATTCGCCGCGCTGGCCGAGAAAGTGGCCTTGCTCAAGTCGATCCTCCCGCCGTTCGAGGAATTCGAGTCGGTGCGGAACGTGGCCGTGACAGGCAGGCTCACGTTACCCGCAAACTTGAGGGAGGTCGGAGAAAGCGCGTTGGCGTTTTTCAGGATGATGTCGCGCGCGATGATGTTGCCTGGCTGACCGCCAGCCGTCGCCGTCACGTCCGCGTCGAGCGACTGCAACGGGAATTGGCCGGCGGGAAGGCCCATGGCGACGATGTCGGGCAACCGCACTTCGCTGCCGTTCGCCCCGCCAGTGCCCAGTGCGGCCAAGGTGAGAGATCGCCCCAAACTGTCGCCGCCGATTTGTGCCTGCGAAAGGTCGATCAAACCAAGCGGTGAGGTGATGGTCAGCGACGCCGGCAGTTCCATCTTTCCCACCACGACTACCGACGGCGAATCGCCAGAGGTCCCCTGGGTGTTGATTGGCAGCACCGGCATGAGGATTTTGTCCGCCGTTCCGCTCATGCTGTTAAGCCCGCGATTGTCCAGCTTGATGTCGTTCAACATGACGTTGGGGGAGGTACCTCGAAAGTCCGCGTTCACGAGGTTGATCTGGCCATCGAACCCGCTAGAGTTCGTCGAAGCATCAATCGTCAGATCGCGTCCAGGTTGGTCCGCCCCTTCGACCACGTCAATGGTGTTATCCGCCACGTTGCCGTTGACGATCACCGTGTCGAGTCCACCGACAGGGTCCAGCGTGATGCTGGCCGCATTCGCCAACAGAAATTGAGTGTTCACACCCGCGCGTGACACTGCGGCGAAATCCAAGCCGGACGCTTTCAGCGGGGTGTAGCTGATCTCGTCGTCGAACTGCGTGCCCGCGATCGCCACGCTTTGATTCCCGGCAGCGACATTCACCTGCTCGAAGCCGGAGGCGAAGACCGGTCGGCCGCCAGCCTCTTGCAGCCCGGAGATGCCATTGATCGGATGGGGCAAGGAGAGCGCAACGTCGGCCTCGCCGCTGCCGGCAACGTTTAGCACGTCGCTGGCCGACGGATCGCCGCCGTACACGCTCATGCCGACCGTCGCGCTGGGATGTACCGTCAGAACGTCGTCGCCGTCGCCGAGATGAACGGCGATCTGATCGTGCGCGAGCAGGACAATCTTCTGTCCATTGACCGTAATCTCGCCCGACTTGAGCGTCCCGGTGTCCTCGAGCGGCGAGCCTTCGACGATGATGAGGTCCAGGCCGCCGACCGAGTTGGCCCGCGCGTCGATCGTGACGATTGTTTTGCTCGCAAACTCAATCGACTCGAAGTTGTCGATCTGAACCTGACCGCTGGCAGCGCCGCCAACGGCGGCCGTGCCGCTGTTGGGGCCGACGTTGACGTTGATCGCGTTATCGGCCGCCGTGCCGTTCACCGTGAGCGAACCAGGGACGAGATCGATGACCGGCTCCAGGTTGTGAAAGCGGACATCTTGTTGCGTGCCGCCGATCTCCGCGCTGATGCGGTGTGTGACGGCACCGCTCCCGGCGTCGGGACCGACCGAGTACGTCGCCGCGACGGAAGTGGAGCCGACGAGCTTCATCGAATCCTGGCCGGGCCCGCCGTCGTACTGAATGCCGCCGCACGCGTCCACCAAACCGTTCGATTCGTCCACGGTCAGCGTGTCGTTACCGTCGAGCGTGTTGATGACAATATTGGACGTGACGGTTCTCGACGCGCTGCCCAAGACGGCTCCCGTCGTGGAGTCAACAATCTCGAATCGGTCTCCCGCGGTATTGCGGCGAAGGATCAAGTTGTCGTTGCCGCTGCTGCCGAATTGCACGCACGGAATCGAACAGGCCGCCGGCGCGGACACGACGGCGGAGAATTCCGATGAGTTTCCGGCATCATCCGTGGCGGTCGCCACGATCGGATCGCCCGGAGCGATGCCGAGGCCTGCCGCGTTGCCCAAGTTGACGTTCGTCTTCACTGCCTGTGCGTCACCCGTTGCGTACGTGTTGCTGGCCAAGAACGACTTGCCCTCGCCGCTGGCTGCCGAATCGGCCTCGAAGAATTCGACTCGCAACGGGTAGGTCGCGTTGCCGGTCGCGGTGTCCACCAGGTAATCGACGATCAGGTCGCCGTTGCCGTCGATCTCGGCACGACTGATGACGGGGAAATTCTGCATCCGGTTGGGGCCGCTGTCCGCGTCGTTCGCATCGTTGGCCGTTTGCACACCGTCCTGCCTCAAGTCGATACCGATGCCGTCATTGCTGAAGAAGGCGTTGGACTCGATGCGGTTGCCGGTCCCGGCCAGGTCGCTGAGCACCAGCCCGGCTCCACCGCCGCCGAAGCGGGTGCCGTTGAATGCGACGGTGTTTCCCGCTCCCGCTGCTATTCCGCCGATCGTCGTGCCGCTGACGCCCACATCCAGAAAGATGCCATTGCTGGAATTCCCGACATTGCCGGTTCCATTCTTGTCCGTGCCGATGTAGTTGCCCCGGATGACGTTGCCGGTCGCGGCGGCATCGCTAATCTCGATCCCCTTCTGATTGTTCCCGGAAATGACGTTGCGCGCCCCGGCGGTCGCGCCGCCGATCGTGTTGTTTGATCCCCCGACGATCACCACGCCAGAGCTTGCGTTTCCAAGATCGTTCGCGCCGGTGATGTCGGTGCCGATCAGGTTACCGACGATTTGGTTGTTGTCGGAATTGGGACCTTCAAGATCGACGCCCGTGCCGTTGCCGCCGGAGACTAGATTGCCCAAGCCGGTGGTCGAGCCGATGGTGTTGTTGTCGCCATCGACAAAAATCGCCGGACCGTTGTTGCCGGCGGCCATCGTTCCGGCGGCGTTCGTGCGCGCGGAACTGAAGCTGCGCGTGCAGGAGGCGCTCAACGGCATGGACGAAATCGACCGCGAAGTGCTCGCGTTGCGTCACTTCGAGCAACTTACGAACGCCGAGGCCGCTCTGGTGCTGGACATTGACGAGGCCGCGGCGTACAAACGATACGTGCGGGCGCTGAAGCGGCTGAAGAGTGTGTTCAGTGAATCGCCGCTTCAATAAGGTCATCGCCATGGCCGACAATCAGTCGCAGCCCGAACAACTCGGTCCGGTGATGGACGAATTCGTCACGCGATACCGCCGCGGCGAGCGGCCGAGCGTGACCGAGTATGCCGAGCGTCACCCGGATTTGGCGGACCAGATTCGCGAGCTGTTTCCGTCGCTTGTACTGATGGAACGGGCCGGGTCGGGCGACGACGAACTATCGAGCGGCCGGGTCACCGCCGACGGCCGGACGCTGGAACGGTTGGGCGAGTACCGCATCATTCGCGAGATCGGCCGCGGCGGCATGGGGATCGTCTACGAGGCGGAGCAAGAGTCGCTCGGCCGCCGGGTCGCGATCAAGGTGCTGCCGTTCCACGCGCTGATGACGCCCAGGCACATGAAGCGGTTTCAGCTCGAGGCCCGCGCCGCGGCACAGCTTCATCACAGCAACATCGTGCCGGTGTTCGGCGTCGGCGAGGATCAGGGCATCCCGTACTATGCGATGCAGTACATCCAAGGATTGGGGCTGGATGAAGTCCTGATCGAGTTGAGACGGTTGCGCCGGCGTCCGCTTCAAGCAGGTTCATCTCGCAACGATGATGGCCGAGTCGGCGACTCGTTCAGTGCGAGCGTGGCGTCGGGTATGCTGAGCGGTGCCGTGCCCGCTGCACCGCCGGCTGCCAAGACAGGGTCGTATCATCCCGCCGCGCCGGGGCAAGCGAGCGCCGCGGCAGCGTCGCTTGAGCCGAGTGCCTCGCCCGCCTGCACGCACGCCCGTCCCGACGCGTCGCGATCAAACGACGGCGATCTCAAGCGAACATCGAAATCGCTCGACGATTCGTCGGGATCAGTCGTCTTGCCGGGAGACACGATGCCAACCAGTTCGGCCACGTCTGACCTGCACTACTTTCGCAGCGTTGCTCACGTGGGCGTGCAGGTGGCCGACGCGCTGGCATACGCCCACGGCCAAGGCGTGCTGCACCGCGACGTGAAGCCGTCCAACCTGTTGTTGGACATGAAGGGCTGCGTCTGGGTCACCGACTTCGGCTTGGCCAAGACCACGCCCCTGTCACCAAGCTCTGAGGGGGGCGAGGCGGCGGCTGAATTGACGCATACCGGCGACGTCGTCGGGACACTGCGCTACATGGCACCGGAGCGGTTCCGCGGCTGGTCCGACACGCGGAGCGACATCTACAGTCTCGGTCTGACGCTCTACGAGATGCTCACGCTGCAGCCGGCATTTGACGGCAGCGACCGCGCTCGACTGGTCCGGCAACTCACGCTGGAAGATCCGCCGCGGCCGCGCAAAATCGACCCGTACGTCCCGCGTGATCTCGAAACGATTGTCTTGAAGGCAATCGCCAAAGAGCCGCACGCGCGCTACGAATCGGCGGCCGACATGCGCGAAGATCTGAGGCGGTTCCTGGACGACAAGCCGATCGTCGCGCGGCGCACATCGCTCGGCGAACGGGCGCGGATGTGGTGCCGCCGCAATCCGCTCGTCGCCGGCCTGACCGCGGCCGTGGCGCTGCTGCTGATCACGCTCGCGGTCGGATCGAGCACCGCGGCCTTGCGGTTGAAGGAGAAGCACAAGGCCGCGCTCGAGAGCTTGGAACGAGTTCGGACGGCACAGGGAAACGAACGAGAGGCCCATCATCTGGCGACGCAGAGACTGTTCGACGCCTACCTGGCTCAGGCCCGCGCCGGGCGCTGGAGCGGCATGGCCGGACGGCGGTTCGACAGCTTGGAGGCGTTGCGCAAGGCGGCGGACCTGAACCCGACGCTCAGGCTTGACGAAGACGCCCGACGCGAGCTGCGCAACGAGGCCATTGCCTGCATGGCACTGACTGACGTTCGAGTTGAGACCCAATGGCCCGATGACACGCCCGCCGGATCTGCAGTCCGCCACACAGGGTTCGACCGCAGCGGAGACCGCGTCGCGCGGCTGGATGTGACCGGTGAAATCGTCGTTCGCAGCGTGCGAGACGGCACGGAGCTGATTCGGTTGCCGGGCGCGTGGAGTGAGACACGATCCGCTCCGTTCATTCGGTACTGCCCCAACGACCAGTTCATCGCCGCGTGCGGGCCGGTTGCCGATGGTTCGACGCGCGTCCGAGTTTGGAACCTCGCAGAGAAAAAGGGGTCGGGAGTCTTTGACCGGAACGGCCCGCAGGGTGCTTCGCATCAAAGACTCCCGCCCCCTTTTTCACCGGCGATCGTGCTCGACGTGCCCTCTACCGCTTGGCCCAATGCGTATTACATCGCGTTCTCGACCGACAGCCGGCGCGTGGCGTTTCCAGAATCGACGACGCACACCGTCGTTCATGAATCCGAAACCGGAAAGCAGGTGGCGCGACTGGCAATCGACTCGACCACCAGCAACAGTTTGGCATTCTGCTCGCGGGGGGACCACCTGGTCACCAACACCGGGCCGCGCGGAAGCGACGTGGTGATCTTTTCGATCGAAACGGGCAGGCAGGAGCGTGTGCTGGCGCACCCCGGTTACGTCTTCCACGTGGCGTGGAGCCGCGATGGCCGACTTATCGCGGCCGCGTGCGCCGACAAGAACGCGTACGTGTGGGACACGCAGAGGCTCGACAGTCCGTTGGCGGTTTGCCGAGGGCACCTCAGTCAGGCGATTGCTGTGGCATTCAATCACGACAGCAGTCTGCTGATGTCCACGTCGTACGACGGCACGACGCGGCTGTGGGACCCGCGCCGCGGCGAGCAGCTCGTTTCGATCGATCATCGCGGGTTGGGTTTCAGCGACGACGCCCGCTGGCTCGCGCTCAACGATCTTTCCCTCGGTTACGGCCGGTGCGAGTTGTCCGCCGGCAGCGAATGCCGCATCTTGAGCACGTCGCCGCCGACAGACCACGTGGTCGATGTCGCGTTCAGCGCGGACGGCCGGTTGTTCGCCGCGGCGACGCGTGGGAACGGAGTCGATGTGTGGAATATCGCCAGCGGTGCGGCTGAGGTAGCGCGATTCAATGTCGGCGTCGAAACGCGCTCGGTGGAGTTCACGCCCGATGGGCGATACCTGATCGCGAGCGGCCGCGCGAGCGTGGACCGCTGGCCGATCGACGCAATCACATCGGGAGAATCGAGCCAGATCCTCGCGCGACGCGAAATCCTGGCCCAGAGCGCCTTTCCGTGCGAAACCGCGCTCAGCCAGGACGGAAAACGCCTGGTCGCCAGCCTCGCGGATGACGTCATCAACGTCTACGACTTTCAGCAGCCGCAAACGCAGCAGGGGGCGACAAAGGGGTCGGGAGTCTTTGACCGGAACGGCCCTGCGGATGCTTCGCATCAAAGACTCCCGACCCCTTTGTCGCCTCCGGTGCGCATGAAGTCGGTGCCGTCGTTCAGTTGGTTCGTGGCGATCAGTCCCAACGGACGCTGGGTCGCGGCGAGCGCAAAAAGCAACGGCGACATTCCCGTCTGGGACGCAGCGACTGGCGAGTTGTTAGTTCATTTGCGTACGAGCGATACTGAGGGCGCGTTGGTGTCGTTCAGCTCAGACAACTGCTGGCTGGTGGTTAGCGAATTCGGCCACTTCGCGTTCTATGAAACCGGCACGTGGCGGGAATGGCGCCGGTTGCCTGGCCGTGGTGCCAAATGTTATGGCCGGATTGCCTTTTCGCCGGACGCGCAAATCTGCGCGGCGTTGGACCAGCGCGCCGTCACGCTGTACGACACGGCGACCTTTTGCGAGCTCGCCACGCTCAGCAGCTCGCGACTCGAACAGCTCGCCACGGGCTACCCCGAAGGTGCCGGCGGCCTCTCGTTCAGCCCCGACGGCAGCCTGCTCGCCGTGGGCACGATGAAGGGCACGGTACAGCTCTGGGACCTGCGTAGCATCCGCACTCGATTGGCCGACATGGGCCTCGACTGGCAGTTGCCGTCGTATCCACCCGCGCCGTCGCCGAACGCCGAAGATCTCGAACCGATCGGGCGTATGGCCGCCGATTTGCCCGGCCCCGGTCCCACGCCCGCCGAACGGCTGCGCAGTGAATTGCAACTGTTGAACGACACGATCAACGCCAACCCGGACGACGTCGGGGCTCACGAGCGGCGAGCGGAACTGCTCTACACCTCCGACCACACGGACGAGGCCATCGCTGCTTTTTCCCGACTCATCGAACTTAAGCCCGACCAAATCAGTCCCTACGTTCGCCGGGCCACGCTGCTGACTCGCTCGAAGAACCACAAAGCGGCGATCTCCGACTACGAATCCGCGCTCAAGATCGACGCCAACTCGGCTCTCGTCGCCAACAATCTCGCATGGCTGTACGCCACGGGATCAACGGATGTGCGATCGCCGGAAAAAGCGCTGCCGCTGGCGAAGCAGGCCGTCGGACTTCAGCCGAACGACCCCAACTCGCTGAACACGCTCGGCGTCGTCTACTATCGACTCGGAGAATTCGACAAAGCGATCGAGACGCTCGAGGCCGCAACGAAAGCCAACTCCGACGGCGCGACCGCCTTCGATCTCTTCTTCCTCGCCATGAGCTGGCACCAACTCGGAAACGAAGACAAGTCACAAGGGTATTTCGAGAGGGCACTCGAATGGTGGCGGCACCAAAAAGACATTCCGGCCGATTGGGCCAAAGAACTCACGCAGTTTTGTCAAGAAGCCGCCGCGCTTCTGGCAGACTCGGGGCTGAAGAATGTACCGGGACGATGATTCGGTCAGGTCATTTGTCAAAGCGAGCCCATGTATTGCCACGCGCGCGAGGATTCCACGTTGTCGCAATTGATTGAAACTGCTAGTTTCGCCGGCCGATTGAGCAGATCATCACCTCTCTGTCCGAGCGGGAATCGATTCGGGACCTCAGATTTCAGGAGGCAATCATGGCGGCATTCAAGCAGCACGTGGCGGTTTCGACCGCACTCGGCATTGGCTACGGCGCGGCGGCGTATTTCGGTTTCGGGATCGACTGGGCGACGTGCGCGATCGCCGGGGGCCTGACGGGTATGGCCGGCATGCTGCCCGATCTGGATTCGCCGACGGGCCATCCGGTACGCGAAGTGTTTGGACTCGCGGCGGCCTTGGTGCCGGTGCTCTTGGTCAAGCAGTTGGGCTCCGCGGTCAGCACGCTTGGCGAGGCGGCATTCGGCGAGTCGGTCGAGCTGACAGCGCAGGCGATGGTGGTGGTGATTGCCGCGTGTTACTTTGGCGTCCGGTTTGGCGGCGCATGGCTGTTGGATCGGCTGACCGTGCATCGCGGGATGTTTCATTCGATTCCCGCCGCGCTGATCACGGCGGTCGCCGCGTTCTTGCTGCTGGAGACAGCGAGGCAAGAACTGCGTCTGTTCCTCGCCGGCGGGCCGTTGCTCGGGTTCCTGTCACATCTGCTGATGGATGAACTCTGGAGCGTGAAGCTCGGTGGCGGCGGCGAGGTGGGACTGAAGAAGTCGGCCGGGACCGCGTTCAAGCTGTTCTCGGGTTCGATTCCCTCGACAATCGCCGCGTACACGATTCTGCTCGGGCTGAGCTACCTTCTGCTGCGCGATCCAGCCGTGAACGAATGGGTACAACGTCGTGGCGGGCCGAACGTGCCGGAGATGGCTGAAGAATTGATCGACAACGTGAGGCGGTGAGTGCCTAATAAGGATATGATAGGGTCATCAGCACCCGAGGATTCTGCCATGGCCACTCAAGTGACCCGCAACGGCGATTACACGTTTGACGACTTCCTCGCACTCGTCGAAGAAGACGAAAAGGCCGACCTGTTGAATGGAGTGATCTACATGGCGTCACCCGAAAGCACCGATCACAATAGTTTGGAAGCGTGGCTGGTTTCATTGATGCGTGGATACACCGACGATCTGGACTTGGGCGAAGTTTATGTCTCACGGGTCGCCTTTCGAATCACTGAGAAACAGGGACCGGAACCCGATGTTTCGTTTGAAGCCAAGAGGCGTCGGCGGGTCGTACACCGTGGCTTCGTCGGCGGACCGCCGGATGTGGCAGTCGAGATCGTAAGTCCTGACAGTGTGGGTCGGGACTACGTTGAGAAACGGCAAATCTACGAACACGCGGGTGTTCGCGAATACTGGATCATCGACCCAGAGGAGCGGCGAGCGACGTTGCTACGGCTCGTCCGGGGCAAATTCAGGGAAGTCGAACTCGAAGGGGGCCACATCTTTCGCAGCCAAGTTTTACCCGGCTTCTGGCTCGACGTGCGTTGGCTCTGGGCCAAGCGGCGACCCCCGGCGTTGCAGTTGCTGCAGAAGATGCTCCAAGAATAGTGCAACGAGAGAATGGTGCCCGCCTTGGCTTCGCATTCCAGCAATCTGCACCGACCGCGTGGCGGGATACTGGCGGTCAGGAGATGGATTCATGGCCAAGCAAGGATTCGAGCCGCTTGAGCGAGCGGGTCAGCAGCACGCGCACGGCGCCGTCGGTTTTGCCGAGCCGCTCGGCGATCTCCTTGCTCGGCAGGTTCTCGACATAGCGCAGCCGTAGTGCCTCGCGGGCGTCATCGGGCAGTGAGGCGAGTGCCTGCTCCAGCCTCGCGTGCCGTTGGTTGCGAGAGAAGGCTTGGCTCGGTGAGGTCATCGTGACGACCAGCATGTCGAAGAAGTCGCCCTTACCGGTCTCCGCGGCCGGGCCTTGCTGAGCGACCTCGCGCCGGGCGGATCGCTTTTGAGAAGCGAGGAACCTGCGATGCGAGTCGATGATCCGGCGATGGGCCAGTTGGCATAACCAGAGAAACGGGTCGCGATCGTTCAGGTCGATTTCCGCCAGCGATTGCAGGGCGCTGATGCTGACTTCCTGCAGCACGTCCTGCGGCTCGATCTTGCGGCGCAACTCCGCACTCATGTTGCCGTCGATGTAGGCCAGCAACTGGGCCTGGTGTAGCTTCAAGAACTCACCCAGCGCCTGCGGCTCCCGTTTCCGGACCCGCGCGACCAACGCGTCACCCGACTGAGACATAAGCTCACCTCGCGCAGATCAATTCTTCCGCGATTGATCCGTCCCGCCGGTTGGCTCCCAAGGAACTGTGGGGCAGGTTTCCTAACCTGCCTGTTCCTTGGCTGAACATTGGCAGGTTGGAAACCTGCCCCACGTTAACGGGTCTATGGTACGTGAGCAGGCACGCTTTCGGAAGCAGTAACTTCGCTAAAGATCCTGTCCGCGTGTTCCGAGATTACTGAAAGGGGACCTTTTCGGAGAGGGGGGGCTTTGGTCATGTCGAAACGAGAGGCAGCACGGGCCTGCGCCGTGGTCGCGGTTCTATTCAGCTTTCTGGGGATTTCAGGGTCGCCGCGAGCGATCGGTGCTCAGCAAGCGGACCCGACTGTCGTCTTACCCGCACCCGACGGCGACGAACCTGATGCTCCGCCAGACTCAAAATCCCTGCCGCGAGAGCCTGGCGACGCCGCCTCCGCCGACTCACAGATGGAGGATGTGCTGGACCCCGACGAACTGGCGCAGTCGCAAGATCCGTCCCGTCGCCAGTCAACGCCTCGCGCGCGTCCGCAGCCACCGGTGACGACGCCCGTGCAACCGCGCACCGTGCCACCGCGAGCGGCGGCGACTGCTCCGGCCATATCGAGTCCCAGGTTCTACCGTCTGGCCAGTGTGCCGGAGATGTTCGGTGACTTTTTCGGCGGCGGGTCGATTACCACAGCGATCGCCATTCCGGCGGGAACTGGAACCGCCACGCTGCCCACGGCAGGTGGTGCGCGGCGGTCCAAGATCGCCGAGAACAACAAGCCGTTCCCGCAAGACCGCGTCTTCTTCATGTACAACCACTTCCACAACGCCCTCGAAACGGAGCTGACGGGGAGCCTTCTGGGGGCCGGTCCGGCGCCGGATGACTTTTCGGTCGATCGCTACACTTTCGGTTTCGAAAAGACCTTCTGTGAGGGGACGTGGTCGGCCGAACTGCGTGTGCCGTTCACGGGCCGGTTCGCGGAGGAGACCACCGGGTTCGAAGTCGATGGCGGCAAGTGGGGCAACCTCTCGGTCGTATTGAAGCGGCTGTTGTACGCCAGCGAATGTGCGGCGGTGGCGGGCGGAATGGCGATCGACTTTCCAACCGGCAGCGACGTGGACGGCACGATCGGAGCAGATTCGTTCTCTCTCGACAACGATGCTTATCATCTCATGCCCTATGTCGGATTCATGTCGCTGCCCGATGATCGAGCATTCGTGCAAGGGTTCGTACAATTGGATGTACCGCTGAACGGCAATCGGGTCGAAGTTGTTCCGGCAGCCGGTTCGGGCAGGCTGGACGAACAGACGCTGCTGTTCTTCGACATTTCCGGCGGCTATTGGGTTTATCGAAATGACTGTGGCAGCGGCCTGACCGGCCTGGCGCCGATCGTGGAACTCCATTACACAACGACCTTGGAAGATACGGATTCGGTCGCGTTCGCTACCGGGGCCGCCACTTACGATTTTGCCAACGCTGCCAATCGGCTGGATGTTCTGAATTTGACCCTTGGCCTTCACGCACAATTCGGCCAAGGATTGAATGTCCGAGTCGGCGCGGTGTTCCCGCTTCGCAATGACGACGACAAGATTTTCGATGCTGAACTGCAAGTTTCCGTGAACTGGCGGTACTAACTCGCCCCGCCTCAATCAATTGCCACGCTCTCGCCCCGAGCGGCTCGTCGCCAAGACCTCTTCGGTTTTTCGCAGTTCCGCTGTGAATGACTTTTCGTTGGGGAATCGTTCTACAAGGATGTTGAAATGCTGTGCAGCCGTTCGCAGGTTTTCCAAGGCCTTTTGCTGCTCGCCTGTATCCAGTTGAATCATGGCAACTGATCGAAGCACGACGGCATAGTCACGGCGATAGCGAGCGTTTTCCGCGTGAGCTTCGACAAGGGGCTCGAGGAGTTGGGCGGCTTGCTGAAAAGACTCTAGGGTCAATTCAGCAGCGTTCTGGGCGTCGTACAGTTCCGCCAGGCCGATGAAAGTTGCCGCCCAATCGACGCGGTAGTCCGGCACGGCGGGGTTTTGCTTGACGAGTTGCTCAAAAACTGAGCCAGCCTGTCGATATCGCTTAATCGCCTCCGGCAGTCGCTCGAGAATTTTCTCGGTATCGCCGAGCATGCGGTAGCAGATTCCGAGTCGATGCCGGGAATCAAGATCATCCGGGGTGTGCTGTCGCAGTAGTTCAAAGTTCTCGATCGCAGCGGTGAGATTTTGACGAGCCGACTCGACAGATTCCCCTTCACCGGTCTTTTCCGCGAGTGCCAACAGGAGCGTAGCGAGATTGTAGTGGCCGCTGGCCAGGTCGCGCCTCAACTTGGCAGACGGTTCCGCCTTCTTTGCCACGTCGCGGCGGAGCGACTGGGCCTTTTCATACCATTCGCGAGCGGCTTCAAAACGGCTTTGGCCCTGCTCGACCAGTCCGATGTTCATCAAGCTATTGGCCAGCACGCGCGAGTATTCGTGATTCTCCGGTACCGCCGCGACGAGTTTTTCGCGCAAGCGAGCGGCTTCCTTGAAGGCAGCGGTGGCTTCGTCTGGTCGCTTCAGGCGATGTTGCACGCGACCGATCGCGTTCCTCGTGTCGGCCAGCGCCTGGAGGCGCGTTAGCCCGGCTGGCTGTTCCTGCAACAGGAGTTCTTGAAGCTGCGATGCACGCTGCAACGCGGGAAGTGCGGCGGCAGGCGAATCGAGTTCCTCCGTGATCAGTCCGACGCGAAACTGGGCGAGAGCCAGATCTTCTCGGACCGTGGCGTCGTGGCTGCGATGTGCCAGGAATCCTTGATAGTAGCGCTGTGCCTCCGCGAGCAAATCGTGCCGTACTCGCTGCATGCCCGGTCGATTCAGCAGCAACTCTTCACTGACGCGGCTGTAGAGATTGTCCACGGCTTCGCGAGCCAGCCGAAAATGATGATCGGCCTCGTCGGCATTCGCTCGCGCCTCGCGGGCACGCGTTTTTTCGGCAAACGCGAAAAACGTGGAGACCACGGAGCCGAGGACGAGCAGGGCGACGGCCGTGGCGGAAACGCCGGCCAGCAGGGGATTGCGCCGGCACCAGCGCCAGAGCCGGGCGACGCCGCTTACGGGCCGGGCGTGCACCGGCGCGCCCGAGAGGAACCGGCCCAGGTCTTCCGCCAGCGCCCGCGCCGATAGATAACGCCGGTGAGGCTCTTTGGCCAAACACTTCAAACAAATCCGTTCGAGATCCCGCTCGATGCTCCGATTCAACTGGCGCGGCGGGACCGGCTCTTCATCGAGCACCTGCTTCATCGTCTCGACCATGTTCGCCGCCTGAAATGGCGGGCGACCGACCACCAGGCAGTACAGCACGGCGCCGAGCGAATAGACGTCTGAGAGCGGACCGATGTCGCGCGTTTTACCCTCGGCCTGCTCGGGTGCCATGTAAGTCGGTGTTCCCATGACGGCGCCGGTGGCGGTGAGGTTGCTATCTTCGTCGAGTTTTTTGGCCAGTCCGAAATCGGTGATGTGCGGTTCGTCGTTTTGATCGAGCAGGATGTTCGCCGGTTTCAAGTCTCGGTGAATGACGCCGTTTTCGTGCGCGTAAGCGACCGCTTCGGCCACGGATTTCAAATATCGAGCGGCACGGCGGGTCGGGATCGGACCATCCTGGGCGACCTTGGCTGCCAAGCTCTCGCCGTCGATGTAGGCCATCGAGAAAAACCGCTCGCCCGCGACCTCGCCGAATTCATAGACCTGGACGATATTCGGGTGGTCGAGCTTGCCGGCCGCTTCGGCCTCCAATTGAAACCGCTTCAAATCCTCATCGGGCGCGTCCTCGCCAGCGCGGATTCGCTTCAAGGCGACGACTCGGTTCAACGTGCGTTGCCGCGCTTTGTAAACCACTCCCATGCCGCCCCGGCCAATCTTTTCCAGCAATTCGTAGGGTCCGAACATGGCCGAATCGGGACCCGGTGAATCGCCGTGCCGTCGTTGCAAACAATCACTTGCGCTGTGAGGCTGCTGCCCGATCCCGCCCTCAGGGTCGGCCGGAACGAACGTGGGCATCTCGACGATCGGCGGTTGCGGCGGGACGGGCTTGGCCGCGCGGTGTTCACGGTCCTCAAGCTGCTGCGGCGGCTCTCCGGGCAGAACTGTGCTGATGTCCTGAATCCGAAGAGCTTGCGGTCTCGCAGTGATTGCTTCGACTGTTCCCAGACACGTCTCCAACTCCCCGATCAACTCCTCGGCCCTGGCCCGCGCCTTTGCCTGATCGGGTACTTCGTCACCGTCGCGCGCACCGAGGACTTCTTTCAGTGCCCGAATCAGGGGAGAGGTCTGCTCGGAGGGTTTTGAAGCGGACATTTGCGAGTCTCACGCAAATCGCACCAGGTATGGCCGAGCCGCGAGAGGCGGCTACAGCCGGGTGAATCGGCAATCATGATATCCCGCTCGCTGGCGATTCGATACCCCCCGGAACTCGGCCCTTTTTCCGATCTGCTCAGTTTGAGTGGAACTCGAAGCGTCAGTCAGGGACAGTGGCCCGAGACCTCCGCTGACGCTTCCGTTCCGCACCTGCTCGTCAATTCACAACTTCCGGCGAAACGGGGCCAAGGATGATCTGGTCTTTCTCGCTGGCCAGGCCGGTCAGTTTGGCCCAGAACCAATCGTCGCCTGCGTCACCAGTCAGTTTGTCCGTAATCAAGTCGTCCATCCACGTCGTCGCATTGAGCTTCACAGTGCCAGTGGCCCCGACGCCTGTGCGGATCTTCTGCACCCGTTGGTTGTAGCTGAGGGTCGACTTGGTCCATTCGGTCAGGATGTCGCGCAGGGCCTGGTCATTCGAGTCGTGGGCCGTGCTGCCGCCCACAAGGATATCATCGTCCGCGCCGCCGAACAGCAGGTCTGCCGCGGTTCCGCCGATGAGCAAGTCACGGCCGGCTTCTCCGAAGAGTCCGTCCACAGCATCTCCGCCCGCGAGAATGTCGTTTCCGGCGCCGCCCTTGAGAATGTTGGCAGCCGCATTGCCGCGCAGCAGGTCGTCGCCAGAACCGCCCGTCACGTCTTCGATATTCGCCACCGTTCCTCCAACCTTGCTCACCGTTCCGCTAGCCAGATTGACGGTCACAGCCTGAGCCACGTTTGAGTAGTCCAAGAGGTCCTTGCCTGCGACGCCGTCGATCTTACCGGTAACACTGCCCAAGCTGCCGAACGCGAAGTGATCTATGCCAAAGCCGCCTCTCAAGTTGTCCATCTTGTCGAAACTGATGGAACCGAGCGACATCGAACTGGTGACACCACGATTCATGCCGGTAACTTGCCAGAAGTTGGCCAAGATCGTTTCGAGCAGTGCGTTCGTGCCGATCAGTGTGTCGGAACCGGCACCGCCGATGAAGGCGTCGAGATTCGTCCAGCCGCCGGCAACGCCGGTCGCTTGCTTGGTCCAGAGGTTCACGATCACCGCCGTGGTGTAGGCGGACAAGTCGAGCGCATCGTTGCCTCCAGTCCCTCCATCCAGTTTGCCGGCGATCCCCTGGCCGGCGGCGAACAGAAACTTGTCGTCCTGTGACCCGCCGGTGATGTTCTCGACCGATGCGAACGTGATCTTGGCGTTGAGCGTGCCGTTGTTCGATGTCTGGATCGCCCATTGATTGGCCGTGTTCGGCCCGGTGATCTTGTCGCTGCCGAGTCCGGCAAGGAAAGCGACTAGCGTCACGGCAGGGTTTGCTGTCACGTTGATCGTGTCGTTGAAATTGCTGGTGGCCACAATGCTTTTTTCCACGGTGCTGTCAAAGCTGATGTTTCCCGTGCCGGTCCGCGATAGCGTATTGCTCGCAAGCTTGTAGGTCTGGCCGCTGACGGCCGAACTGTCGAATACGCTGACGAGGTCGGTGCCCTCCTGGCCGGAAATCGTCACAGGTCCGAGGATGGCATCGAGCTTCTTCGCCGCCTCGGTGATCTTGACCGTGTCGTTGCCCGGTCCCGCTTGGATGTCCACCGGCTTGGTGTTGGCCTTCACGTGAATCACATCGTTGCCGGCGTTTGCCTGGATGGCCACCGGGCTGCTGGGGCCGCTGATGGTGAAAGTCTCCACCAGGCTCGCGCTGTTGGAGCCTTTGATCGTGACTTGTACCGTGCCGGCTGTCGCCTTGTACTCGACGATGCTGGTATCGCTCGGGCCGGCCAAGCCGGAGATTTGGCTGGCGCTGATGGTGACGTTCAGGTTGCCGGCCGTGCCGGCGAAGTCGCTCAAGTTTAGTTGGTTGGCCGCACCGGCCCCAACGTCCACGCTCAGCTTGCTGCGGATCGCGGCCAGGTTGCCTTGGAGTGTCGCGCCGTCGGAAGAGACGTTAACTGTGTCGTCGCCTCCAGCCGTGTTGATGCTCGTCGTCACGTTGGCCAGTGTCCTCTTCACATCGACGACATCGGCGTCCGATGCGGTTGTCAGTTTCACGCCGGCACCGAGCATCGCATCGTCGCCGAAGCTGCCGCCGGTTGCCTTGAATTGGACTGGGAGCCGTACCAAGCGATCGCTGACCAGCGACGTGTCGGTGAGCGTGATCTGCTCCACTTGCAGGTCGACGAAGGACGACTCGAACTCAAACTCGATGCGGTTCTTTGCGCCGGTCCCCGCATCGAGTTCGAGAGGCGCCATGTAGGGGAACGGGAGCGCCGAGTTCGGCGGCGTCTTGTCGGCCTTCACAACAAATCTATCGTCTCCGGGCCCAGCCAAGATCTCGGTTGGACCCGTCACGCTGCGCACGCTGATCGTATCGTTGCCCGCAAGGGTGTCGAGCGTAAGGTCGTCAGCGAGGTTCATTGCCCGAACGGTGTAAACCAGCTCTGTGCTCGGGGTGTTTTGCATGGTCATCTTCATCACGCCACCGAACACGTTATTCACGCAGTCGTCTGGTTCGACCGGAGGGGCGCAGGGCAGTTTCTGAATGATGGCCGACTCGCCCTGGACGCCGTACGTGCCGTTGTCCGACGAGCCGTACACCTTGATGATGTCTTCTGCTCCGTCCGGCATCAGATTATCGCTGAGGTTGATTCCCACGTTTTCGACGCGGGTGCCCGTCAAAGAATGCACGGTGAAAGTGTCGGCTCCACCGAGTCCATCGACGTTCAGCTCCGTGATCTGCTGGGGAAACAGCATCTTACCGGCGGGCGCGGCAATCTTCAGTTGCCCCGCCACTTGACTGAGCGTGAACGTATCCGGGGCGGTTGTGCCGAAAATGCCCAGAGTGTTCTTGCCCGCCCCGCCACTGATCAGTTGGGGCACGTCGTACTCCACCAGCCAGGTAATCGAGTCGTCGTCGGGGCCGCCATAGATATCGTCGCCGCCCGGCCCAGCGAGAATGACATCGTCGCCCGCACCGCCATCGAGCAGGTCACCGTTCGGACCAGCAACCAACTCGTCATCGCCGGCATCCCCGTAGATCTTGTTGGAGCTAAACCAAGCGTCGCCACCCCTGATCCTGTCGTTGTCGAGGCCGCCGTGCAGCTCGTTCATTCCCCAGCCACCTTGCAGTTGATCGTCTCCTTCATCACCCCAGAGTTTGGCATTTCCGCCTCCAGCCACCAGGATGTCGTTGCCGGCGCCTCCGTGCATGGTCACAGGACCAGTTCCCTGGTAGACCAGGCTGTCCTCGCCCTTGCCGCCAACCAACTCGACTGCGGCCGTGACACCCTCCTTGATATTGATGAGGTCGTTCCCCTCACCGGCATCGCCCCAAATTTTGGTGATGCCGCAGAATTTTCTGGTGTTCCCTGCATCGTCCTGCTGGGTAAGCCCGAACGCGGTCACTACCACGCAGCTCGGGTCGTTCTCGTCGGGCCGGATTTCATACGTCTCGTTGGGTTCGTACAACTCGCTGGGCGGGTACATCGTCGGATCGGTCTTGGTGGGGTCGCCCTTGTAGTTGCGGGTGACCGAACGGGCACCCAAATTGAGCCAAAGCTCGCCCTCGGGAATGCTGGCGTCGTCCGCGTGGGTGCTGGCCAACAGTACGGCCGGAGGCTCGAACGGGTTGGTGCAGGTGTGGCCCAGATCGAGCAGCGTCTCCTTGGCCAAGTTCATGGTGAATTCGATGCTGAACGGGTCGATGCCGACCTGCAGGCCCACGTCCAAGAATGCATACACGCTTCCGCCAGTTTCGAACACACAGTCACCCAACTCGTCGGCAAACGGTCGTAACTTCGCGGGATCGTTGTCCACGCCCGGATTGTTGTTGGATTGATCCAACGACAACACGAAATCTGCGCGGAGGCCGCCTTCTACCACGCCTTCCACAAAGACATAGCCGACTGATGCCTTGGCCCATAGCCCGCCGCCTATCGCAAGCTTGCTGGTAGTGTCCAAGTAGAGGCCCTCGGCCAGACGCTCCAACTCGCCCGTTTCAATGGCTTGCCGCAATCCAAAGGTGTCGTACGCCAGGCGCAACTTGGCGTCCACATAGACGTCGTTGCCCATTTCGATCTCGATCGGCCCCAGCGGAATCGGCGGTAAGCTTTGCGATGCGGCGGCGGAGAACTGCGCCGTAAAGGAAACCAGGTCCGCATCGTGGCCCAAGAACAGGTTCATCACGTTCTTGATCGGGTCTTCAAAAAACGGGAATTGCAGGTCGATCGATTTCTGGATGCCTGCTTGGTACTGCTCGATCTTTGCCACCAGGCTTTCGCACAGAGACGTCACGCCATCATCGGGCTGGTCGTTCGGGCAGGCCTTCTTGATTCCTTCCTTCACCGTGTTGATCGCCGCGGTGTTGTCTTGGTACTCCGTTACCAGGTCGGACCAGTCCTTCTTGAGGATGTCGCCATAGTTCGGGTGTTTTTCGCGAATCTTGTTGTTGGGATCCTGGATAACAACCTGGTCGACGATCGTGATGGTCGCGTTCTTATCGACATTCTCGATGTCGTGGATCATGTTTACGACTTCCACAACGGTGGCGGCAAGATCGATGAGCGGTTCGTACTCCGACGCGGCCTCTCCGCCGGCATACGCCAGTACGTCCAACAGAGTCACTTCTCCAAAGAGGTCGGAGACGACGGGAATGGGCTCGGTCAAGACATTCACCAGCGGCATGATTGGTTCGGTCGCTTTCTGAATCTTGTCGAGCACCGGGCCGACCGTGTCGGTGATGAATTCCCCGAGCTTCAAGGTCACATCTCGAAACTCAACGAGGGGCGCCTCGCCAAATTCGGTGTCCACTTGGTCCAGGCTGTCTTCGTTCGCGAAGTCCCATTGCACGTGAAGCTTTGCCGAGATCGACGGGCCGTCAGGCGTGATCGAGTCGCCGTCGGCGAATCCCGCCTCCAGTTGTAGCCACACATCGGAAACGTCGGTGGTCAGCGTCACGCCCGTAATCGAGGGGAGCCCCTGGCCGCCGGGGTCGGAAACTCCAAAGTCGAATCCGGCCTGAAACTTGGTGCCCGCATCCGTGGCGGTCATGGCCAGGAACCCGATCGTGCCCGAGACCGTCGTGCCCTCCAAACTCGCGTTCACCGTGAAGCTGAATGTGGAATTCTGCGAAAAGTCCAAATGTGCCCCCGCCGGGTTTCCGCAGTCGGGCAGCGTGACGCGCAGACTGTCGTACTCGACGCCCAGCTTCACTTTCAGCATCCCGTTGTCGATTCGCAGGGGAAATCCATCGAGGCCAAGGTCGAACGGGATGGCGGCGACTTCCTGTTCCCATTTCAGGTCGATTTCCACAGCGACGCCGTTGTTGCCGTTGAGCGAAACGATTCGCACGTCCTTGGCCACGTTGATCCCTGCCACATCCACGGTCCCATCCTCGTCCTTGTCCCAGCCGGTCCCTAGCAGGCCCTTCAATACCTTCTGGGCCTCCTTGAGCGCGGTGTCTCCGGCTTCCGGGAGTTTGTTCTTGATCGTATCCTCAAGTTTCTGAATGATCTCTTCGGGCTTGAGCTCGCTGAACTTCTGGCCGACGAACGGTAGTTTGGCCCCGAGATTCGTGGCTCCAGCGAGAGCCGATTCGAGCGGTCCAAAGTCGATGCCATCGGCAATGTCCGCGGCGAGCGCGTTGCACGCCATCAGCGTCCGTTCTTCGAGCTGCTCCAAAAAAGTGCGAACGCCCTCACAGCGCTGCTGCTTGGGGCGAACGTTTTCTACACGGGATGCCTCGGATTTGCGCTGCGACCGACGTGGACAAGATATGCGAAACATTGCAAGACTCCTTTAGGGTTTGAGTTTTTCTCCGGCACACGTTCGTGCCTACTCAGGCAAGCGCAGAAGGCCCCGGCGATGTTACGAAGGAATTGCAAGAATGACGTGGTGCAGGTGGCCCGCATGCGCTTTGGGCAAAGCAGTTGGCAGGCGGGCCTCTTGCACCACCAGCGGAAGAATGGGTGACAGGCTCGCTTATCAATTGGTAGAGACGGCGCAGAGTTGGTTCTGGTGCAGCCTGTGGCGACACCCCCGGATTAGCCCGGATTATTCACACGGTCGTAGCCGAACTCGCCAGAGTTCGGGACGCGGGCATGACTTACGCCCGAATTCTGGCGAATTCGGCTACGACACGGTGTCCGTGATTCTCTAGAAGCGTGAATAATCCGGATTAGGGGCCTGTCGATCTAGTGGCCGAACGTCGTTTAACAGCGGCCCAACGGGGAGACCGTGGATGTTACAAAACCGCCTCGCCGGTTGTGTGCGACCGACGAGAGCGGTTTTGAAGAGTCCGATCTGCTTCTGTTTGTGCCTGCGAGCTGCTGGCATGCTCACGAAAACAACTTGTCACAGTCGATGTCCACATAGGACTCGAAGTTCATCACGACAGGGGCCACGTTGAAGGTGTTGTTGTCGGCGTCGTAGATGTCGCCGCCCGCCTCTCCATCGGCCTTGAACGAGCCTTTGAATGTCGAATCATGCACGTCCAAGACATCGAATGCGAGGAAGCCGGTCGCGTCGCCCAGGTACACTTCGACGGCTTTGTCAAACGCCATGTGGTCGATGCAAACGAGGTCCGAGTCATCGCCTGTCTTGATCAAACTTGTGCCTCCCACCGCGCTATTCTGCAGGTGAAGCTGATCCGTCCCCGTGCCGGTGTCGATGTAAAGGTGGCCCTTGAGGTACGTGGCCGATTTCACTTCGACCTTGTCCTTGCCCGAACCGGTATTGATCACGGTGTTGCTGGTGACCGTTGCCACCTCCAGGTGTACCTTGTCATCACCGCTCGATGTGTTGATTGAGAGTTTTCCGTTGATCTCTGAGTAGGCGCCGATATCGACCTGGTCCTTGCCTGATCCCATGCTCATGCTCAGGAAGCCATCGACCGACGCGCCGCCTTGCGGGCCGAATCCGAACGTGTCATCCCCGCCTGCGAGGCTGGCCGAGATGCCCTTGACCGCGCCCTTCGGAACAATGAGCTGGGCGCCGAGTACGCCATTGATCTTGGTTGTATCCCCGGGGCATGCATGGACCCAGAGTTTCTTCACGCCGCCGTCGGTGTATTGATCCACCGCAACGCAATTGGACGAGTTGTCGCCGGTGATTAGAAGGGTCCCGACGCTGCTCACGGACGCCAGGACATTTCCCGCGTACAGTTCGCGAGCCTCCAACGATTCCATGCCCAGTTGGGGTCGCGTCGGCAGTCCACTCCGCCGAGTCTCCTGCTTCTTTTCCGATTGCCGTGTCGTTTTGGTCCAGAAGGCTTTCATCGGCTTTCTCCTTTAGGGTTTAGAGGTTTGTTTCTGGCATTTGTTCGTGCCTACAACCGCAAGCGGAGAAGGTCGCAATGTGTTACCGAGAAGCCGTCGTGTTAGCTCGCGACACGCGAAGACAACCGAGCAATGTCCAGGGAAGTGATGGCTGCGGACTGAAAACAAAGAAACCGCCCAGCCGGCGTGGGAGCCGTTCTGGGCGGTTGGGAACTTTTTGAGCGCACCGGCTGTCCTTCGAAATTCGGCCGGCGCCTTCGTAGTCGAATCTTACCAGTAGATTACCTTTGGGATATCTGTGCCTTGTTTGAAATCGAGCCATTTGTCTTCGTGAGCCGCGATGTCCCCCAGCCACTCCGCGTTGTCCACAAAGGTGTCCTTGCCAAGCCCACCGTAGAGCAAGTCGGCATCGCCGTCGAAGCTGCCATCGAGGTAATCATCGCCCGGATTGTCAGGGTTAAAAACCTTGATCCCGTACCCAGAGCCCGTGAGGTAGCCGTCGCCCCAGAGCATGTCCACTCCATCGCCGCCGCGCAACTGATCGCTGCCACCCCATCCGACAAGCATGTCATTTCCGTTATCTCCATAGAGCATGTCGCCCGCGGTTCCGCCGATAAGCGTATCGTGGCCTGATCCGCCGTGGGCCTCAGATACTTCGCTCGTGTTGTTCTTGAAACTATCCGCACCGCCAAAACCTTCGAACAAGATTTTGTCTACTTTCGTCGCAGCCTTCTCAAGCGTCTTTACCTGACCGTTTCCGCAGTCCAACTCCACGGCAATCTTGTTGCCATTAACCGAGACAACCGCCTGGTCGGCAGAGTTCGTGCCGTGGATCGTGATCACGCCCGCGGCGAACCCGACATGGCAATCCGCCGACATCAGTGTTCGCTCCTCCAGGTTTTCCATGTCCAGCGGGGCACGAACCGCTTGCTGACGCTGGCGAATCTTCGGGCTGGTTACCGCACGCCGGATCAATTTGGTCCAAAGGCTTTTCATTGTAGTTCTCCTTCAGGGTTCGAGGTTTTTTCAGGGGGAGTTCATTTCCCCACTAGTCCTGAAGGCGCAGAACGGCCGCGGATGTGACAAGATTATTTGAGAATCTTTTGGAAGGTCGTCGAGGTGGTGATGAAAACGGTCGGGGGTTACCAGATGGTGGCTACGCCCAGTTTCTCAGCGATTTGAGCCAGTTTTGCAAGGTGATCCCGGTGCAGCGGAATTCCGCCTGACCGCCACTTCTGTTCCTTTTCCCATTCCATTTCGCCCGGCAGCCGCACGCGATCGAACCCGTCGAGCGGCGGCGTGCGGTGGCAGGCGCCGATGGCTTCATCGACTTCGGCGAGGAATTGATCGCGCGGGACGAAGTGGTCGATCGAGATTGCGAGGAACGTGTGCTCGGAATGCTCTGAGGCGTCGTATCGCTTGCGGCGGCTGGGAAACTGGCCGCCGGAAAGTGCTCCGGTCAGAAGGCCGGCGACGAGCGCGAGGCCGTAGCCGCGCGTGCCGCCGGCGGGGAACATGATCCAAGCCTTCGCCGGGTCGTCGGTCTCGTTGCCTTCTTTGTCGATGCACCAACCGGGCGGTAGTTTCTGGCCATAAATTCGCATCGTCTCGACCCGCTGCCACGCGGCGACGCCGACGGCCATGTCCACAACGATCGGAAACGGGCCACGCGACGGGAACGCCCACGCGAGCGGATGGTTCGCCAGCGCCCCGCCGCGCCCGCCGAACGGCGCGACGCTCGCACCACCCGTGTTCGTCGTGACGTGGCCGATACAGCCCGAATCGAGTGCCATCATCGCGTAGATCGACGCCGCGCCGAGATGGTGACTGCGGTGGACGTTCACCATTCCCACGCCGACCTGACGTGCCTTGTCGATAGCCCGCCGCATCCCGTCGAGTGCCGCGAGGTGCCCGATCCCGCGGTCGGCGTCGATGAGTGCCATCGCCGGCGTCTCGCGTTCCACGCGCGGCTGCGGTTGCGGATTCATGTGGCCGTCGAGAATGTGATTGAGGTAGTTCGGCGCGAGCCGCGTGCCGTGGCTGAAGATGCCACGCAAATCAGTCCGAACCAGCACGTCGGCCACGGCGTCCGCGTCCACATCCGGCACACCGGTCCGTTTAAAGAGCTGGCTGATGAATGGGCGGAACGAAACGGGTTGGATCAGAATTTCGTCGGGGTGCATTGCCATCGATCTAATCGTTCACCACGACAACCGGATTGCGGCGGCGTCGGAAATGGGGTTGGTAGCGGTAGCGGCCGTTGCCGGCCTCGACAAAGAAGTACCCGGCCAGCAGTTTGTAGAAGCCCAGGATGATGAACGCCCCGGCCGTGGCCACGGCGAACCCGAGCGGGCTGATCGGCGTGATCCGCTGGCCCCAAAAGTACGAAACCGCCCCCAAACCGAACACACAGCCGCCGATGCCCATTAACCAATTGGCCACCGCACCGCCCGGGTCACGCCCCGGCATGATCGCCTTGGCCAACAACCCCACCAAGGTTCCGAACCCGATCCACTCCAGAACAATGTGCGTCCATTGCTCGAACATCGACATGGCCTCTGTCATCGTCCGACCTCCTATCCAGTCAGGAATTCCTGTTCCAAGCGAGCTGGCCGTGGGTATATATCATGGTGTGTGAAATGAACCAAGAGGATCTGAAAGCCATGAGCGAGATCTGGAAAGTAGCCGGCGTGCAGATGGACTGTGCGATTGGAGAAAAAGAGCGGAACCTCGGGCGGATGCTCGGCCACTTGGAAGCGGCGGCGGGGCAGGGGGCTCGGCTAGTGATCTTCCCGGAGTGTGCGCTGCCGGGCTATTGCTTTGAGTCGCGCGATGAAGCTTGGCCGTTTGCCGAGGAGATTCCGGGCCCGGCCATCGACTCGTTAGGCGAGGAGTGTCGGCGGCTCGATGTGTTTGCCGTGATGGGCATGCTTGAGCGGTCGCGCGACCGGCTGTTCAACGCCGTGGCACTCGTCGGGCCGCAGGGGTTGATCGGCTCGTATCGCAAAGTACATCTGCCGTTTCTTGGAATCGACCGATTCAACACACCAGGCGATCGGCCATTTCAGGTTTGGGACCTGGGCGGGCTGCGCGTGGGGTTGAATATTTGCTACGACGGCAGTTTTCCGGAGAGTGCTCGGGTGATGAC